>WNGI01003038.1_pt1 | contig 14696 bp, 8 predicted proteins | sample 5400621 | NCBI WGS metagenome assembly WNGI01 (sample SAMN13153374, study PRJNA577476) | soil metagenome | isolation source: 20 cm soil or saprolite under Garry oak tree replicate 1 | place: USA:California | collected 2016-06-15 | reverse complement strand
TTCCGAATTGCGCCTTTCCATCGGTACCGGTGACAGCAGTTCTCCAAAGAGTGGCCTTGTCGGGCAGCATGAGATTCACCTGCACTTGATCGACAGGCGCGCCATTGGCATCAGTTACTACCGCAACGACAGTTCCTAGAGCGTAGTTGGGACTGCTCGTGTCATTGCACGCTGTGCCTCCAAAGAAGAGCAGCCCTGCGAGCGCAAAATTTCGGGTCGATCGCGAACGAAAAAGATTCATGTTTCCTCCGGAAGCGGGTAGCGGGTGGCCGGCAGCGCTAATTCCCTGCCATCCCGAGTGCATTGAGTATGAATGCAAATCTTATGGCTTGCTCCCTCAATGCATCATAACGACCGGACGCCCCGCCGTGACCCGCACCCATGTTCGTACGCAGCAATAGCACGTTGTCGTCGGTTTTATTCGCACGAAGCTTCGCTACCCATTTGGCAGGTTCCCAATATCCAACACGCGGATCATTCAGTCCCGCGGTGACGAGCATGTTCGGATAAGCCTTGTGCGCGACGTTGTCGTAGGGGGAATACGACTTCATGTACCCGTAATACTCTGCTTTGTGCGGGTCTCCCCACTGAATCCATTCGCCCGTGGTGAGTGGAATCGATGCATCCATCATCGTGTTGATCACATCCACAAACGGAACGTCGGCAACAACGGCCTTGAACAAATCCGGTCGCATGTTGACGACAGCACCCATTAACAATCCGCCCGCGCTCCCGCCACGAATCGCCAACCTCTCCTTCGACGTATACCCCTGCTGAATCAAATGCTCGGCGGAGGCGATAAAATCTGTGAAAGTGTTTTTCTTGTTGAGCAACTTCCCCTGATCGTACCAGTAGCGTCCCATTTCCTGACCGCCGCGAATATGTGCGATCGCGTAAATGAATCCGCGATCGAGCAGACTCAAATTGTTCGAGCTGAACGTTGGATCGGTGCTGTTTCCGTACGATCCGTATGCATAGAGCAGCATCGGCCTCTTCCCATCTTTCACGAGGGGCTTTCGATATACGAGAGAAATCGGAACCATCGTGCCGTCCGACGCACGCGCCCACGTTCGCTCTGTTGCATAGAGCGCCGCATTGTAGCCGCCCAAAACTTCAGTCGCCTTGAGCAGCTTCCGCGTGCGATCCGACATGTCGAAATCGTAGACGCTCGCCGGAGTCGTGAGCGACATGTAGGTGAATCGCACGAGCTCCGAGTCGTACTCAGGATTGGTCGCCCCGCGATAAGTGTAGACCGCTTCAGGAAAATCCACGGAATACATTTTTCCATCGGCGAAGCTCATCACCTGCATCGTGCGCAGCGCATTCTGCCGCTGGTAAAGAACGAGGTAATCGCGAAAGACCTCAATGCCATCGAGGAGCACCGAATCGCGCGCCGGCACAATGGTCTTCCAATTCTCTCTGCCCGGCGAATTGTCCGGCGCTTCGACGAGCTTGAAGTTCAGAGCTCCATCGTTGGTGACGATCAGGAACTTGTCACCGTGATGCTCCACCGAATACTCCAGATCTTTCGTTTTCGGTTGAATGACTTTGAACGTTCCCATCGGCTCATCTGCCCGCAGGTACTTGAACTCCGTCGAGCTGAAGCTTCCGTCGTTTATCAGGATGAACTTTCGATCCTTTGTCTTCTCGAGACTGATTCCGAACAAATCATCCGGCTCCTCGGCAATTACCGCATCGGGTGCATTGCTGCCGAGCGGGTGTCGAAGGATTCGATAGGAGCGATTTGCGGAGTCGCCCATCCCATAGAAGAGTGTCTTGTTGTCGCCCGCCCACTCGAGCGAGTAGTTCACCATCGGGACTCTATCGGGAAGCAGCTGGCCGGTGGTGAGATCCTTGACCATCAGCGTGTAGCGCTCGTTTCCCATCGTGTCGACGGTGAATGCGAGCAGGCGATCGTTGGGACTCACGCGCGATGTGCCGACGCGAAAATATTTCGCACCTCCAGCCGCAAGGTTCTCATCGAGCATCACTTCTTCACGCGCCGAAAGATTTCCCTTCTTGCGAGCGAGGATTGGATACTGCTTTCCCGCTTCAGTCCGCGTGTAGTAGTAATAGTTGCCGACTCTCTCCGGCACAGAAAGATCGGTTTCCTTGATCCGCCCTTTCATTTCCTCGTAAAGCTTTTGAACTAGGGGCTCGAGCGGTTTCATCACGGCTTGGGTGTAGCGATTCTCCGCCTCGAGATACGCAATCACATCCGGATTCTTCCGCGCGTCGTCGCGGATCCAGTAATAGTTGTCGATGCGGACGTCGCCGAGTGTCGTGTCAACGCGAGGAGTCATCCGTGCGACTGGCGCTGCCAGTGTCGGAACCGGCGCTTGTGCGCGAGCAAGCGATGTCATTAAAACGAGAGTCAGTGCAAGTAAGCGCATTCCTATTTCTCCAGTCGTCATTGGTCCGCTCAGTTTGCGCGTCCGGAGTTTTCAGTTCTTCAGTTCGCCGTGATTCAGTAGCATCCCCGTGACGACACATCGGAGCGAAGGGGTCTTACAGAGAAGTGTCGTCCCGGCAATGCTACTCGAAACGCCGAACTCAAAAAACTGAAAACTCCGGACGCGCAAACTGAATTACCAGCCATTCACCCTATCCCACTCATTTATCACCTGCCGCCCGCCCCAGACGACATAGTACTTGTCATACGCCGCTGCAGTCAGACAAGCATGATTCGGCGCAATGCGAACTTTCGTTCCAACTATGAGCTTGTCGAACGGCAATCCGTCGCCTTTCACAACCCCATGTTCCTGCGATACGCGCTCGATAATGGCCTCGCCATACGACGGCCTCCCATCGATGTCCAACACGAGACCGTAGCCGGCATCCTGATTCGACGCAGCCGTGCTTCTGTCTTTCGATAACGCGAGCGCGCCCGCATCGATCAACACTTCGTTCTTCCACGGGTGACATCCAATAACTGATGACAGCACAGTCATTGCGATATCGTCACGGGTGCACGAGCCGATCGCCGCTTGAAATAAATCCTGGAACATGTAGACGCCCGGCCGCGCCTCCGTGACCCACTTCATGTTCTCGACGTGAGACATCGTCGGAGTCGATCCAACCGATACGACGTCGCATGACATTCCCGCAGCGCGAAGCCTGTGCGCCGCTGTCGTAACCGCGAGTCGCTCGTCTTCCGCGACTTTCTTTATTTCTTCGACCGTGCGGCAGTTGTACGAGTGACCGGCATGCGTCAGAACGCCAAGCAGCTTGTTGCCGAGCGCTTTTCCAATCTCGAGCAGCGTTTCACTTTGCGGATCGACTCCGGCTCGTCGCTCGCCGGAATCGATTTCAATGAACGCTTTGATGCCGTCGCGCTCCTTGGCGATTTCGCGCGCAACTGAAACATCATCAGTCGTGACATTTAGTTTCACATCGCGACTAATTAATACGGAGACACGATGCAGCTTCTCCGGCGTGATACCGACCGCGAGGGTGATGTCACGGAATCCACGCTGAGCGAAATACGCAGCCTCTGCCACGGTGGAAACTGTGATTCCACCGGCCTCACCATCGACTGCAAGCCGGCCGACATCAGCCGACTTCGCAGTCTTGAGGTGTGGGCGAAGCGATACACCATGACGGTGCATCCTCTCGCTCATCTTCTGGAGATTGCTTTTGAGAATTGCCTCGTCCAGCACTAGGGACGGCGTCTGAAAATCAGCTAATTGCATGGTCGGCCCGATCAGGACAGGTTCGCGCAAGGCTCAGTTTGCGGAGCGGCCTTATCGAAATCTGTCCTCCCCCCGACTCCGCTAGCGTTCTCAACCCCCTCCCTGCTTTGGATTGTTCGGGTATAGAATCACGTCGATGCGATGCCGCGCCTCTACGAGATGCGCACGCGTGTCCGGATCTGCGGCCCGCGGAATCGCTGACCTGATCTGGGAATCAAGAGTGAGAAGCTCTGTCCGCAATAATCCACGCGCTTCATCAGGAGGCGGCGCAAACTGAACCGCGAATTGCGCCGGCACACCCGCTGGCGGAGTCGGGAAGGGTCCATTGATCTTCGTACCGACCTGATCGAGATACGCATACTGAAGATTTCGCCTGAAGGCATCGATCCTCACACTCGGCGCCGATACTTCGGTCCAGATGCCGCCGCGAACGTCGTCGAGCATCTGTCGCAACGGATAGGTGCCAGCCTTGTCAGTCGCCATCGCATTGTATTCGATCAATCGCGACATCCGGCTGTTGTTGAGCAATGAATTCAACACTGCCGCCTGAGCGCTACGAATTCGCGACAACGCACCGTTCGGCTCGATTCGTCTGAGAATTGCCGGATCGATGAAGAACTGAGGAGTCTTGAAAACGTTGTCGTTGATGAACTCCATTGCGGCTCGCTGTTTCTCACGCGAGTACGGCGTGAAGCGCACGCCCGGCTGATTTCCATACTTCTCCTGCGACGACGATCCGCCGATGACATTCGCGACGTGCCCGACTTCTCGGCTCCACTGTCCAATCAATCGCGTGTACAGCTCTGTCAGATCATCATTGTCATCCGCCGGATGCACAGCAGCTGTCATCAGCATCGGCATGATGCGCTTGATGTTCTTCAGTCCGAGCGCGGTAGACTTGACGGGATCTGCATCTCCTACCGCTTCTGTCTCTTCACCCGGATCGGCGCCGTTGCTGTTCGACGTCGAGAAGCGATACCATGGAATCGAATCCTGTTGACGCGCCCACATGTCGAGAGTCCCGCGCTCTTCTTCCGGAGTGTGCGCTGTTGGAATCGGAGAGTAGCCCCACATCACCGCGAAGCGATCGTACGTTCCAACTCTCGGGATCAGATCCCTTAGCGCAATGTGATCTTCCGGCTGTGCGACATAATTGAATCGCGCGTAGTCCATGATCGACGGCGAATGCCCCATCTTCGCCACCCACGTAGCGCTGCGAACGCTGTCCGCCGGATATTCAGCGCTTGCTTTCATGTTGTGCTGGAAGCCTAGCGTGTGTCCGACCTCGTGCGCGACGACAAACTGCACGAGCTCGCCCATCAATGAATCCGGGAACGGAAGTCGCTGCGCGCGCGGATCGAGCGGTGCGACCTGCGTGAAGTACCAGTCGCGCTGAAGATTCAGAATGTTGTGGAACATCCGCACCGACCCGTTGAGAATCTCACCAGTGCGCGGATCGTGCACGTGCGGACCCACGGAATTCTCAACTGTCGATGGAAGCCATCGCACTACTGTGTGCCTGATGTCCTCCGGCGACCAATCCGGATCTTCCGCTGCACTCGGCGGATCTTTCGCGACAATCGCGTTCTTGAATCCCGCCATCTCGAAAGCGGCCTGCCATTCTTCGATGCCGGCCTTCACGTACGGGACCCACTTCTTCGGCGTCGCCGGGTCGACGTAGTACACGATCTGCTTCACGGGCTCCGATACTGCGGCCGACGCATCTTTCTTTTCCAGTCTATAACGGGTGATGTAGCTCCGCGGAACTGAACGATGCTGCTCGCTTCCGAAATCGATTTGTTGTGCGGAGAAATATCCGACGCGATCGTCGTAGTAGCGCGGCATCATCGGATGGTCGGGCAGATGCACCATGCTCCAATGCGCTACGACGCTCTGCGCGAGCCGTGGTCCCTGTTGGCCAAAACCTCCCGGACCTCCCGGAGTTGGACCCATCGCCGGAGGAGGAGTCGCAGTCTGTGTCGCTTCGACTTCTACATTCTCGGGGAATGCAACCGCTCTCTCGATGAACGATCTCTTCTCGTCTATCGACCCGCGTGACGAAGCGAATTCGGGAACGCCCGTCGTGTACAATCGAGTGACGTCGATGACTGCTGCGCTATCTGGCCCGTATGCTTCGACAGGAAAAATCGCGACGATCGCAGGATTGTTCGATTCCATCACCGCGCGATACACCGGCAGCGTCGAATCCGCCGTGAATGCGAACGACGGGCTTCTGAGAATCACGCGATTGCCCGACCTCTCCCAGCGCAAAGTGCGCTCGGTGAACTGATCACCGCCGTAACCATCGAAGTCACCGGCAGAAACCGCCGACCTCTCGAAGCGACCCACCATCAGCATCTCGCGATTCATTTCTTTTGTCGGAATCTCGAAGTACAGCTTGTCACCGACGACGTGTGTCTTGAACATTCCGACGCGCGTCTTCGCTTCCTTCGTGATCACGCGAGGATACGGACGCGGTCCCGTCGTCGACGAAGATCTCAAGCTGTCGCTTGTCGCACCTCCGCCAACCGGATTTCCCACGGAGGAATTGTTTCCGGTGCGAACCCCCGCTCCCCTCGTAGGAGCCGGCGCGGTTTTCGGCGCGGGATGAGAGCAACCGATAGTCGCGAGCGCGACCAGCGAGCCTATCAAAACAATGCTTTTCATCATGTCCATCGGGTTAGCGTGAGCGTGTTGTGTAATAGTACCTTAGCGTACAATCCGTCCAACTGTCCATGGTACTCCCGCCGCATCGAGCGCGCGGTTGAGCGCGGGCACCTTCGTCGTCTGCAAAGCGCTGAGTCGCGCTGCCTCACGCGCGAGGTCCGTCATCGCGAGATCGAGAGTCTCTCGCTGAATCTGCGTCGGCGGCGAAGTGACATCGCCAATCTCGCCTGCAACTTGATTCACTCGATCCTGAATCGACGGATGGAATTTCTTGTCATCGACGTCATTCGCATCCGGACCGGTACGCCCGCGGACCTTGAGCAGGATGTCATCGACTTCCTTGTCGATTGCATCTGCCTGCTTCGCCAGACTATCAGGTGCCGAGCTGTTCTTGATCGCCGCTTTTGCTTCGGTGATCTGATCCTTGAGGAGCTCGGCAGTTCTCACGACGGCCTGTACTCTCCCCTGCTGCAGGCCGGAGCTCACACGCATATCCCACAACGCACGATATTCTGCGGGACTCAACGGAATAAGCGGATCGGGATTTACCACAATCTGGGTCTCAGACGTTAGCGTCGTGACAGTATCGTTGCCGGTAAGCGAAAGCCGCGCAGTGTATTTGCCGGGAAGAACGAATGGCCCTGTCGGCTGATTGGACTGACCGCGGGTCCCCGTCGCCGGGCGCGCACTGATATACGGTGGACCGAGACGCAAATCCCAGGTCGCGCGGTGCATTCCAGGCTTCGAATTCGCTGTTAGATCGCGAATCTTCTTTCCCGTCGAATCAATGATCGCGAGCGCCAGCGCTCGACCCTTTGGCAAACTGTCCTTCACGTAATAGGTGAGCGTCGTTCCATACGGAGGATTCGGCGCAGCGAATGAACGTTCTCCAAGCGCACCAGCACCACGCGCACCGCCCGGGATCGAGCTGTTGTAGTTGAACAGCGTCGCCTGCTTCACGGGGAAGAGATAGATGTGGCTGAGGCGATCGGCCTCGGAGAGTTTTTCGAGTGGAGTGATGTCGTCGATGACATAAATGCCGCGCCCGTGCGTGCCGATGACAAGATCATTCTCACGCGGATGAATTCTGATGTCGTGCACCGGAACGGTTGGAAGATTGTATTCCAGCTTTGACCAGCTCTTCCCTCCATTCCCGGAGTAGTACGCGCCGATTTCGTTACCGACAAACAGCAGCCAGGGTGCACGCGGATGCTCGCGAACCACCTGCACAGATGACGTCGGAAGATTCGACGAAATTGAAGTCCACGTCTTCCCGTAGTCCGTGCTCTTCAATACGTACGGCTTGAAGTCGTTGCTGCGATGCCCGTCGAATGTCGCGTACACGGTGCCTTCATCATGAGTCGAGGCAACGACGCGACTCACGTACGTCATGTCGGGAACGCCGGGGAACTTGTCGATCTTCATCCAGGTCGCGCCGTCGTCACGCGAAACCTGAATCAATCCGTCGTCAGTCCCTACATATAGTAGTCCCTTCCTGAGAAGTGACTCGTCGACAGTACTGATGTTGCCGAAGTCCGCTGTTCCCGCGTGACGCGCAACTGCGTCCTTGGTCCACAATTTTCCCATCAACGGGAGCTTGTCGCGATCGAGTTGTCTCGTCAGATCTCCGCCGAGCTGCTGCCAGCTATCACCGCGGTTCGGACTGCGGAATAGGTAATTCGCGCCCATGTACACCGTGTTGTGATCGTGAGGCGAAATGAGAATCGGAGCGCTCCAGTTCCAGCGAAGATTCTGCGCGCCAAATTTCGGTTGCGGCTGAATACTCTTTTGCTCTCCTGTCCTCACATCGTACCGAATGACGCCGCCATTCTGATATTCGGCGTAAACGACGTTCGGGTCCGTTGGATCGACGGCTGAATAAAATCCGTCGCCGCCAACGGTGACGTACCAGTCGCTGTTCGTGATTCCCTGTCGGTTTCGTGTCTGACTCGGTCCTGCCCAGCTATTGTTGTCCTGCAGTCCGCCGTACACGTAGTAGTACGGCTGCCGATTATCGAGATCGATTGCGTAATACTGAGCGATCGGGAGGTTGCTGACAAAATCCATTGTCTGCCCACGATCGTGCGTCATGTACACGCCGCCATCGTTTCCAACAACGAAGTGATCCGGATCCATCGGATCGATCCACATCGCGTGATAATCGACGTGTGCCGAGGTCGCAGTTGGCTTCGACGTCGCACCACCATCTTCCGAAACGAAAATCGGAACGCCGAGGAGGTACACGCGATCCGGATTCTTTGGGTCGACACGAATCTGGCTCATGTACCAGGGATACTCGAAGTATGTCCCCGTCTTTCTCCAGCTCGCACCGTAATCATCCGAGCGATAGACCTCTGGAGTTTTCGTTTCCATAGTCGCGTAGACCGTGCGCGGCTGCGACCTGCTGATGTCGAGTCCTATTCGGCCGATGTCTCCCTTCGGCAATCCCTCAGTGAGCTTGGTCCATGTCGTGCCGCCGTCGATCGATTTGTAAATCCCGCTTTCAGGTCCACCGCCGACGAAGCTGTACGCTTTCCGCTGACGCTGAAACGCAGCTGCGTACATGATGTTGGGGTCAGTCGGATCCATCGCGACGTCGGTGACGCCTGTGTGCACGCTGATCTTGAGCACATTGGTCCATGTCTTTCCGCCATCGGTCGTTTTGAACAATCCGCGCTCGCCACCATCCGCCCAGAGCGGACCGACCGCCGCGACGTACACGATGTTTGAATTTGTCGGATGAATCACGATGCGACCAACGTGTTGCGACGTCTTGAGTCCCATGTTCGTCCACGTCTTGCCGCCGTTCTCGGACTTGTAGACTCCATCGCCCCAAGAAGAGCTGCGCTGGTTGTTCGACTCGCCAGTTCCAACCCAGACGATTTCCGGATTCGACGGCGCGAGCGCTATGTCACCGATGGACGAAGTGCTCTGCTTGTCGAATACCGGCTCCCATGTCGTTCCAGCGTTGACGGATTTCCAAACACCGCCTGATGCCGCCGCAGCATACATGATTTTTCCCAATCGATCGCCGACTCGCGATTCGGGACCCTCGGCTACAGCGAGATCGACTACTCGTCCGCTCGTGACCGCGGGACCGATTGGCCGCCATGCGAATTCGCCGAGCATCGCGGAATCGTAGGTAGCGGCATTGAATGCTGTTTTAGGAGGAGTCTTCGCGGCAGGCGCCGGTTTCGCTTTGGAAGTTTTCTGCGCGCTCAGCGGGAAAGAGGCAGTGGTAAGGGCAATCAATGTCGAGCAAAAAACGAATTTTGCATTCATTAGAGTACAAGCCTGGGGATTTGTGGGTTTACGGGCCACAAATGTTAACATTAGGAACACCCTCACCGTCAGGCCGGGACTGATTGACCGATAGAGAGATTGACCGATTGACCGATAGAGCCGCCATGCGGATCCCCCGATTCAAGAGGGCCGCACACTCGGGAAATGGATTTCCTGCCGGTCCAAAGGCGAGATATCCATTCCAGTTTTTTCTCGAGGTAGCGCGCAATCCACTGGCGATGATGATCGCGATGTCAAGCGATTACGGCGACATCGCTCACTACAAGATCGGACCGCAACATCTCTTCTTCTTCAACCATCCGGATCTGATTCGGGATGTGCTGGTCACGAATCAAAAGATCTTCCACAAGAGCCGCGGACTCGAGCGTGCCAAGCGACTACTCGGCAACGGTCTCCTGACGAGCGAAGACGAGTTTCATCTAAGGCAGCGTCGGCTCGCGCAGCCGGCGTTCCATCGCCAGCGCATCGCTGCATACGCAACGACGATGGTCGATTTCGCAGACCGAACACGATCGGGTTGGCGCGACGGCGAAACAGTGGACATGCACGTCGAGATGATGCGACTCACACTCGCTATTGTCGCAAAAACGCTGTTCGATGCCGACGTGGATTCGGAAGCGGCCGAGATCGGCAGTGCGATGACCACCGCTTTCGAGTCTTTCAATTACGCGATGCTGCCGTTCACGGAATATCTGGACAATCTGCCGATACCGGCAGTCCGGAGATTCAATGCGGCGCGCGATCGTCTCGATCAAACGATTTTCAGGATGATTCGCGAGCGGCGCTCGAGTGGTGAAGATCGTGGCGATCTGCTATCGATGCTGCTGCTCGCGCAGGATACTGAAGGCGACGGAACCGGAATGAGCGACGCGCAGCTTCGCGACGAAGCGCTCACGATTTTTCTAGCGGGCCACGAGACCACGGCAAACGCGCTGACGTGGACCTGGTATCTGCTGTCGCAACATCCCGAAGTCGAAGCGCGACTTCATGCCGAAGTGGATTCGGTGCTCGGCGGTCGAAGTGCAACAGTCGAGGATCTGCAGAATCTTCCCTACACTCGCATGGTTCTCTCGGAATCGATGCGACTCTATCCACCCGCTTGGGCAATTGGCAGGCGAGCGCTCCAGAGCTTCCACGCACGAGAATACGAAATTCCAAAAGGGTCGGTGGTGTTGATGAGTCAGTACATCATGCATCGTGATCCGCGATTTTTTCCGGAGCCCGAGCGATTCGACCCAGAGCGTTGGACAACAGAAGCACAAGCGCAACGTCCGAAATTTTCTTACTTCCCATTCGGTGGCGGTGCGCGTGTTTGTATCGGCGAGCAATTCGCGTGGATGGAAGGAATACTTTTGCTCGCGACAATCGCGCAGCAGTGGCAGATGCGGCTTGTGCCTGAGCAGGTCGTCGACATTCAACCGCTGATCACATTGCGGCCGAAATACGGAATGAGGATGACACTCGAGAGGCGCTGAGCCCGGAACGACAGGCCCCAGGTCTGGGACCTGTAGTTCCGGTTTTGAATCTTATTGCATCTTCTTCTGAATACTCTCCGCCAGAGTCAGGTGTGCCTGAATCGCCGGCGCTGCTTTCTGAATCAGATTCTTCAGCTCGGCATTCTGTGCCGCGGCCATCGCATTCGTCGCCGTTTGTAATACGGCCTGGTGGTACGTCACCTCGTTGTCGATGTACGCTTTGTCGAAATCCTTGCCCTTCGCGGCGCCGTTCAGCATCGACATTGTTTTGTCGTATGACGCTTTGCTGTCATCGTTTGCCGGCGCTGCCGGAGTGACATTGAGCTTCTTCGCGAGATCCTGACCCTGTTTGCGCAGAGCGTGATGGTCTCTCATCATGCGCTTGCCGAACTCGCGTACTTCGGAGTTTGTTCCTTTTGTCGCCGCGACTGCCCCAGCTGCGCTATCGAGCATGTTGGCATTGTCGAGGATATAAACGATGTTGGCGTCAGTGAGCGCTGCAGGAGCTGCCGGTGCTGCCGCCGCACCGGTGTCAGTCGTTGCCGCCATTCCCGTGTCCTTTGCCGCGCCTGTGTCGGTCGCTGCGTTCTCACTTTTCTTGCACGCGGCCATGGCGACCGCAGCGCCGAGGACTAGTGCAAGCCCGGCGCGCTTTGATCCCATCAACATTTCCACCCCCAGAGAGTTTTGGTTCTTCGAATCTTTGCCGTAGCCTGGGGAGTTACGGCAAGATTTGGACTCGGGACCCGATGCAGTCGCCGATACCCAGTAACCGAGGTCCGGCGGCGTTAACGCCCCTGCCTCTCGAGCGTCCAACGTGAGACTGGACGGGAGTATGCACTTCTGTATATCGTCTACGCCCACACGTTTGGAGGCTGAATGCGCCGGACCGCTTTGATTGTCGCTGCCGCCATTGGACTCGCGGCTTGCTCTTCTAATGAGACGACATCGCCGGCTGACATCAGCCAGATATCGGACTTCGTGATCGGAGCGAATGGTACCGCGCTGACGTTAGCCGGGGGGTACGATGCCGATCTGTTTCAGCTTCGATTGCTGAACGGTCTGCCCGACGACCTCAAGCTTACCGCCGAGCAGCAAGCAGAAATCAAAGCATTGGTCGACGTATTCCAGGCTGCGACAAAAGCCGACCACGATGCACTCGCTGGAATTCTTCGCGACGCGATCGCAGCAGTTGCCGCCCACAAATCACACGATGAAGTGAAGGCGATACTCGACAAGGGAGTAGCAATCCGCCAGCGTCTCTCTCTTGCTGAGGCAAAGCTTCGATCGGATATCGAAGCCGTTCTTACTCCAGAGCAGAAAGCGTGGCTCGCATCACACCAGCCGCAACGTTGTGATCCAAGCAAGTTCCCGCCGCTGACCGACGCTCAGAAGGCCCAGATGAAAGCCCTCGAAACTGCATTCCAGACCGCAAATAAGGCGGACCTCGATGCAGTTAAAGCCGCGATGGATCAGGTGAGAGCTGCTGTTGCCGCTGGTAAATCAACGAGTGAGATCGAAGCAATTCTGACCGGCGTCAGGCCAGCGGTCGAACGACTCGAAGCTGCGAGAAGGGCACTTCACGCACAACTCGAAGCTGTGCTTACTCCAGAACAAAAAACATCCGGATGTGTTCCGTTGGGGTAGAACGGCGCTACCTATTCGGCCGTCAACTCGCCTTCGACAGCATGCCCTCTCTTGAGCAAAAACACTAACGGCAACGCGAAGATGAACAACAGCGATACCAATACAAATACTCGGTTATACGAAAGAACCGTCGCCTGACGCGTGACCATCACGTCAAGAAGCTTGAGCGCCTGCATTCGCGCCGTGGCGAAATCGGCGCCAGTGCGCGCCATCATCGATGCCGTCACTTGCGACAACCAGCTGATAGCCGTGGCATTCGCTTGTCCCGCCCGCTCGGCGAGAATCGCATGATAAGTAGTGACACCCGCGGTGAGCTGCGTCGCCGCCACCGCGATACCAACGCTTCCAAAAACCTGGCGCGACACATTGTACAATCCAGTCGCCGCCGTAACATCGGGCCTCGGAATCGTTGCCAGTGCAGCGGTGCTCAACGCAACGAAAATCAAACTGAATCCAACACCCTGCCACACCTGCGGCCAAAGAATGTCCATGAACCCAACCTGACTCGTGAGGTGAGAAAGATCCCAGAATGAAAGTCCGGTCACGATGAGACCTGCGCCGACGAGCAAGCGTGGTCCGAGCTTGTTGTAGAATCGTCCGCCAATCGGCATGATCACAGCCATCGCCAAACTGCGCGGCATGAGAGCAAGTCCCGATTTCATCGCCGGATATCCGAGGAGGTTCTGAAGAAACAGCGGCAGCAGAAAAAGACTGCCGTTGAGCGCGATACCGAGTATTCCGCCTAACGCGGTTGCCGAGGCGAAAGAAACGTTTCTCAATATTCGAAGATTCACCGCAGGATTTCGCGCGGTGAGTTCGCGCCAGACGAACAACGTGAGACCAACAACCGCAGTTATCGTGAGTCGAATGATGTATCCGGATTGGAACCAGTCATTTCGCTGTCCCTCCTCGAGCATGAGCTGCAACGCGCCAAGTCCAGTGATCATCAGCGCGAGTCCGGGCCAGTCGATGTCGCCCTTCTTTCTGATCAGGTACGATGGATCTTCGACGAATCTGCTGACGAGAATCAGGTTGATGATTCCAATCGGAACGTTGATGTAGAAGATCCAGGGCCATGAATACTTGTCGATGAGCCATCCACCAAGCGTTGGTCCGAAGGCAGGCGCGAGGACGACACCCAGTCCGAAGATTCCCATCGCGGTTCCCTGCTCTTCCGCAGGAAACGTTTCGCGGAGAATTGCCTGCGACACGGTGAGAAGAACTCCCCCGCCTATTCCCTGAAGGGCGCGGAAGAACACCATCATCGGGAGATTGCGCGCGAGCCCGCACGCCATCGACGCGATCGTAAAAATCACGACGTTCGCGAGATAGAAATTCTTTCTGCCGAAGCGCTGGCTCAACAACGCCACCAGCGGCATGATGATCACGTTGGCGAGGATGTAGCCCGTAACCACCCACGTGATTTGCTCGATGGTCGCGCCCATCGTCCCGCTGATGCTCGGCAACGCGACATTGACGATCGTCGTATCGAGCACGGCCATGATCGTTCCGACCATGACCGAGCCCGCGATTATCCATTTGTGCGCCGGCAGTCCCTCAGATGTTGCCACGATCAGGCTCTATCCGGTTTGCACGTGTGCCGAGACGGACATGCCCGGTCTGAGCGGGCGAGTGGGACCGCATCCGCGAGTGATCGCAACACGAACGGGAACGCGTTGAACGACCTTCGTGAAATTTCCGGTGGCGTTCTCCGGAGGGAGCAACGCGAACTTCGAGCCTGTCGCACCGCTGATGCTCTGTACTTTTCCGAGCGCCTTGCATCCCGGATAAGCATCGATGTCCACTTCCACGGGTTGTCCAATCTTCATCTTCGCGAGCTGAGTTTCCTTGAAGTTCGCGGTAACCCACGCTCCAGTATCAGCGACGATCGACATCAGCTGCTGTGCAGGTT
>WNGI01003037.1_pt1 | contig 14698 bp, 11 predicted proteins | sample 5400621 | NCBI WGS metagenome assembly WNGI01 (sample SAMN13153374, study PRJNA577476) | soil metagenome | isolation source: 20 cm soil or saprolite under Garry oak tree replicate 1 | place: USA:California | collected 2016-06-15 | reverse complement strand
ACTCTGCGCGAGCACAGCAGGCGCGAGCGGATTCTGCACCAGCGGATACTGCCCGAGCGGACCCGGGGCGAACGCAGTCGGCCCGAGCGGACCCTGCTCGAGCCACCCGCCCGAGAATCCGGCGCGCTCCAGGCCCTCCCGGACGTACGAGTTGCTGTGCATGACGCGCCACACCAGCGCGCTGCGATAGTTCTCGATCATCGCCAGTATCGGCCCCTGATCGATTCCGATGTAGTCCTGGTCAACCCAGCCCGGCAGCACCGGCGCCGGCTGTGGTTGGCTCTGAGAACCGCGGACGCTTGCATTGAACGCGTCGAGGAACCCGTAGGAGGAGTAGATGGAGGAGCCGAAGCGATGGTACATCTCGAGCGTCGCGGGCAGCACGATCTCGGGGGCAAAGGGGAGCGAGCTGATTGCGGCGGTAGGGGCGATGGTACCGTCGTCAACAATACGGCCCACGGCCACGCCACGCGCGGCGTACTTCAGGAAGCGGCGATCCCCGCCCAGATTCGACTCGCGGGCAGGTCCGGGGCCATCGGAAGCGCTCATGCCCCACATGTTCTTGCCGTATCCCTGCCATTGCTTCGGATTCGCGATGGCGTAGCGGCGCTGCGCGTACGTGGCCCGGCGGCTGTTCTCGAAGTAGTCGAGCCCATGCTCGCGCATGTACGAATCCTGGATGCCGCGGAAATCCACCCATACGTGCGTGTACTGGTGGCCAAAGAGGGGCGCGAAGCTCAGATAGGTCTGGTCGTAGAGTGTGGCCCAGTGCTTGTCGTAGCTGCTGGTCCACAGCGTCCAGGCCTGCTCGCCGACGGGGTGTGTGGGAGAGCCCAGGGCGAGCAGGTAAACGAGCATCGCCTCGTTGTAACCGTTCCAGTCGAGGCTCGCGAACCCCTCTTCCGGGGTCCACGCGAGCGCCACCGCCGGCGGGCGTGGCTGGGCCCAGGTCCAGTCCACCCGCCGGTAGATCTCTTCGGCCAGCGTTCTGATCTCCATGTCCTGCGGGTCCGGCGTGTCGAAATAGCTCTGAACGAAAAGCACGCCGGCGAGCAGCAGCGCAGTGTCCACCGTCGAGACCTCACTCTCATGGGCGCGCGCGCCGCTGCGCATGTCGATGAAGTGATAGAAGAACCCGTGCTGATTATCCACGGCGACGAAGAATCGCAGCGTCGCCAGCACGCGCGCGCGCGCCGCCTCCCGCGATATGTAGCCGCGTTCGACACCGATGGGATAGGAGGTGAGCCCGAAGCCTACCGCCGCGATGCTGGCGAATGAGGGCGTCGGATAGCGGTCGGGAATGAGGCCGTTTTTGGGATTGCCGGTCTCCCAGAAGAAGCGGAACGTGCGCTCCTCGAGATCGGCGAAGAACGGATCCAGTGCCACGGAATGCGGATCGCGCAGCACGCCGAGCGCCTCCGGCGCCGGTGTTGCCGGCTCGGAAACGGGGCCATTCATAGGATTGCCGGTGTCCCAGAAGAAGCGGAACGCACGCTTCTCGAGATCCGCAAAGAACGGATCCAAGGCCGCAGGAAGCGGGCCGATTGAATCCGGCGTCGGCGTTGCCGAACTGCCGGTGAGCCCGAAGCCGCCCGCCGCGAGGCTGACGAACGGGAGCGTCGGTGGATTGCCGGTCTCCCAGAAGACGCGGAACGTGCGCTCCTCCAGATCCGCGAAGAACGGATCCAAGGCCGCAGGAAGCGGGCCGATTGAATCGGGCGCCGGCGTTGCCGAATGGCCGGCTGCGCCGGCGCGCCCGGACAACAAGGCACACCACGCCACCAGTACCGGCAATATCAGATGTCCCCGGCGTCGGGATGAGGCCCCGCGCGTCGGGTCGTACCTGCCCATCACTCGCGTGCCTCCTTGCACCGTGTTCGATGCCCTGAATCGGCGCCGCACGAGGTGCGCACCACCAGTTCGACCGGTACCGTCTCGATTGATGAACGCCCGGCGGCGTCCGGGTCCGCGATGGCAACGACCAGGCTCTCGAGCGCGCGCCGCCCCATCTCGGCGACGTCGACGCGCACCGTCGTCAGCGGTGGACTGACGAAACGGGCGATTGGAATGTCATCGAAACCGGCGAGCGCGATATCGTGCGGAACCCGCACACCGGCTTCCGTGAGGGCGAACAGGCACCCGATTGCCATGGTGTCATTCGCAGCAAACACCGCTCCCGGGCGGGTGTCGCTCGCGGCGAGCGTGCGGCCCGCGAGATACCCGGACTCTTCGGTGAAATCCCCGTCGATCACGCGCGCTACGCGGCCGGCGCCGAGGCCCGCACGATAGCCGCGCACACGCTCCAGCGATTGGAAGTCGTTCGCCGGGCCGCGGATGTGGGCAATATCCTCATAGCCGGCGGCCACGAGGTGAGCGGTCATGGCGCGCGCACCACCGAAATCATCGACCACGAACGCCGCCCCGATGCCGGCGGGTTCGTGGGTGTTCATGAGGACCGTCGGCAGGCCGCTCGGCAGCGCGTCCTCGAGGCTCGCGCCGCCGATGTACGGCGACATCATCAGCAGACCGTCGACCCGTCCGTTCATGGATCGCAGTGCATCGGCGGCCTCCGCGTTATTGCCATGCGTGCTGGAGACCAGCAGGTGCAGGCCGCGCGCCCGCGCCGCGCGGTCCACGCCGCGGATCAGCTCGGAGAAATACTCCCCGTGGATATCCGGCAGCAGCAGCCCGATGGTGTGGGTACGGCGGCTGATGAGGCTGCGCGCCGCGGCGTGTGGCGTGTAATGCAGCCGGCTCGCGGCGCGCAGCACGCGCTCGCGGACGCCCGGGGTCACCGAGCTGGAGTTGTTGAGGGTGCGGGACACCGAGGCAATCGACACCCGCGCCCGCCGCGCCACGTCCTTAATCGTCGCTGCCACACGCTCTCCGCAGCGGCCGCGATGCTTCCATCCCGGCGCCAAGTAAACGTTTTCAGAGAGTCTAGCCAGCCCCTCTTGTGAGTGTCAAACTCGCCCCGGGCTCGGCGCAACATATTCGGGCCACTGCACGTGAGAGCAACGCTTTTTGTGACGCTGTTCGCAAGCTTCAGCGTGACCGCAGGCTGCGCAGCGCGCGCGAAATGGGTGCTCGCGCAAGGTCAGCATCCGCAATCCTTTCAGCGCACGATGACCGTCGACGCGCAGAGCCGGCTGCTGCTCTACCTGCCGGCGGGTTTCGACCGCAGCGGCGCCACCCGCTACCCGCTGCTGATCTTCCTGCACGGCTCGGGAGAATCGGGCGAGGATCTTGAGAAACTCAAAGTGTACGGTCCGCCCCGGATCGTCGTCGCGCGCGAGGACTTCCCGTTCATCGTGGCCTCACCCCAGGCACGAAACAGTATCGAGCGCTTCGACCCGGTGGTGCTGGAGGCGATGCTCGATGAGCTGCTCGAGCAGCTGCCGATCGATGCGGACCGGGTGTATCTGACCGGCTTGAGCATGGGTGGCATGTGGACCTACGGTTGGGCCAGCCTGCGCCCCGATCGCTTCGCAGCGATCGCCCCGGTGTGCGGAGACTGGGACGCCGCGGACGCGTGCCGGCTGAAGCACATCCCGGTGTGGGCATTCCACGGCGCGAAGGATAATGTGGTGCCCATCGACGGGGATCGGGCCATGGTCGAGGCGATCAAGGCCTGCGGGGGCGATGCGCGCCTCATCGTGTATCCGGACACCGGTCACGACTCCTGGACCGCGGCGTACGCGGACCCGGAGCTGTTCACCTGGCTGTTGCAGCAGCGGCGCAAGGCGGCCGCCGCGCGCAAGTAGCGCGCGCCCGCGCTTCAGCGTCCCTGGCGCGTGGTTGCCGGGTGCTCAACCTCCTGCTGCGCGGCTGTCTGGCCGTAGCGCGCGAGGAACTGCTCGTGCACCGGCATCGCCGCGACGCAGGTCGAGATCACATTCCGGACAGCGCCGACCAGCTCGTTCAGCTCCGCCTCGGGGATCAAGTCGACGGCCGGATGATAATTGCGCGGCAGGATGTGCTGACCGAGCATGACCTGCACCCAGCTCGTGATGGCGAACATCTCCTCGGCATTCCGGAAGAAGCGCCCGCTGTCCCGGAACAGGCGGATGTTGTCGGCCAACTGTGGCGGAATCTCCATGCTGCTGCAGTACTGCCAGAACGGCGAGTCGCGCCGCTCGGTCGCGAAGTAATGCAGGATCAGAAAGTCGCGGATCCGCTCGAACTCGAACGCCGCCTGCTCGTTGTAACGCTCGATCAGCACCGGACTGAAGCTGCGGTCGGGCAGCAGGTTGATCAGCCTCGCGATACCGGACTGGATCAGGTAGATACTGGTCGACTCGAGCGGCTCCATGAAACCACTCGCCAGCCCCACCGCCACGCAATTGCGATTCCAGAACTTCCTGCGCATGCCGGTCGTGAATTTGAGTACCCGCGGCTCGGCCAGTGGCCGACCGTCGAGATTGCTCATCAGGGCATCCGCCACCGCGTCGTCCTTGATGTAGGCGCTCGAGTAGACGTAGCCGTTGCCGGTGCGGTGCTGCAGCGGGATGCGCCATTGCCACCCGGCTGAGCGCGCAGTGGAGCGCGTGTACGGCGTCGGCGGGCCCACTTTCTCGCACGGCACCGCCATGGCGCGATCGCAGGGCAGCCAGTGAGTCCAGTCTTCGTAGCCGGTGTGCAGCGCCTGCTCGATCAGCAGTCCCCGGAACCCCGAGCAATCGATGAAGAGATCAGCGCTGATGCGCTCGCCGCTATCCAGCACCACCGCCTCAATGAAGCCGTCGGTGTCCCGCAGCCGCACGTCCACTACCTTCCCCTCGGTGCGCCGCACGCCGCGCGCCTCGGCGTAGCGACGCAGGTACGCGGCATAAAGACCCGCGTCGAAGTGATAGGCATAAGTGATGTTCGCGAGCGGCGAGGTCGCCGGCACATCGTGCGCGGACGACATGAATTTCCCGAGCGGGGCGGCCGCGGTGTTCAGCGAATAGGCGCCGATGTCGGCGGCCTTGCCCGCAAGGAACAGCTTCAGCCAGTACTGGTGAAACGGCAGCAACCCGTAGTCGTGGCCGATGGTGCCGAAGCCATGGATGTAGCGATCACCGCAGCGCCCCCAGTCGACGAACTGGATGCCGAGCTTGAAGGTGCCGCGCACCTCGCGGATGAACTCGACCTCGTCGATCTCCAGCACGCTGTTGAAGAGCTTCAGGTGCGGCACCGTCGCCTCGCCCACGCCGACGGTGCCGATCTCCTCGGATTCGATGAGCCGAATCGCGCACTCGCGCCCCAGCACCTTGGCCAGCGCGGCGGCGGCCATCCAGCCCGCGGTGCCGCCGCCGACGATGAGGATGCTTCTGAGGCGGGTGTCGGCGGCCGCGTTCAGAACTTGGCGCTCAGGGTCATCCGCAGCGTGCGCGGCACGCCGACGATGTTGCCGATCGGGTTGTAGACCACGTCGGTAGCACTCACGACGCCGTTATTGCCGCCCAGAATGTAGTCGTTGTAGTTCTTGACGTTGAAGACGTTGAGCACGTCCACCCGCACCTGCAAGGTGGAAATGTCGTGCACCTCGAAGCTCTTGGTCAGCTCCAAATCGAAGCTCCGATAGCCCAGCCCCGGCGGCGTGGCCGCGAACGCCTGACAGCCGCTCCCGGTGGGGAAGAAGGTGGGCGGATTGGTGACCGTGCAGCTGAACTGGTTGTACGGGACCGGGGTAGCGAGGCTCAGCTTGCCGGCAACGATCACGTCCCACGGGATGCCGACCGAGCCCGTCATTACCAGGCGGTGCTTGGCGACTGCGTTCGAGGCGATGAATGGATACTGGGCGAGGGTCGCCTCGTCGAACGAGTAGTGCTCGCCGATAGCGCGGTTCTGCGAAGCGCTGGTAAAGGTGTAGGCAATCGTTGCGCCCCAATGGGACGCGGCCGTGTAGGCCTTGTCGGCGCCGATCAGCACTTCGGTGTTGCGGGTCTTGATGGCATTGTTGCCGATGATCAGGGCTCCGAAACCGGGGACCCCATTGCCCCAGGGCTGGCCGCCGTTCATGAAGAAGGCGCCGTTGGGATAGCGGTTACCCAGGGTGAACGCGAAGCCGCCGTAGCTGTTGATGCGCGCGACCGCGAAAGAAGTGTTCCAGTCGCCCAAGCGGTTACGGATGCCGAGGCTGAACTGATCGGAATACGGAGCCTTGAGGTGATTGTTCAGCGCATCGACCTCGGCGCCCACGTTGGTGGCGGCGATCAACTGTTGCAGATTCGACAGCCCGTTCAGGTATTTCGAGTCCCACGCGAAACAGCTACCCCCGGGCGTGCAGGGGTGGTCCGGACGGTTGAAAAATACCGTGTATTCGGGCAACGAGGCCTTGGTCTCCTCCAGCTGAAGATAGTCGAACAGATCGCGGTCGTACGAGCGGCCGTAACCGCCAAAGACCACGTGCCGCTGATCGGCCAGCAGGTCGTAGGAGAACCCGATGCGCGGCTGGATCTCGCCGGTGTAGGCCGAGCGGTTGTGGCCGTTGCTGATGTAGTCGTTGACATTGACACCGCCCTTCGCCAGGGCCTGCGCGTAGGTCTCGCTGGGCTGCGCCGGATTCGGGCCGAGCAGCGCGGCGACCACGTTGGCGGGCGTCACATAATCCTGGTATGTGGGCGTGACCTCGTAATCCCAGCGCACGCCCAGGTTCAGGGTGAAGTGGTCGTTCGCCGCCCAGTCATCCTGCAGGTAGATGCCGAGTTGGCGGTTGCTCGACTCGGCCACGGGCTGCTGGCCCGGCACCGGTTTGGTGAAGAACGCCTTATAGGGGACCGGCGCCGTGCCGGTGGCGCTGACGTCGTAGAAAAACTGCGGGTTGATGTTTGCGGCATCCTGCGCGGTGAGTTTCACCCACTTGTACTTGATGCCCGTCTTGACCGTGTGATCTCCAGACCACTGCAGGTGGCTGAAGGTGAACTCGTCTTCGATGGCGGGACCCTTCTGGCCCTTGTTCTGCGCGGCCCGGGGTTCCGCCGGCCCGGTCGTGATAATTGTCTGGTCGTTGCCCGTCAACGGTCCGGCCGGCTGCCAGGTGTAGATCGCGCCATTGCCGAAGGCGTTGGGCGTGGGCGAGGTGAATGAATCCTCGTAGGTGGCCACGACCTGATTGAACCAGCGGTCGGCGCTGTGCTCCCAGCGTACATCGAAGCGCTTGTCGTTGTTGAGGGTATCGAAACTCGCGGACAGCGCAATGCTGCCGGCGTCGATGCCGCTCTGACTCTCACGCCGCACCTTGGCTGTAGTAACCAGTCGATCCGCGCTGCCCAACTCCCAGTCCAGTTTGCCGAAGTACAGATCCTCGTTAAATGACTTGTCCTCGGGCCCGATCTGCGCGCGGACACTGGCGGGGAGCTCGGCGAGAATGCTCGGCGGCGGCGGACCTCCTCCGGCCGTAATGGCGATCGGCGTCGTGTAGCGCTTGCCTTCGTAGGTCACGAAGAAGTGCGCCACGTCCTGGATGATCGGTCCGCCGAACGCGAGCCCGAATTCCTTGTCCTTGGAAGGCGTCTTGACGTTCGGGTTGGTGTTGAGTTCCGAAGGCGTCTCGGCGCGGAAATTCTGACCCGTGTAGGTCCCGAAGATCTCGCCTTCGAATTTGTTGGTGCCGGACTTGGTCTCCGCAGTGACGGCGGCGCTCGAGATCTGGTCGTACTCGGCCTTGTAGTTGGACGTGATCACCTTGTACTCGCCGATCGCGAGCTGTGGGAAGGGATTGCCCTGGGTGAAGAACTGGCCGCTGACGCCGCCCTCCTTGACATAGTTCTTCTGCCCGACGCCGTCGATGTACACATTGACGGAGCTGGTGTTCTGCGCCCCACCCCGCAGCGACGCGTTGCCGCTCGAGTCGACCTTGAACTCCATGCCGGGGACGGTATCGGCGAACTCTAGGAAGTTGCGGGTGAGCTGCGGCACGGTCTCGATCTGCTGCTGCGAAACGATGAACCCGATCTCTGAAGTCTTCACCTCGGTCAGGCGCTGAACCGTGCCCGAGACCGTGACGGTCTCCAGTTTCTGCAGGTCCAGCACCTCCGTGGTCGCGACGTTCAGCGTGACGGTTTGCTGCGTCCCGGGCCCCGCATCGACGTTGTAAGTCCCCGCCGGCAATCCCACGATGGTGTAGGTGCCATCGGAGCCGGCCTTGGTATGGCGCGTGAGACCGGTATCGACGTTCTTGGCCGTGACTTCGCTGTCGGCTTCGGCCTTGCCCTGCAGGGTGGCGCCGGATTCCTGGGCCCACGTGACACTCGGCGCGCCGGCGGCCGAGGCGAGCGCGGAGGCGACAAACGATGCAATCAGATTCCGGCGGCCCTGTACTTGGTTCTTCATATGCTCCCCCTGTCGAGATCGATCGCCTCGCCTCTACGATGCTCTGCCCGAGCGCATCGGGCGCGGGTGGGACGCGAGTGGTGGTCGCGCCCCGCAGGACGCCCGCACCACGAGCTCCGCGCTCACCGTCTCGGTCGTTGCGGGTGCGGCGTCGGGCGCCTCGATCGCGGAGGCGAGTCGCTCGAGGGCGCGTGCTCCCAGCTCCGCCATGCGCACGCGTATGGTGGTGAGGGGCGGTGAGACGAAGCGCGCCATGGGAATGTCATCGACACCCGTCAGCGCAATATCCGTCGGCACGCCCACGCGCGCCTCGTTGAAGGCGAACAGGCTCCCCAGCGCCATCATGTCATTCGCTGCGAATACCGCATCCGGCCACTCGCGACCCTGCGGTGCCAGCAGGCTCTGTGCAGCGCGGTAGCCCGACTCTTCGGAAAAATCGCCAGGCAGAACCCGCTCACCCGCCTCGAGGCCGAGCTCGCGCAACGCTTCGCGATACCCCGCCAGTCGCTCGGTGGCGTCGAAGTTGTCCGCGGGTCCTGAGATGAAGGCGATGCGACGGTGTCCGACGGAGGCCAGATGGCCGACCATCAGGCGTGCGCCACCGCGGTTGTCGATGCAGAACGCGGAGTGCCGGTAGCCGCGAACCGGCGTGTTCATCAGCACCGCCGGCGTATCGGCGGCCGAGTGCTCGGCGAGGAACGTGGCATCGGCGTACGGCGACATGATCAGCAGTCCATCGACCCGGCCCTTGAGCGCGCGGATGACGCGCGCCGCCTCCGCGGCAGAGCCGTGCACACCCGACAGCAGCAGGTGCAAGCCCCGACCCCGCGCCGCCTGATCGATGCCGCGAATGATCTCGGAGAAGAATTCGCCGTACAGATCCGGGAGCAGCACGCCGATGGTGTGCGTCAGCCCGGTGCTGAGACTGCGTGCGCCACTGTCCGGCACGTAGCGCAGCCGCTCGGCAACGCCGAGAATGCGTTCCCGAGTCGCCTCCGAGACGTTGCCGTGCCCGTTGATCACACGCGACACGGTGGCGGTGGACACCTGTGCCTCCCGCGCGACGTCCTTGAGGGTCACGCCCATTCCCTTCCCCGGCCGACGTGCAAGCGCTTACATCCAACATGTAAGCGCTTGCCTAAAGCGTAACGGAGCCTACTCCTCGCACCCCGCCCGTTCAAGAAGTGGTGCGGGCACGACGGGTCATTTAGCGCCTCATTTTCGAGATGCGCCCGCACGCGGCGCGAGGTGCGTCCTGCTGCGGCGCGAGACGCGTCCTGCTGCGGTGCGATTCGCCGGATCGCCGCACGCGCCCGCCTGTCCGGCGATGGCCCAACCCTGAGGGAAAAGCGCATAGTCGCGGCCATGATCCTGGGACTGTCCACCGGTGCCTTTACTCTGCTCCACGTGGCGATCAGTCTCATCGCCATTGCTTGCGGCGTGGTGGTCACGATCGGCCTGTGGCGCGCGCAGCGGATGCCCGGCTGGACGACAGTCTTTCTGGTGACGACGATCGCCACCAGCGTCACCGGATTCTTCTTTCACTCGAAGAGCTTCGGCGCCCCGCACGTGGTGGGCGTCATTTCCCTCGTCATTCTCGCTATTGCGCTGATTGCGCTCTACGGTTACCGGCTGGCCCGGGCCTGGCGCTGGATCTATGTGGCCAGCGCGCTCGCCGCCTTTTACCTGAACGTATTCGTGGCGGTTGTGCAGGCGTTCCAGAAGCTGCCGTTTCTCAAGGCGTTCGCGCCGACCGGATCCGAGCCACCCTTTGCCGTCACCCAGGCGCTGGTGCTGGCAGGGTTCATGGCGCTCGGTGTGGTCGCGGCGAGGCGATTCCATCCGGGCGGGCCTGCGCCGGCGCAGGGTTGAGGAATGCTATGGACCGGCACGGGGCCTTCGAGCTCACCGTCCCCGTCAGCCCCATCGACCACCTGACCGGCGCGGCTCACGCCGCGGTGACCGTGGTCGAGTATGGGGATTTCGAGTGCCCGAACTGCAAGCAGGCGCAGTCTGCGCTCAAACTGCTGCTCGAGCGGTTTGACGGCCGGGTGCGGCTCGCCTTTCGCAATTTCCCCCTCGAAGAGGCGCATCCGCACGCGTTGGCCGCGGCCGAGGCCGCGGAGTGCGCTGGCGGCCAGGGGAAGTTCTGGCCGATGCACGACCTGCTGTTCGCCGATCAGACGCACCTGAAACCGAAGGACCTTCACGGCTACGCGCAGCGGCTCGGCCTCGACATGGCGCGCTTCACCGCGGAGATGGACGATCACGTCTACCTGCAGCGCGTGCGCGAGCACCTGCAGAGCGGCGTCGACAGTGGCGTTCGCAGCACCCCGACGTTCTTCGTCAACGGCAGGATCGAGGACGTCTCGTTCGGCCTGCGGGCCCTGTTTGGCGCAGTCGAAGCGAGACTGCACCCCGCCCACGGCCAGTAAGAGCGCGGCGTCCGGGCGCGCCGCGTCGCGCGCTAGGGCTGCGGCGCTGACGGATTTTCGGGGCGCGGCTCGGGCGGGTTCTCCATGACCTCATACCAGATGGCATTCAGTACGCCGAACGCGAGCGCCAGTCCCAGACCGAGAATCCAGCTGAAGTACCACATGATGCAGTCGCTCCCGATCAGTAGAGGCCCGCGTGCCGCCGGATCTCCTCGAGCGTGATCCGGCCCCTGAGGACGCGGAACACCCACGCGGTGTAAGCGAGGACCACGGGCAGAAAGACCGCGACAACCACCAGCATGAGAAACAGCGTCGGCGCGCTGCTCGAAGCATCCCACACGGTCAGGCCCTGGTCGGGCTGCGCGGACGACGGCATGAGGAACGGGAACAGAGCGATCCCCGCGGTCAAAATGGTCCCAGCCAGCGTGAGGCAGCTCGCCAGGAAGGCGAGGCCGGGCCGACGCCTTCCGAGCAGGCTCCAGGTCACCCCTGCCGCGAGCAGCGCGATCGCGGGCGCGAGCCACAAGGTCCCGCGCGCCCGGTAATTCGCAAGCCACGCTCCCTGAATGATCGCCACGTGCTTGGTCAGCGGATTCGACGGCGCGAGTGCATGGACTTCCGACACGATCCGATGACCGGCCATCGAGCTCGCTACCCATATTCCCGCCGCGACGAAGCAGATCGCGTACCCGACGGCCGCCACGCGCCCGAGCGCCGCTGCGCGCAGCGACATGGGCTCGCCCACCTTGAGCGCGGCGTACACCGAGCCGTGCATGATCAGCATGGAGAGGCTGACCGCCCCGGCCAGCAAGGCAAACGGGCGCAGCAGGCCGAAGAAACCTCCCGTGAAGACCGGCCGCTGCAGCTCATCGAAATGAAACGGCAGGCCGAGGAACAGGTTTCCGAACGCCACCCCGAACAGCAGCGCCGGGACGGCGCCGCCGATGAGCAAGGCCCAGTCCCAGGCGTTGCGCCAGCGCGGATCGGCGATCTTGTTGCGGAACATGAATCCCACGGGCCGCAGGATGAGGGCCAGCAGCAGCACGAACATCGCGAGGTACAGGCCCGAGAACGCGGCCGCATACAGCAGTGGCCAGGCCGCAAACACCGCGCCGCCTGCCAGGATGAACCACACCTGGTTGCCGTCCCAGACCGGCTCGATGGATTCGAGCAGCGCGCGTCGCTCCTCATCCGTGCGTCCGAGGAAGCGAAACGTCGCCCCGATGCCGAGATCGAATCCGTCCATGATCGCGAAGCCGATCAGGAGTGCGCCCAGGATCAGCCACCAGATCAGGCGCAGGGTTGCATAGTCGGGCACGGCCCTCTCCTGTTCACGGCACGCCAGCCGCTGCACGCTCGGGCGGCCAGTAGCCGAGTCCGTCCGGTCCGCGGCGGATCATGCGCACCAGCAGGTACACGTCCACGACCGCGAGCGCAGAGTAAAAGACCACGAATGCGGCGAGCGACAGCCACACGTTGGTGACCGGTGTCACCGACACGCCGAGAAACGTCGGCAACAGCCCGTCGATCGACCACGGCTGGCGGCCATACTCGGCGACGATCCAGCCGAGCTCCGCGGCGATCCACGGCAGCGGCAGACTGAGGAACGCAATCCGCAGGAACCAGCGGTTCTGCTCGAAGCGGTGCCGCGCGGACAGATAGAACGCCGTGGCGAACAGCAGGATGAAGAACAGGCCGAGCCCCACCATCACCCGGAAACTCCAGAACAGCACCGGCACATCCGGCACCGTTGACCACGCGGCCTCCTCGATCTGACGGGAGGTCGCGGCGGACGGGTCGCCGACGTAACGCAACAACAGCAGCCCGTAGCCAAGATCCTGCTGGTGCGCCGCGAAGCGCGCCTGCGCCGCGGCGTCGGCCGGATCCGCGCGCAGCGCCTGCAGGGCCGCATGTGCCTCGATGCCGCTCTCGATGCGCACCCGGGCCCGCGCCACCAGATCGAGAATCCCTGACACCGGCCGATCGATGGAGCGCGTCGCGATCAGTCCCAGCAACCACGGCACCTTCAGCGCCGCGTGTGTGGTGCGCGCCTGCACGTCGGGAAATCCGAATACCGTGAAGCCCGCCGGCGGTGCCTCGGTGCGCCATTCCGCCTCGATCGCCGCGATCTTCATCTTCTGGTTGTCGCTCGCCAGGTACCCGGACTCATCTCCGAGCACGACGACCGAGAGCGCGCAGGCGAGGCCGAAGCTCGCCGCGACCGCCATCGAGCGTCGCGCGATGTCGAGGTTGCGTCCGCGCAGCAGATACCAGGCACTCACCGCCAGCACGAATACCGAGCCTACGACGTAACCGGCGGCCACGGTGTGCACGAACTTCGCCTGCGCCACAGGATTGAAGAGCACCTGGCCGAAGGACAGCAGTTCCATGCGCATCGTCTGGGGGTTGAACTGCGCGCCGACGGGGTGCTGCATCCAGGCGTTGGCGATCAGGATCCACAGCGCCGAGAGGCTCGAGCCGAGCGCCACCAGGGCGGTCACCGCCAGATGCCCGACACGCGAGAGCCGCTCCCAGCCAAAAAAGAACAGGCCGACGAACGTCGCTTCCAGGAAGAACGCCATCAGGCCCTCGAGGGCGAGCGGCGCGCCGAAGATGTCACCGACGTAGTGCGAGAAGTAGGCCCAGTTGGTGCCGAACTGAAATTCCATGGTGATTCCGGTCGCAACTCCCATGGCGAAGTTGATGCCGAACAGCAGGCCCCAGAAACGCGTCATGCGCTTCCAGATTTCCCGCCCCGTCATCACGTACACCGCCTCCATGATCACGAGGATCATGGACAGTCCGAGCGTCAGCGGCACGAACAGGAAGTGATACAGGGCCGTCAGCGCAAACTGCAGGCGCGACACGTTCACCAGGGCGAGGTCAATCATCGCTGCCCTCGCGGCCCGCAGGGTTTGCGGTCGGCGCGATCAGGGCCGGGTGCGTCACGGCGAATCGCCGGCTCGCCGCGCGCCCGTCCACGGGGCTATGGTGCGCGGGCGAGAAAAACAGCCACCACAGCAGCGCCAGCGCCGCGACCTTCAGCGTCATGAGCCAGGCGAGCTCGCGCCGCAGCGTGCGGCGCCATGCCGGGTGATTCATATGGTTTCCGCCGCCCCGGATCTTAGCGCCGTTGGCGCGCCTCTGTGCGGCTGCGGCCGCACAATCGGCCGTGCCGCGACTCATCAGGGCAGGCGCGCGCCGCGCGCTGCGACCAGGATCCGGTACCACTCCTCCCGCGTCAGGTGCACCGCATAGGCGCTGCGCGCCTCGCGGATCCGTGCCGGATTCTGGCTGCCGATCAGGGGAATGGGCCGTGCGGGGTGCGCCATGATCCAGGCGTAGGCCACGGCCGTGCGCGGCGTGCCCGCCCGCCCGGCCACCGCGTCGAGCGCAGCGATCACCGCGTCCGCGCGCGCACTGTCGGCAGACTCCCCGGCACGCGCCGCGAGCCGACCCTGGCCGAGCGGTGACCACGCGAGGACGGCCATGCCACGGCGCATGGCCCCGTCCAGAGTGGCGTCCACGAGCGGCTCGATCGCCAGCGGCGAGAACTCGTTCTGCACTGCGGCGAGATCGAACGGCAGGTGGACGCAGAGTGCATCGACCTGGGCGGCCGTGTAGTTCGACACCCCGGCCGCGCGAATCTTTCCGGCGCTGCGCAGCCGCTCGAGGGCCTGCGCGACCTCCGCCGGATGAGCGAGCAGGTCCGGCCGGTGAATCTGGTACAGATCGATCCGCTCCACCCCGAGACGCGCGAGGGAGGCATCGCAGGCATCGAGGAGGTAGCGCGTGGATGAGTTGTACGGCGCGGGCGGCGCAATGCCTGCCTTGGTCGCCAACACCATTCGATCGCGCAGCTGCGGCGCCTCGCGCAGGACCTCGCCCAGCAAGGACTCGGCATCGCCGAAGCCTCTGCCTCTGCCATAGCCGTAGATGTCCGCGGT
>WNGI01005492.1_pt1 | contig 14700 bp, 12 predicted proteins | sample 5400621 | NCBI WGS metagenome assembly WNGI01 (sample SAMN13153374, study PRJNA577476) | soil metagenome | isolation source: 20 cm soil or saprolite under Garry oak tree replicate 1 | place: USA:California | collected 2016-06-15 | reverse complement strand
CCGGTCGCGTAATTCGTCATGTAATTGCTCGGCAGCCGGCGAGTCTTGTCGGCTGGCATCGAGAAGCCGGTCTCGTACATTCCCAACGGCTCGAAGATGCGCGTCCGGAAGAGCTCCGCCAATGGCCGCTCCGCCGCGCGCGCGACGAGGACGCCCAGCACGAGCGAGCCGGTGTTGTACTGCCACCTCTCGCCTGGCTGGTACATGAGCGGCAACGTGCCGAACCGCTTGATCCACTCGTCGGGGTCGTGCGGTGTTCGCGGGTCGGGCGGACCCATGACCAGATCCAGCTCCTTGGCCGCGAGGACGATCGGGAACGGCGGATCGAAGGTGGGCTCCATGATCAACCCGTGGCCCATGCGAAAGGTCAGCAGGTCGTCGACCGTGATCGGGCGGCGCGCGGGGACGGTGTCGTCGAGCGGTCCGTCGATGCGCTTCAGGACCTTTCGGTCGGCAAGCTCGGGAAGAAGCCGGTCGACGGGCTCATCCAACCTCAGAGCGCCGTCGTCCACGAGCATCATCGTCGCCAATGCCAGGATCGGTTTCGTCATCGACGTGATGCGGAAGATCGTGTCGCGCTTCATTGGCTCCTCGCTGCCGAACGCCATGGTGCCCATCGCATCAACGTGGACGTTGTCGCCGCGCGCGACGAGCGTGACCATGCCGGGCAATTCACCTTTCGCGACTCGAGCCGCCATGGCTTCGTGCAGACGGTCTAGGCCGGCCGCCGACTTGGAATCGATCATCGCCTTACCCCAATGCTCCGTGGTCTGGTCTCCCCATTGTCGTCTCCGGGCCATCGACGTGTTTTGACGATCGCGGCCCCAAGCCGCGAGGCGGCGCCCTACTTCTTGAAGGTTGCGGTCTGCGAGTAGTTGGGCAGATCGATCGCCATCGTCAGGTTCGATCCGGCGCAGGTGTAGGACCCGAAGAATGGAGGCGCCTCGCTCGTGAAATCGGGCTGACTTACGCCGTCGACGAGGACGCTCGTGCCGGTCGAGATCTGAGACGGACCGGACTCGGTCCATTGGCCACCTTGACCTTGGAACCCGAACCGCTGCACGCCGCGGCCGAGCCAACTCACGCTATGGCCACCACCCGTTCCACTCAACCGCGTGGAGTTCGTGAGATCGAACACCTCCGTACCTTCGGCACCAAGCGTCATCACCGTGCCCACCATGCCGGTCATCGACATCGTGATCCCAGGAAACGAGACCGAGTCCGAGATCAACACGTTGGTCATGATCCATCGACCGATCAGGCAAGGGTCACCGATGGTGAGTGGCTCTGCGGCTGTGGTTGCGATCGCTTTCGCGGTCGGGCTCGGAGTCGCGGTCACGACAGCTTGAGTCGGTGGCGGTGTGGGCAAGCGAGGCTCGGCCGTGGCGAGCGCAGGGAGCGCCGCTTTCGGAGACGCGGGCGTCGCCGGCGAGGAGCCGCATGCGACAACGACGACCGCAAGCAGTAGGGCGGCCACTCTCCTCGGCACTTCAGGGTCCTTGCTACCCCATCGCGGGCATCACAATGTCGCGAAGGCGTGTCGGCCGCATTCCGCCGGTTGTACCGCACCTTAATAGCATCGGGCGATGGAACGTAGCCCTTTGGTGATCGCGGTTTACGCGACGCTTGCAGTCACATTTGAGCCGGCAGCGGATCGCCGCGAAGCTTGGCGTGACAGCGGTACCGCCACTCGAGCTGTCCACATGCTTCGCCATCGCGGCGGTCATCCTGCTCGCAGCGTGCGCGATGATGCGGACCCCGCTGCTCTGCACCCTTGGCCGCTGGTGATCGCCGCGGCGCCCTGCGGCGTCCTCGCATTCAAGCTCTCGCGGGCGCGGATGAGGTGCTCGTCTCCAGCACGGTGAAGGATCTTGTCGCCGGATCGACGCTCTCATTCACCGAGCGTCGCACTTTCCCTACCGCTGTGACGAGCTCGGGGTGCGACGTGGGTCTCCACGGACTTCAGCTAACCCTTCGTTCCGTCGGCATTGGGCAGGCTTGGTGGACCGCCGTGGTAGTTCCGCACGTCGGCGATATTCTTGCAACTTACAAACCTCGCAGGAGATGCGAACCAGGTTCCATCTCGCAGAGCAACAGCCTCGTAGTGATCGCTTCCCGAGGTAAACCAGACAAGGTTGTCCTTCGCCCATATGACCGCGGTGAGTTCACCCACGGATCCCAGAGCTCGCACAGCGGTCTCTGCTGTTGCTGCTCCGCCTGAAAGGACCCCGGATTGACTCGGATACCGCGCGATGTCGACTAGCGGCGCATACCCCAGTGGACAGGTAGGTAGCTCCGTCGAACGAGGATCACCAGCCGGCAGGTCTGAAGCGAACGGGACGTCCCGCGATGGAGCGAACGTGGCTAGTGTGTTAACCCCCGCAGCCATTTTGCCGGCCGTCGAAGTCGATTCGGCCCTCCGGCTAGTCGAAGTACTGACCATCGTCGCGAACCCAAGCGCAAAGAGCGCGCTAAGGCTTACGCCAATGACCAAGCGACTAATACGAATTGAACTGTGGATTGAAATCCTCCTTGGGCTGCTTGATCAGTTGCAACTGGTGAGGCCATTGTCACCGAGGTACGAAAACGTGGGAATAGCCAATCGCAGTGGGCGGTCGGTCGATCGATGCCCACGGGCGGACCTCTAGCCGGCTGTAATTTCCTCGCTGCGCGTCGCCGCCGCCTTGGAGGGCTCCTCCAACGCAAAAGACCCGTATTTGATCGTCCCCGCGCGCTCATAGGTCGCGATCACGACGCCGGTGGTCGAGGTCTTTATCGCGTCGAGCTTGAGTCCGGCAGGGATCGCCCCATCAGCGAAGAGACGCTTTCCCGTTCCGAGAAGGACCGGGAACGTCCACACGTGGAACTCGTCGACGAGGTCGTTCTTGAAAAGCGTCTGTAGCAGATCGCCGCTGCCGTGCACCTGAATCTCAGGGCCGGACTGCTCCTTGAGCTCGGCGACGTACTTTGCGACGTCGCCCGCGATGAGCGTGGAGTTCTTCCACTCGACGCTTCGCAGCGTCCGCGACGCGACGTGCTTTCGCGCGCTGTTCAATACATCCGCGGGCGACTCGGTCGAGCGCGGCCAGTGCGCGGCGAAGATCTCGTACGTCTTTCGGCCCAGGAGCAGCTCGAACGGCGCGCCCATGAATTCGTCCATGATCTGTCCCATCTGATCATCCCAGTAACCCGCGGACCAACCGCCGTGTGTGAACCCTGTGCTTCGATCCTCATCCGGCCCGCCCGGCGCCTGCATCACGCCATCAAGCGTTACGAATGTGTTGACCTTCAGCTTTCTCACGACTACATCCTCCCTTGCCGCGCCGCAGATGCGCCCGCCCGATCCTCACGATTGTGCCCCGTCTGGGCTTCGGCCTCCGTTATGGGCACGCGGAGTTCAGGAAGCTCAGTCGTATCCGAGCCGCTTGCCGCTTGGTGCGCGAGGCGCGGCGATTGAATCGCCAGCGGCTGGGAACACTCCCGAAGAGCAAGATCGGTATCTCGTTACCCGCCACCGCTATATGTCGTGGTACGCGCACCCTGCGTCAGCGAACAACGGTAAAAGGCACCACACAAAACGCGGGCTTACTCCCGAACTGGTAGCGGCCGGGCATCGTCGGACCGCCTCCCGCGCCCTGATGCGGTTCGAGCGACGCCGGGATCGTGAACTCGACGCGGAACGCGCCGTTGGCGTCGGCTCGCATCGGCGGCAGTTGCGCGCCACCGAACGTCCCGGTGGCGACTCCGGCTTCGTCGTAGCCCGGTCCAAACACGATCGTCGGATCCGTGTTCGGATAGCTACAACCCCGACCTTCAATCACCACGACAGTCCCAATCGCGCCACCGCCTGGGCATGCCTGCAGGGTCGCGCCACTTGCAGCATCCCGGGCCACGCTGCATTCGGCCGCGCCACTCGGAGTGGTAGGCGCTGCGATCGACGGAGAGGGTGGCGTGCCGATGCACCCGGTCAGAAATAGGCCGAGCACCAAGAGCGGCCAAGGGATCCGCATGCAATCAGCGTGGCGCGAGGACCGCATCCGTGCATCTGAGTTGTCCATGGCAAACTCGTATTTCGGCCCACCCGTTGCGGTCGGATTCATCATCGGCGTGGCGCGCATCCGCGAGCTCCGCAGGGTCAGCGAGCGCGGGAGTCGCAGGCGGCGCTGGAGACCTTCCGCAGCGAACGACAACAAACTCAGCGAGAAGGAGCTGCGACGATGAGGCTGACGACCACCACGCAAGTCTCCGTTGACGGGGTGATGCAGGGGCCCGGAGGGCCGGAGGAGGACGAGCACGGCGCATTCGAGCGCGGCGGATGGGCCCACTTCGACAACGAAGCCGGGACGGCCATGGGCGAGATCTACCGCCGCGCCGACGCGTTCCTGTTCGGCCGGCGCACCTACGAGATCTTCGCCGGCTCCTGGGGAACGTGGCCAGATTCGGGCGACGACCCGATCTGGAAGGCGTTGCACACAAAGCCCAAGTACGTGGCATCGACCACGCTCACCAACCCCCGCTGGGCGAACACGACAGTCCTCTCCGGTCAGATCGCGGCCGCCGTCCGCGAGCTGAAAGCCAAGCCAGGACGCGAGCTGCAGGTGCACGGCAGCGGCGTCCTTTTCCGATGGCTGCGCGAGAACCACCTTGTCGACGAGATGAACCTATTCACCTTCCCCGTGGTCGTCGGCCAGGGCACGCGGCTCTTTCCCGCCACCGGCCCGGACATAGCGCTTGAGCTGGTCGACTCGCGAGTCACGCCGAAGGGGATAACGATCCAGGTCTACCGGCCCACAGGGCGCCCGCAGTATGCAAGCGCTACCCCCTGAAGCATTCGAAATAGGTGCCCCAGCCGGTGACGACGGCGGGAATCGAATGCTCCAAAGACGCGTGCCCAGGAGCTTCGGATCGCTACGCCAACTTCGCCGCGCGCCGGTAGATGGACCGGCCTCCGAGAAACGTGATGTCGACCGCCGTATCTCGGATCTGCGCTACCGACGCAGAGAGGATGTCGCGGGAGAGCACGACTAAGTCGGCGAACTTGCCCTCCGAGATGGTGCCCTTCCGTCGCTCCTCGTACGAAGCGAAAGCGGGGTTGAGCGTGTAAGCGTCGATCGCCTCCTCTGTCGAAAGCGCCTCCTCGGGGTGCCACGCACGCTCGACCGCGAGAGCGATGTTCTCGAGAGGCGCGAGGGGCGTCGCACGTTGCTCGTTGAAACTGCCCGGCCAGTCGGACACCAGGTTGAGGCGTGCACCGGCACGAGCGAGCGATCGCCACGCGTGTGCCGTCCGCGCCCGCGTCGCACCGAGCCGACGCTCGACCGCGACGTCGTTCACCAGATGCTGCGGGGTGACGTCGGCGATGAGACCGAGCTTCCCGATGCGCTCGATCTCGCGGGCACTCGGGTACCACGCGTGTATGACTCGGAAACGCCGATCGCGCGTCGGATTCGCACGAATGGCCGCTTCATACCAATCGAGCAGCAGGCGGTGCGCGCGATCGCCGATCGTATGGACGACCGGATCGAATCCCTCGCGGTCCGCGCCGGCGATGTCGTCGGCCATCGTCTTTTCATCGACAAACCGGAAGGTAAAGTCACCGCGATCTCCGGGCCGGTCGGCGTACGGCTCTTCCATCAGAAACCCATCGATGAAGGCTTTCAACGCACCGAAGCGGATCATCACCTCGTCGGTGCGTGGCCGGATTCCCGCGGTAACGGTCTCACGCCAGAGCGGCAATGAGAGGAACGCGTACACGCGAACGGTCAATTCAGCACGGCGCTGAAGCTCCCGAAGGAGCTCAAGGTCGGTCGCGCTGCGCTCGACGTTCGTGTGCAGGAGCTTCCGCTGTGAGATCGCATCGAGCCGCGCGACATCGTGGATGGAGGTGATCCCGGCCCGTGCCAGGTCATCAAGGGCCACGCGCGCGCCGATAACCTGCTGCGCGAGATTCGTCGGAGGCATCGCTTCCGCGAGGCGCTCACCCGCCCGTCCGTGGAACACGCCGTTCAGCTCGCCCGATGCCTCGCGCTCCTTTCGACCACCGCGGACGTCGGGCGTGTCCCGCGATACCCGCGCGCGGGCGATCGCGAGCGAGTTCGCGACGTATGCGCCGTCGATCCTGCGTATGAGGATGGGATGTGCTGTCGTGATGTGGTCGAGCGTGCGCCGGTCGATGGCAAGGGGCCGCGGACGTGCGCGCGACTCCGCATCGGCATCCCATGCCGCGGCCGCGCCCAGGTCGCCGCCGCTGATCCACACTCCCTCGGGCAAACGCCGCGCCGCGGTCGCCAGAAGCTCGCAGGCTGAATTCTCGTCGCGCGCGTCATACAGACCGACGCGCATGGCCCACGCCGCCGCGTTCCCGAAGTGCGTGTGCGCGTCGATGAATCCCGGCAGGAGCATTCGGTCGGCGAGCTCGACGACCTCAGTCGACGTGCCGCGCAGGGCCATGACGGCCGCCTCAGGTCCGACCGCGACGATCTGCTCACCCTGTACCGCGACCGCTTCTGCCTCAGGACGAGCCGGATCGCACGTCCAGACGCGACCGCCGCGGAAGATGAGATCGGCTACCGCGAGCGCCTGCTCCGCGCGTTGCGACCCGCTCGGTAGAGGTTGGCGAGAACGAGCGCGACGACGAGGACGAGAAGGAGCCATCCGGCGTTCTCTCTGATCGCCTCGCCGGTCAGCTGCGCGACGATCCACGTGACCGCGAGCGCCGCCACGGCGCCGAGCGCAAGCTGTCCATCGTCGACGAGCAGTCCGTACGTGTTGTCCCAGATCGCCCGGAACGCGCTAGACATTTCGAGCCTCTACGCGCGCGCCTTCCGGGAGGAGGCCGCGGAGGAGCTGCACTGACACCCACGAAGTAGCCAAGATGACACCGAGGATCACTGGGATCGATGCCGCGTCACCGGGCCACTCGGCGCCGATACCTTCACCGAACCAGAAGATTCCGAACGCGGTGAGCATGGCGCCCACACCGAACTTCATCCAGTTTTCCGGAACCGCGGTGAGCGGATGCCGCAAGGCCGCCGCGAGGGCGATCACGATAATGCCGGCCGCGACCGCGCCCACCACCGCCGCGTTCATCGCGGCCGCGCCTGCTGCGCCGAACGCGATGACGATGAACGCGACCTCGATGCCTTCGAGCAGGACCGCCTTGTACGCGACGACCATTCCGACCCAGTCCCATTCGGTCCTCTTAAGGCCCTGCGCGCGCAGCTCCGCGACTTCCCGCCGGTAGATCTCCTCCTCGTCGTGAAGCGCGACGATGCCGGCGAAACGAAGGACGGCCTTTCGGAGCCAGCGCAGACCGAAAAGCAGAAGAAGCGTCCCAACAAGCCCGAGCAAAAGGTGCTCGGGAACCACCGTTATCAGAGCGACGCCGAGTGTCGCGACGATGACCCCGAGCGTCAGCGCCGCGAGCGCCGACCCCGCGAGCGGGGCACGCCATCCCCGCGTGAGACCGACAGCCAGAACGATCGTCGTCGCTTCAACAAACTCGACGGCGCTCGCGATGAAGGACGGCGTCGCGGCGATGGCGAGAGTCCCGAAGTCCATCTACGTCTCCATCCACGTGTCGTTCAGCGGAAGACCGGTGAGACCGTCGGGTCCGGGTTTGAAATCGTGCACCTTCGCGGACATCGCCTCGACGCGCACTTGGCTCATCACGCCGACGAAGGGCAGGATATCCATGACCTTCTTCTGTGCATCGAGGTAGGTCTGACGGCGCTCCTGCGTTCCGAGCTCCTGCCCCTGGCCCTTCACGAGGAGGGCGTCGAGCGCTGGATCGTTCACGTTGCTGAAATTGCTTCCCGTCACGCGGTTCGACGAGTGGTAACAGACGCGCAGGATGCCATCGGGGTCGATCGCCGTCGTCGACGTCGCCGCCATGTTGTGCTTGTACCCGCGCACGTAATCGAGATACGGCGCACGCTCCATGACCTGGACCTTGAGGTCGATGCCGACGTCGCGCAGTTGCGCCTGCATGGCTTGCGCGATCTCCGTCCACGGGCTCCGGAACGTCGCGAGCAGGACCTCGAGCTTTTGCCCGCCCTTCTCACGGATAGGCCCACTCGCCGGAGGCTTCCATCCGGCGTCGTCGAGGAGCTTCTTCGCTTTCGCCGGGTCGAACGTGAACGTCTTCTCGATCGTGTCGTCGCGCGCCCAGACACCTTCCGACAGCGGGCCGACCGAAACGTGGTGGACGCCGAAGAACACCTTGTCAACGATCGACTTGCGGTCCACGGCCCAGTTGACGGCCTCGCGCACTGCGCGATCGTCTGTCGGGGCCTTCGTCACGTTCATGCTGAAGCCCAGGGTGTGACTGGCCCTGGGAGAAAGCACGAACGCGTACTTGTTGTTGTCCTTGAGCCGGGCGTAGTCGGCCTCGGGGATCTCGTCGATGAGCAGGTTCTCGCCGCTCTCGAGCGTCGCGATCCGCGTCGACGGTTCGGTGATCGCACGGAACTTCACCGAAGAGAGGTACGCGGCGCCCCGATTCTTGAAGGTCTCGGCGCCCCAATTGAAGTCGGGAAAGGCCTTCAGCGTGACGACGCCGTCGGGTGATCGACTGTCGAACATGAACGGGCCGGACCCGACCGGCGTCGTCGCGAGATCGCCCGCCTTCAGCGTCGCCAGGTACTTCGGGGACATGACACCGAAGAAGTACCGCCAGATCTGCAGCATGAACGCGTAGTAACCGGTCTTGAAGTTAAAGATGACGGTGCTGTCGTTCGGGGTTGTGATCGTGTCGATGGGACCTACAAGCGATACGACCGCGCCCGCCTTGAGCTCCGGCTTGAGGATGCGCTCGAACGATTGCTTCACCGCGGCCGACGTGAGCGTGGATCCGTCATGGAACTTCACCCCGTCGCGCAGCGTGAATGTGAACTTCTTGCCGCTGTCCTCGATCGTCCACTTCGTTGCGAGTGCGGGATGCGGCTTCTGATCGGCGTCGAGCGTGATGAGGGTGTCGAGGATGTTCTGCGCTATCTCGCCCGCAGCGGCACCGGTCGTGAGCGCAGGGTCGATCGAATCGATCTTGTCCCACTGGCCCCAGGTGAGAACGCCGCCCTTGGCGGGCGTGAGCGACTTGCCGGCGCTCGAACCGGGCCCGGTCGCTCCCGGCGCACACGACAGAACCGCGACGCTCGCGGCCGCCAGCGCTGAGCGGCGCAGGAATTCGCGGCGCCGGTAGAGCATCATCCGATCACCCATCGATCGATCCCTCCAATATGTCGAGACCTTCATCGAGCTGCGCGTCGCTGATGGTGAGTGGCACCAGCGTCCGAATGACATTGCTGTAGAGGCCGGCGCGCAGGAGTAGGAGGCCCCGTTCGCACGCGCGTCGGATCGCAGCGTCCACCTGCTGGGCGGCCGGCTTCTTCGTCGTGCGATCCTGAACAAGCTCGATCGCTTGCATCGCGCCAAGCCCACGAACGTCGCCGATGCTGGTCTTCGCGGCGGCCATCATCTCGAAGCGCGCGCGGATCGCGGTCCCGATCGCCGTGGCCCGCGCGGCGAGGCCGTCACCCTCGATGACTTCGATCGTCGCCAGCGCCGCCGCGCAGGCGACAGGGTGCCCGCCAAACGTGCTTCCAAGCGATCCCGCAGGCATCGCGTCAAAGAGGTCGGCGCGACCGGTAACGGCTCCGAGTGGGAAACCGGATGCCAGCGACTTCGATGTGACGAGCAGGTCCGGAGTCACTCCCGAGTGCTCGATCGCGAACATGCGGCCGGTGCGTGCCATGCCGGTCTGGATCTCGTCGGCAATGAACAGGATGTCGTGGCGGCGGCAGATGGCGGCGATGCGTTTCAGGAACGGCGTGGGCGGGACGACGAAACCGCCTTCTCCTTGGATCGGCTCGATGATCACCGCCGCGACGTGTTCGGGCGCGAGATTGGTGTCGAGCGCCTGCTCGAACAGACGAACGTATAGGTCCGCGAGCTCGTCGTCGCCGACCGCCGCCAAGGGTCGGTACGGGTACGGATAGGGCAGATGCGCAATGTTCGGTGACGTCGTGCGCATGAATGGGAGGCGCGAGTTCTTCGTCTTCCCGGTCGCCGTCATGGCCGCATACGTGCGCCCGTGGAACGAGTTCTGGAACGCGACGATCCACTCGCGGCCGGTGGCGACGCGGGCGATCTTGATCGCGTTCTCAACCGCCTCCGCGCCGCTGTTGGCGAACACGCTCTTCGTGGCGACCGTCGCGCCTTCGGCACGGGGATAGATGCGGTCGAGCTGTTCCGCGAGCCGCACGTAGGGCTCGTACGTCACGACCTGCGCAGACACGTGCGCATACCGCTCGAGCTGCTCGCGCACCGCCGCCATGACCCGCGGGTGCTGGTGGCCAAGGTTGAGGGCTCCAATCCCGGCGACGAAGTCGAGGTAACGCTTACCCTCGGGATCCCACACCTCAGCTCCCGACGCGCGCGCGACAACGACAGGCGTGCCCGCGTGCAGACCCTTTGGCACGTATCGCTCGCGAAGGGCGCGGATCTCTTCGCTCGAGACGCCAGTGCGCGTTTTGATCGCGGTGCTCATCCTGCGACCCCCATTCGCTCGTCGATGCGAGCACGAAGCTCTTGCAGCTCCTCGGCGGCGCCGAGGGCGCCGGCGCGGTCACGTCCGGCCAGACCAAAGAGCAGGGCGTCGAGAACCACGACCGTCAGGGCGGATAGATGGAACATGCCCCCGCCGGCCCTCCGCGCGGACAGCGCGACCGTGAACTGCCCGGCGAGCGCGAGGCCAAGTGTGTCCGTGATCAGGATCGACGGCAGTCGAAGCTCGCGCGCGCGCTCGAGCGTGAGGACGGACTCCGGGTTCGCGCGGTCGTACGCGAGCACAACGGCGACGTCGCCCTTGCGCATGTCGAGCAGCGCATCCGCCAGCGCCTGACCGCGAGCGCCGACGGCAACCGCCGCGCGACGCATGCGCCGCAGCCTCGCGGCGAAATACTCGCCGAGCGGGGCGTTCGGGCCCAACCCTTGCACGACAACGCGCTCGGCACCCGCCAGAAGATCGAGCGCGCGCTCAAAGTCCTGCACACGGAGTGTTTCGCGCGCGTCGTGTAGCAGCTGAAGCTCGGTCGCGAGCACGTGCTCGAGGACGGCGGAGGGGTCTTGGCCCAGATCCTCGAGGCTGCGTCCGAGTCGAAGTGTCGGCGTCGCGCGGGTACGCAGCGCGTCGCGGAGCTCCGTTTTCAGGTCGGCGAGCCCTGAGTATCCGAGCGACTGCGCCGCTCGAATCACCGTCGCGTCGCTCGTGTCGAGGCGGCCGGCGATCTCCATCGCCGAGAGGAAAACGACTTCCTCACGATGCTGCGCGAAGAACGTCGCGACACGGTCTTCCGCAGGTGAGAGGTCGGCTCGAGTCGCGGCAATCCGCTCGTCAATAGTTGGCGGCGTGCCCGGACCGCCCCGCGCCTGATCACCTCGACTGCACCGTAGCGTTCACTTCATACATTCCGGCGCACTGTAGTGTATGCTGCGCCGTGCCGCAAGGGCTAAGGAGCATGAGATGGAGAGCGCTCTTCCGAGAATCGAGCTCAGCGGAAGCCACCGCGACATCGGGCGCCAGCATGGCGAGGCCGCGCGAACCCAGATCCGCGACTCGATCGCGTATTACCGCGATTCCTTCAAGAAGATCACGGGTCTCGAGTGGAGCGAAATAAAGCACAACGCCGGCCGATGGCTCGCGCCGATCGACGCCTATTTCCCCGGCATCGTCGACGAGGTGCGCGGCATCGCCGAGGGCGCGGGCGTCGCCTTCGAGGAGGTCCTCGCGCTCAACGCACGTGGCGAGCTCTCGACACACAACCCCTTCGCGGAGGAAGCCGAGGAGGGATGCTCGTCGTACGCGCTCATCCCGCCGGCGTCCGGCGACGGCCACGTCTACTGCGGCCAGAACTGGGATTGGCGCTGCGAGACCGCGGGGACGGTCATCCTGTTGCGGATCGCTCAGCCCGGAAAGCCGACGATCGTGATGCAGACGGAAGCGGGTCAGGTCGGACGGCACGGCGCGAACTCGGCAGGCATCGCACTAAACGCGAACGGGCTTGGAACGCGGTGGGGCAAAGGCATCGGCGTGCCGCAGCCGATCATCCGACGCAAGATCCTCGAGTCCGCAGACATGCAAACAGCCCTTCGCGCGGTCTTCGATTCCCGCCAGTCGCTCTGCACGAACCTCGTTCTGACGCACCGCGACGGATTCGCGATCGATCTGGAGACCACGCCTGACCGGCACGGGTGGATGTATCCGACAGATGGGCTGCTCGTGCACACCAACCACTTCATCGCATTCGTACCCGAACAGGTCGCTGCCACATACCGGCCGTTCTCGGTCAACTCGCTTTGGCGCCTGCCCCGCCTCACGGAGGGCCTGCGCGCCGCGAAGAACGCGAAGGACTCGGCGAGCGTGCGCGCGGCCATCGCCGAGGCGCTGCGCGATCACTTCGCGTACCCGAACTCCGTTTGCAAGCACGGCGATGAGAAGACACAAGGCACGGACATCAACCAGACGATCGCGTCGAGCATCGTCGATCTCACCACCGGTGAGTATCGCCTCGCGGCGGGCAATCCCTGCGAAGGTGAGTACGAAAGCCTTCCGTGGAATCTGTACGACGCGGAGGTCACGCAAAGGCGCGCGCCCGCGGCAGTCGGTTGATGCGGGACGCGATCCTGCGCGTGTACTCCGGTCGCAATCGACCCGATCTGACGCCGATCTACCGGCTGTTCGAGTCGCTCAACGACGTCAAGGTCGACGTCGAAATGGTCTATCACCTCGACGTCGAGCGGCGCGTGCTCGACGAGCGAAACGATCCGCGCGCCGACGTGCTCCTGACGAACAGCCAGGTCGCGGTGGAAGCGGTACGCGAGAGCGGCATCTTCGAGCCCTACCGCGCAGAGATCGCGCGCGGATACGACGAATGGCTGCGCGCGCCGGATTTCTCATGGCTCTCGTTCGCGGCCTGGCCTCGCAGCGCGATGATCAACCGGCGCGTGCTCGCGGATCGGGCGGGATGGCCGACGACACTCGAAGAGCTCGCATCCGATCGTCTCCGCGGCAAGATCTCGATGGCCACGACGAACGAGGAAACGACGGTTTCGCATTGGAGCGCGATCCGCGCGGCGCGCGGCGACGAATACGCGTGGCGTCTCGTCGATCGTCTCCTCGCGAACGGGTTGCGGACCTATGAGTCGAACAAGGCGACGCGGGAGGCGCTCATCCGCGACGGCAACGCCGTCGCCCTGGTGAATTCGTCGAACATCCATGTCTTCCTCATGGAGGGCAACCCCGTCGGCGAAGCGTGGCTCGACCAGGAGGAAGGCGGTCTTGGGACTCCCATCGAGGCGCACGTCGTCGCCGTCATACGCGGAGCCAAGCACGGCGACGCGGCCCGCGCGTTCGTCGACTTCCTTCTATCCGCTGACACCCAGACCCTGCTCGCCCGCATGTTCGGCGAGACCCCCGTGAATCCGGCCGCGATCACCGGCCCGGTCCGGCCCCTCGCGAAGATCCGACGGATACCGGCGTCACTCGCGAAGATCACAGCTCTGCGCGACAGCACGCGCGCCTATCTCGCCGAGAAGGGTTTCGCGCCCCCCGCGCGCGACCAGGAGGCACCGAGTGCTCAGCTGGCTCAGCCTCGACGGTAAGAAGCTCCTCCTCACGCGCATCCTCCGGACGTTCGCGTACGGCTACCTCGCGACCGCGCTCGGTATCTATCTCGATCGTCTCGGCCTGACGCCGACAGAGATCGGCGTCGTCTTTACAGCGGCCATTGCCGGGTCGGCCCTCATGACGGTCTTCTGGTCGATCATGGCCGACCGGTACGGACGCCGGCGCACGGTCGCGACGATGGCTTTGCTCATGGCGGCGGGCGGTATCGTCTTCGCGCTCACGAGCAGCTTCATCGTGCTGATCCTCGCGGCATTCACCGGAACCATCAGCGCGACGAGCTCCGAGGTCGGCGTCTTTCAGACCGTCGAGCAGGCGATCCTTCCTCAGACCGCGCCGAACGAGAAGCGCACGTGGCTTTTCTCGATCTACAACACCATCGCCAACATCGCCGGCGCGTTCGGCTCGCTGTTCGCCGCCTCGGTCGGATTCTTCGCGTCGATCGGACTGTCGGGCGCCGACGCGTATCGTCCGTTGTTCGTCATCTATGCCGTCATCGGCCTCCTTAATCTTGTCATCTTCACCACGCTCTCAGAGAAGGTCGAGCTCGCGCAGGTCGAAGGCGAGCGAAGGTTCATCGGCATCCATCGGAGCGCGGGCACGGTAGCGAAGCTGTCGGCCCTCTTCGGCATCGACGCGTTCGCGGGCGGACTCGTCGTGCAATCGATCGTCGCGTACTGGTTTTTTCTGCGTTGGAACCTAGCCATCTCTGACCTCGCCGTCATCTTCTTCTGGGTGGGCATCCTGTCCGGCCTCTCGCTTCTTGCCGCCGGTTGGCTGGCCGAGCGCTTTGGGCTGCTGAACACGATGGTCTTCACGCACCTCCCGTCGAACATCCTTCTCATGCTGGTCCCGCTCGCGCCAACGGCTGGGCTCGCGGTCGCGTTCTTCCTCCTGCGGATGAGCGTGTCCCAGATGGACGTGCCGACGCGACAGTCGTACACCATGGCCGTGGTCGATGTGGACGAACGCACGGCGACGGCGGGGATCACGAATGTCGCGCGGACGTCGGCGAGCGC
>WNGI01003279.1_pt1 | contig 14701 bp, 13 predicted proteins | sample 5400621 | NCBI WGS metagenome assembly WNGI01 (sample SAMN13153374, study PRJNA577476) | soil metagenome | isolation source: 20 cm soil or saprolite under Garry oak tree replicate 1 | place: USA:California | collected 2016-06-15 | reverse complement strand
GCGCGTACCTCGCCGGCGGCTTCGGGGGAGGCCGTCTCGACCAGCACGACGACGTCGAACCACGCCGACGGCAGCGGCGCGGGCCTGCCTTTGACATAGCCGCCGGGCGGGGCGAACGCCAGCGCGTCATATACGGTGGCACGTTCGACCGTATCGAGCTGGGCAAGCTGCCTGGCCTGCCACTTCAGCACCCCCAGCAGCTGGTGCTTATCCCTGCTCCGGCGCAGCACCGGCCCAGGCCGGCGCGGGGCCTGCACATCGGCGGCCAGATGCAGGTATCCGAGCGGAGCAGGCTCGATGAGATGAACCTGGCCATACCGCGGGTCCGGGTTGACGAGTTCAAGCGCCATGGTGACCCCCTTCCAACCCTGCGCACCAGGCCTCACGGCGCAGCTAGAGACTGGGCCTCCCGCTGCTCCTACCGTAGCCCCGGTGCCCGCGCGGCCGGCTGTACGCCCGCACATAGTGATCGTTGGGTTGGCTGACCACGTTCTGCTACCAGAGGCAGACGCAGAAGCTCATGCAGTGCCTTGCCGGACGCCAGGCCCTCGCGGATGGCGACCCGCTCAGTGTCATCGCCGACCGCGGCCTCGAGGTGCAACCACACTCAGCGGGAGCAGATGACGCCGCCACGGCCTCGCGTCCCGGGCGGCAACTGTTCAACGGCGCCTGTGATCGCCGGCGCCCGGGGTGCCATCTGCGGCCAGATCATGGCGCTCGATGTTCGCTCATCCCGCCCAGAACGACGGTCAGATGACGGTCAAACGATCTTGAAGGCTGCCTTGGAGGGCTGGAAGTTGGGTTCTCACCTGGGGAAACTTGTGGAGCTACGGGGATTCGAACCCCGGACCTCTTGCATGCCATGGGAAATGCGGAAGTTCAACTGCCGCCAGATGCCAGCAAGAGACGGCCCGTAGCGTTTAGAACGCACAGGCCACGCCTGGAATTACGGTCAAAACGATCTTGAACAGCGATGGATCGCACCGATGCCGGCCGGGAGGAACCGGCGATCTGGCGAAGTTCCCGCCAGGTATCAAGCCGGGGCAACGCATGCACGGACGGTGAGAACTCGGGAGGCGCCAATGTGGTGCGCTTCGCGCCGACGCCGAGTATGCGCGGCTAGCGGCCGGGATGACCGCGCTCGTGGTTGCACGCAGATTATCCGTTCTTGCGCGCTACGTAGTGATCATTACGGGGCACGTGGCGGCCGAAGAGGTAGGCAGCGCTAGCCAACGGTAACCGGGCTTGTACAAGATCATCCGTCTTATGCGCTCCCGAGAACTCCGGCGGCCACCCGCCGGGTAATTTCTTCCCACCAGCATCGCTGTGGTTTGGCGGTTTCGATCCACCAGGTTGCGCCGACCGCCAGGTAGGGGGCGGCCAGGCCGGGCACCTCCTGCGGTTGCGGCGCTACCTCGGCCCACACCACCAGGTCGAAACGGTTCCCGGGGCCGCGGGAGGCGGCCACCTGCTCCCGCACGCCGGCGATGTCCTCGGCCGACGGCCGGATCAGTGACCGTTCGGCGAACCGGATCGGGACGACCCCGTCCCACCGGGCCGCGCGGGCGATGGGCCTGGTAGCAGGCAGGACACCACCGACCCAGACGGGCACCCGCGGCCGCTGGACCGGCACCGGGGTGAATCGCACCGGATCCACAGTGAAGTGCTGGCCGACGTAGCTGAACCGCTCGCCGCTCCAAAGGCCGTTCAGCACATCGAGGCCCTCGTCGAGCATGTCGGCGCGGACCCGGTCCCCGGAGTGCTCGTGGAAGATGCCGAAGTCGCCGTAAGCCGGTGAGCCGATCCCCACGCCGAGGATCACCCGTCCGCCGCTCAGGCGGTCCAGGCTCGTGATCTGCCGGGCCAACTGCCAGGGCCGCCGCCGCGGCACCGGCGTGATCATGGTGCCGAGCTTGATCCGGGAGGTGCGCGCGGCGACCACGGCCAGCACCAGCCAGGGGTCGATGATCGGTGGCCCGTCGCCGCTGTTGGAGAACACGATGTGGTCCCACAGGAAGAACCCGTCGAACCCGGCCTGTTCGGCCGCGACGCCGAGTTCGATCAGGCCGGTGGGCTCGTCGCCGAAGTTGGGTACCGCGACACCACGGAGCAGGCGGTCGCTCACCAGCGGCACTCCTTGTGCGCGAGGGGTTGTGCTAGCTTGGTCGACAATCGACAATACACCTCACTGGTGCGGTGCATTCGTAGTGTGGCATGGGCCGCCTGCGCGGCAGCTGCGGGACACCCGGCCCTGCGGTCATCCCGAGGAGGCAGGTTTGGGAGAAGGCCGTTTCGCCGGCAAGGTAGCCATCGTCAGCGGCGGCTCCCATGGCATCGGGCGGGCCATCGCCGCGGGATTCGCCGGCGAGGGTGCCCATGTCGTGATCGCCGACCTGGTGCCCCCGGATTGCTTCGCCGATGACCCGCGGGTCGCCGGCATCACCGGGGATATCGCCGAGCCGGGGTTCGCCGGGCGGGTTCTCGACATCGCGGTCAGCCGGTTCGGGAAGGCGGATGTCCTCGTCAACGACGCGGCGGCCTACCCGGACGGAACGCTGCTCGACATGCCCGCAGCGGCCTGGGAACGGGTCTTCGCGGTGAACGTCACCGGGACCTTCTTGCTGACCCAGGCTTTTGCGCGGCACTGTGCCCGCCGCGGCGCCACCGGTGCCGCAGTGGTCAGCATCTCCACCGGCTCCGCGCGCAGCCCGCGCCCGGGCGGCGCCGCGTACAGCGCGTCGAAGGCGGCGGTAGAGATCATGAGCAAGGTGTTCGCCATGGAACTGGGCCCGCTTGGCATCAGGGTGAACGTGGTGGCTCCCGGTTACATCGACGTGCGTGGCTGGAGTGACGCCTACCCGGACCGGGCGCCCGAGGACCTGCGGGCCGCCCTGGTCAGCTCGATCCCGCTCGGCCAGGCCGGTGACCCACGCGACATCGCCAACGCGGTACTGTTCCTCGCCTCCGCAGAAGCGGGCCATATCACGGGCGCGGTGCTGGAGGTCGACGGCGGCTCGAACGCCGGGCGCTTCGCGCTGCACGGTCAGGCCAGCGACGGGGCGAGCGGTGCCCGCGGATAGCCCGGCGGGCAGCGCCCCCGCCCCCGGTCCTGGCGCGGAAGTGCCGGTCATCGAGACGGTAGAGGTCACTAAGCATTTCCCGGTGGGCCACAGTGGCCTGGGCCGCGGCCGACATCTCACCCTCAAGGCAGTCGATGGGATCTCGCTGGCCATCAAGCGTGGCGAGACGCTCGCGCTGGTGGGGGAGACCGGGTCCGGCAAGACCACGTTCGGCCGGCTGATCCTGGGACTGTACCGGCCGACGTCGGGTGATATCCGCTACCGGGGCACCAGCATCCTCGATCGCCGCAGCGAGGCGGCGCGCTCGGTGCGACGGCAGGTCCAGGGGGTGTTCCAGGATCCCTACTCGTCGCTGAACCCCACCATGACCGTGGGCCAGTCCCTCGCCGAGGTGCTCAAGGTGCACCACGTGGTGGACCGAGCCGGCCGGGCGGACCGGGTGGCGGAACTGCTCGGCACGGTCGGGCTGTCACCGGCCCAGGCGGCCCGCCGCCCGGTGGCGTTCAGCGGCGGCGAGCGCCAGCGGGTCGGCATCGCCCGGGCACTCGCGGTGCAGCCGGAGGTCATCATCGCCGACGAGCCGCTGTCCGCGCTGGACCTGTCGATCCAGGCCCAGGTGCTCAACCTGATGATCCAGTTGCAGGACGAACGCGGCCTGACCTACCTGTTCGTCACCCATGACCTCGACGTGGCCAGGCACATCAGCCAGCGCACCGCGGTGCTGTACCTGGGCCGGGTCGTCGAGGAGGCGCCCACCGCGGACATCTTCGCCGAGCCGCTGCACCCCTACACTCAGGCACTGGTCCGGGCGGCACCGCGGCTGACCACCAAGCGGAAGGCGGCCAAGCCGGCTCTAGGCGGCGAGCTGCCGAACGCCATCGACCGGCCCACGGGCTGCCACTTCCACCCGCGCTGCCCGATGGTGATGCCCCGGTGCCGGGAGGAGGAGCCTGCGCTGATCCGGCTGTCCGGTGGCCGCACGGTCGCCTGCCACCTGCACGGGCCGCCCCCGGCGCCGCCGCAGTCACCCGGTTAGCCGCCGGCCGGCTCAGCCGGCGACCGGGAAGCCGGTCAGGTAGTGGCTGCGCAGCTCGGCGCGAAGCCGGTCAAGATCGCCTTCCTGCACCGCCTCAACGATGGGCCGGTGCCGGTGGACCGCCTCGGACAGGTCAATGCCCTGGCGTTCTATTTCGGCGCGCATAACCGCGCCCATCTGACTGTTCAGCATCCCCCACAGGTCTTTCAGCCTGCGCCGCCCGGAAACATCGATAAGCAATTCATGGAAAAGAGTGTCGCCCTCCACCAGGGCGTCCATGTCATCGGTGACCGCGGCGGCCGACATCCGCTGCATCGCCACCCGCAGCGCCCGGGCGAGTTCCTTGCGGCTCGCCCCGAAACCGGCCTGGACGCTGCCATCCTCCAGGATGTATCGGGCGAAGCAGACATCCTCGGCGTCACCCGGCGACATCCGGGTCACCACGCTGTAACGGCGCGGGACGATCGCGATCAGGCCCTCCGCGTGCAGGCTGCGCATGGCATCACGGATCGTGCCCCGGCTGACCCCGAATTCGGCCGCCAGATTCGCCTCGACCAATCGGGTTTCCGCGGGCAGTTCGTTGTTCAGGATTCTGTGCCGGAGAGCCTTGCCCACTGCTTCCGGGAGAGAGACGTGCTCAAGCGTGTCCCCCATCGGGCCCTCCTCTGCAGCAATCCCCGTCCGTCACTGTAGCCCCAGCCCCGATTCGGTCAAACCGGTGTGATCGGTGGCATCCGCCGCTGGCGAGAGCACCGAGAGGGGACTCGTGAGGAGCGGGGTGATGCCGGGCCCATGCCCGGGCAGCGGGCTGGTGCCGTGCACCACCACCCCGACGGTCAGCCATCCGCGCCGGTAGCCCATGTTGTGCCGGGCATCCAGGTCGGTGACCGCGACCAGGTCGCCGAGCAGCAGCCCGTCCGCACCGGGCATCTGGCTCTCCCCGGCAGCCGCCCCGGGCACCTCGGCGGCGCCTCCCGCCCTGGCGGTCAGCTGCAGGTCCAGGTCCCAGGCTGCGGCGGGCCGGCCGATGCCGTTTCCGGCCACCTTGCTCGGCAGGATCATCCGGACCCCTACGGTCATCGGCCCGTGGCCCGGCCACGACACCGGCAGCGCATCGAGCAGCCCGGGCCCCGCGTTCATCACCACGGCCCCGGGTGGCACGCCCGGCCGCCGCCACCCCTGGCCGGACGCCCGCACGGTCACCTCGTCACCGGGCCGCATCCGGGCCAGGTCCTCCTGGCGGAACCCGGTGATCAGCCGGCCCTCCTCACCCCGCTTGCCGATGACCGCGCCGCGTGCCCCGGCGGCCCGGCCGGTCCGCACCTCCACCTCATTGCCGAGGCAGGCGTAGCTGACCAGGGCCAGCCGGGCGGCCGGATCGGGATGCACCAGGCAGGCGCCGGGCGCGACATGGTCGCCCGCCAGGGCGGACACCGGGTCTCCCAGCCGCACGCCGAGGACCAGCCCGCCGTCCCCGACCGGCAGATAGGGATGCCCGTCGGCGTCCACCCGGTACGGGGTGTCACCGAGCAAGGGGTGCTCGACGACCCCGAGCATGTTGACGGCCACCGCCCGCAGGCCCGCGCCGCCTGTCGCGCCCACGGCGCTCACTGGCCCGGCTCCGCGGCGCTCACTGGCCCGGCTCCGTGTCGCCGTGCAGCCAGCTGGCCAGGTTCGCGTCCGGATCATCCACGAGCGCGAATGCCTCCGCCGGCCCGCTCATCAGCGAACTCGGGCCCGGGCCGTGGCCGAACAGCATGCACTGGCCGGTCGAGATCACCCCGATGGTGAGGAAGCCCGGCCGGTACCCGCGGCCGAACCTGTGGTCGGCGTCGGCCACCGCCACGAGGTCACCGATCCGCAGCCCCTCCAGGCCCAGCGACAGGTCATCGCCGAGGCCCGCGTAGACGCCCATCAGGTCGGTGTTGGCGTACTCGGAGGCCATCCCCGCCCCGGCACCGACCGCCTCGGCCGGGATCCGCGCCGCCACGTGGACCTCCAGGCGGCCGTCCGGCCGGGTACCACCGGGCATCCGGGCCAGCAGCCCGGGGGCGCAGTTCTTGACCACGATGCCGGGGTGTTCGGGCAGCACGAGCCCCTGCCCGACAGCCGTCACGGTCACCGCGTCGCCTGTGGTCACCCGCTCCGCCACCGGGCCGCCGAAGTCGACGAGCACGTAGGCGTGCTGGCCGATGACGTGGCCCACTGCCCCGGCGGCGGGCCCGGCCTCGACCCGTACCGCGTTGCCGACGCAGGTCAGGAACTGAAGCGCCATATTGGCGCCGGGGTCGCGGTGCCGCACCGAGGCCCCGGGCTCAAGGTGGTCGGAGGCGTAGCCGGTCGCCGGGTCACCGCAGTGCACGCCCAGGGTCATCCCGCCCATGCCCGGCAGGGCGAAGGCCTGGCCGTCCGGCCCGGTCCGGTAGACCTGGCGGTCGCCCAGCGGTGGCCAGACCTCACCGGTCAGTGTCTGGCGCACCAGCGCGGGGACGTTGGTGGTCACGTTCACCCGGCGTCCCCGGCGGTGGCGAGCGGGAAGCTGGCCCAGGCCCGGGTGCGGAACGACGCCTCGAACGCGTTGATGGTCTCCTGCACCAGCGCGCCCTGAGCGAAGTCGCCCTGGCTGGGCCGGCCGGGGTCGCCGATCTCGTCCAGGAAGTCAGCCACCAGGCTGGAGTAGAACAGGTATTCCCAGCTCTCGCCGGAGTGGCCGCCGGGCGGGAAGAACCTGGCCGGGATCTCCGCGTCGGTGAACTCGACCGCGTCGCCGCGCGCCGTCTTGATGGTCTGGCAGCAGCCGAACTCGTCCACCAGGCGCACGATAATGGCCCCGGCCGAGCCGTAGATGCGTGCCTCGATGCCGGGGTAGTTGCCGATCGTGACATACGACGACTGGATGGAGGCCAGCGCGCCGGAGGAGAACTCGGCGATCCACATGTCCCCGTCATCGATGTTCACCCTGGTCATCCGGCCGGTGTCGCGGACCATCCGCTCCGGCACGAAGTTGCGCATGGTGCCGACCACCGCGGTGAGCGGCGATCCGACCCACCAGTGCATGATGTCGATGATCGGCGCGCCGTAGCCCTCGATCGAGGACACGGCGATCTGGCCGGGATCGGCCCCGGGGTCCACCTGCCGGAGTGGGGTGGCCGGGTCGAGCCACTGGCTGTTCTGCTCGAAGCCGTTGAACATGAACGGCTCGCCGACGAAGCCCGAGTCGATGAGTTCCTTGGCGTACCGGACCGCCGGGGCGTAGCGGAAGGTGAAGCCGAGCTTGGTCCGCAGCCCGCGCTCGGCGGCGAGCGCCGCCGCTTGCCGGGTTTTGCGGTAGTCGGTGTGCACCGGCTTCTCGCACAGCACGTGCCTGCCCGCTGTCAGCGCATCCCAGGAAATCTGGAAGTGCGGCCGGTTGCCGGTGACCACGTCGATCACGTCGATGCCCGGGTCGCCGAGCAGTTCGGTGTAGTCCGGCGTCACCCGCGGCACGCCGAACTCGCTGGCCGCCGCGGCAAGCGCCGCCGGGTCGACGTCGGCGAGGGCGACGACCTCGGCCCGCGGGTCCCGCTGCCAGCCGGGGATGTGGGCCATCTGGGCCCAGCGCCCCGCGCCGACGACGGCGACCCGCACCTTGTCTGCGGCCATAACCGGTCCCTCTCTTTCCTGCGCGGTCCGGTGCCGGCTCAGTAGCCGACCGTCCGGTCATATAGATTCCGCAGCGGCTGGCCAGCCATCCAGCGCCGGATGTTGTCGATGAAAAGGTCGGCGATCAGGCCGTTCTCCGCCGCCACCGTGGCCGCCGAGTGCGGTGAGATGATCACGTTCGGCAGGTCCCACAGCGGCGATCCGGCCGGCAGCGGCTCGGTGGCGAACACGTCCAGGCACGCGCCGCGCAGATGGCCGGTCTGCAGGGCGCTCACCAGCGCTTCCTCGTCGACCACAGGACCGCGGGAGATGTTCACCAGCACCGAGCCGGGCCGCATGAGCGCCAACTCCCCGGCACCGATCAGCCCCCGGGTCTGCCCGGTCAGCGGGCAGGCCAGCACCACCGCGTCCACCTCTGGCAGCACCCGGTGGATCTGGTCCGAGGCCACATACCCGGTCACCCCGGGCACGTCATAGCTCCGGCCGGGCCGCCCGGCCCCGCATACCTCCACCCCGGCCGCGGCCAGCAGCCGGGCCACCGCCCGGCCCGCGCCGCCGAGGCCGACCAGCAGCGCCCGGCAGCCGGCCAGCCGGCTGCCCGCGTACCGCTGCCATCGCCGCGCCGCCTTGGCGTCGGCCAGGGCGGGCATGTCCTTGGCGAAGTAGAGCAGGCCGAGCAGGGCGAACTCGGCCAGCGGAACGCCGTGCACCCCGGCCGCTGTGGTGAAGATCAGCTCGGTCCTGGCCAGCCCGGTCCGGTCCAGGAAACCGCCGATCCCGGCGCTGGTCCCCTGGACCCAGCACAGCCGCGGGCAGTTGCTCGCCATGTCGGCGGGCGCCTGCCAGTCGAAGTCGAAGCTCACATCGGCCTGCCGCCGCAGGCCGGCCCACCGGTCCAGCTCGGACGCCGACAGCTCTCGGGGGATCCCGGTGTGGTCGGCCGGGTAACGCGGAACCGGCAGCAGGCCCGGCTCGTAGAGCACGGATACGCGCAGGTCCACCGCCTCGATGCGGGCCACGTGCTCTGGCTCCAGCGGGGAAGCGATCAGGACGCGCAGCTGATCATCTGCCATCGGGTTGCCGCAGATTTCGGGTCGATTGTCGATTGTCGATTGTCAGCGACTATTGCTGGCTGGGCCGCCGCTCGTCAAGGCCGCAGGGCCGACGGCGGCCACGCCGCCAGAGCCGCACCCGAGTCGGCGCATCGGGCCGTTGCCCGGCCTACTCTGGCCGATCGCGGAATGTCCCAGTCATGTTTCAGATGCCCCCGTACCCATTGACGGCCAGTTGCCTCGTTTCTACAGTAGTGCCACTTGTCGACAATCGACGAAATGAGGCGGAGATGATCCGAGGCCTCCGGTCCCGCCTGCTGAGCGCCGGCGTCGTCGCGCTCGCACTGACGGTAACCGCCTGCGGGGGTAGCAGCGGCAGTAGCAGTAGCGGCGGCGGCTCAACCGCCTCCGGCACGCAGAGCACGCTGGTGATCGCCAACGCGGTCAAAGTCGACACGCTCGACCCCGAGGCCAACTCGGTGAACGAGTCCATCTGGCTGGACCAGAACCTCTACAGCCGCCTGCTCCAGCCGAACCCGACGGGCACCGGGCTGCTCCCCGACCTCGCCACGTCCTGGACGATCTCGGACAAGGGGCTCACCTACACGTTCCACCTGCGGCCCGATGCCAAGTTCGCCAACGGCATGCCGCTCACCGCCGCCGACGTCGTCTACTCAATCCAGCGGTCCCGCGCCTTTAAGGGCGGCTGGGGATTCCTGCTGACCCCGGTCAAGACCATCACCGCCCCGGACTCGCACACGGTGGTGATCACCCTCTCGCAGCCGCACGCGCCACTGCTGGCCGACCTCGCCATGTACGCCTACTCGGTGGTCCCGGAGAAGCTGGTCAAGGCGCAGGGAGCGGCATTCTTCCAGCACCCGATCGGCAGCGGGCCGTTCATGGTCACCTCGTTCAGCCCCGACACCGAGGTGGATCTGGCCCGCAACCCGCACTTCTATGGCACCACGCCCAAGATCTCCAAGGTCAAGATCCTTATCGTGCCCAACGACAACACCAGGGTGCTCGAGCTGGAGAGCAAGAAGGTCGACGTCATCGAGAACCCGCCAGGGAACCTGGTCAGCGAGATCGACAAGACGCCGGGCCTGAGCGTGCAGCTCTTCCCGTCCACCCGGGTGGACTTCATCCAGCTCGACGAGCACTACGCCCCGTTCAAGAAGGCGGCGGTCCGGCAGGCGCTGAACTACGCGATCAACCGGAACGCGATCGTGAAGCTCGCCTACCAGGGCCACGCGGTCCCGGGCGCCTCGTTCATGCCCTACCGGATGGAGTACTACGACAACGCCATCAAGCCATACCCCTATGACCCGGCCAAGGCGAAGCAGCTGCTCGCCCAGGCGGGCTACCCGCACGGGTTCACCACCTTCCTGATCACGGTCAGCGGTGACGTGGCCGGGCAGGCCGAAGCCGTGGTGATCAAGCAGGAGCTGGCCGCGGTCGGGGTTACTGTGAACATCCAGTCCTACGAGCTGACCACCGCCTACAGCAAGGAGGACGGCGGTCACTCGCAGATGGGCGAGCGCTACTGGACCAACGACATCATCGACCCGGACGAGGTGGCGACGTTCGGCGCGGACTGCCAGGGGGGTGCCAACGCGTTCAGCAGTTACTGGTGTGACAAGCCGACCATCAGCGCCGTCAACCAGGCGCGCAGCGAACTGAACAGCGCCGTCCGGCAGAACCTCTCCAGCCAGGTGCAGCAGGCCGTCTACCAGCAGTCGCCGTTCATCGTGGTGGACTACAGCCCGTACCGCTACGGGGTGGGCGACTGGGTGCACGGATTCCACGCGACCCCGCTCGGCAACTACGACCTGTCCCTGGAGACACTGACCGTGAGCTCGCACTAGCCCTCCGGGCAGCGGGAGGCAGCTCGTGAGCCGGTTCGGGTCGCTGCCCCGGCGCCTGGTGCACATGGTCATCGTCCTGTTCGGCATCACCCTGGTGACGTTCTTCCTGCTCCGGCTGATCCCTGGCGACCCGGCGCTGGCGATCCTCGGCAGCAGCTACACCCGCGCCCGGGCCCAGGCCATCGATGCTGGCCTGGGCCTGGACCGCCCCATCTGGTCGCAGTACGGGCTGTTCATGGACCGCCTGTTCCACGGCAGCCTGGGATTCTCGTTCTTCTACCACGAGCCGACCACCAGGGTGATCCTCCGGCACATCCCGCCGACCCTGTTCCTGGTCGCGTACAGCGCCGTGCTGGCCGCGCTCATCTCGCTGCCCATCGGGTTCGCCGCCGGGCTGCGCCGCGGCCGGGCGGTCGACCAGGCGTCGCGGGTCTTCTTCACGCTCAGCTTCGCCATGCCCGCGTTCTGGCTCGGCATCATCTTCATCCTGATCTTCAGCGTGCACCTGCCGGTGTTCCCGATCAGCGGCTTCGGCTCAGGCCTGATCGGCCACCTCTACTACCTGTTCCTGCCGGCGCTCACCATCGCCCTGGGCTTCTCCACGGTGCTGGTCCGCAGCCTGCGGACAGCGACCATCACCACGCTGCACGCCGAGTTCGTGGACACCGCCCAGATGAAGGGCATTGCCTGGCGCCAGGTGCTGCGACGACATGTGTTCCGCAACGCGGTGCTCGCGGTCGTCGCTGTGTACGGCGTCAACCTCGCCTTTCTGATCAGCGGGACGGTGCTGGTGGAGAACGTGTTCTCGCTGCCCGGCCTGGGAACGCTGCTGGTCAACTCGGTCTCCGACCGTGACTACCCGGTCGTGCAGGGCGTCACGCTGGTCTTCGCGGTGCTCATCGTCGGCATCAACCTGCTCACCGACGTTGTCCAGGCCGCACTGGACCCACGGGTCGGACAGGAGATCGGGACATGAGCACGGGATGGGCGGCCAGCCCCTCCGAGCTGCTGATGCGGGCCGCGACCCGCGCCGCCGGGCGCCGCCGGAGCGCGGTACGCCGGCGGCTTACCCTGATCGCCGGGCTGGCGATGCTGGGCATCGCGGTGGCCGCCATCCTGTTCGCCCCCGTCCTGGTCAGCCAGTCGCCCACCACCATCGACGCGCTCCACCCGCTGGCCCCGCCGCTGACGCCCGGCCATCTGCTCGGCACCGACCAGTTCGGCCGCGACGTGCTGGCCCGGATCCTCTACGGAGGGCGCATCGACCTCGCGATCGCGTTCGGCGCGACCATCGTCACCCTGGTCGGTGGCACGATCATCGGGCTGGTCGCCGGCTACCTGGGCGGCCGCTGGGACAGCTTCCTGATGCGGATCGTGGACCTGTTCTTCGCCTTTCCGTTCCTGGTGCTGGTCATAGCGATCATCGCGATGCTGGGGCCGAGCATCTTCAACATGTTCGTGGCGATCTGGATCACCAGCTGGGTCGCCTACGCCCGCATCATGCGCGCCCAGACCGTGGTGGCCAAGCGGCAGCAGTACGTCCTGGCCGCGCACGCCCTCGGGTACGGCCGGCTGCGCGTCATGCTCCGGCACATACTGCCCAACATCGTGTCCGCAGTGATCATCTTCTCGATGGTGGACGCGGTCGGCAACATCATCCTCGCAGCCTCGCTCGGGTTCCTCGGGCTTGGCGCGCAGCCACCCGCCCCGGAATGGGGAACGATGATCGCCGACGGCCAGAACTACATCCTGTCCTCATGGTGGCTGGCCACCATCCCGGGGCTGGCGGTGGTGTTCGTGGGCATCGCGTTCAGCCTGATCGGCGACGGGCTCGCCGACATACTGCGGCCGGGTGACCAGTGAGCGCGCCAGGCACACCGCTGCTGACGGTCCGCGACCTGCGCAGCTACCTGGCCACCAGCCAGGGTGTCGTGCGCGCGGTGGATGGGGTGTCGTTCACTGTGGGCGAGGCCGAGATCCTCGGCATCGTGGGTGAAAGCGGTTCCGGCAAGTCGGTCACCTGCCGGACGATCGTGGGCCTGATGCCGCCCGACATGACCCACATCAGCGGTGAGGTGATCTACCATCCGCACGGCGACCGGAGCATCCTGAACGCCTCCCAGCCCGAGCTGCAGTCCTTGCGCGGCAGCCAGCTCGCGATGATCTTCCAGGACCCGATGACCGCGCTCAACCCAGTGCTGAACGTAGGCGATCAGGTCGTCGAGGCCGTCCGGGCGCACGCGAGGATCTCCGCGGCGGATGCCCGCTCGCACGCGATAAGCCTGCTGCGGCGGGTCGGCATCCCAGCGGCGGAGCACCGGATGCGCGACTATCCCTTCCAGTTCAGCGGGGGCATGCTGCAGCGGGCGCTCCTCGCAATCGCGCTGGCGTCCGCTCCGCGGCTGCTGCTTGCCGACGAGCCCACCACCTCACTCGATGTCATCATCCAGGACCAGATCCTGAGCCTGCTGCTGGACCTCCAGCAAGACACCGGCATGAGCATGATCCTGGTCAGCCACGACCTCGCGGTGATCAGCGAGGTCTGCGACCGGATCCTCGTCATGTACGCGGGCCAGGTGGTGGAGGAGGGCCCGGCGGCCGACATCATCACCGCGCCCAGGCATCCCTACACCCGGGCCCTGCTCGATGCGGTGCCGCAGGGCGAGCAGCGCGGCCAGTTGCGGAGCATCGCCGGATCCCCGCCGAGCCTCATCGACGTGCCGGGCGGCTGCCGGTTCGCCCCGCGGTGCCGCCTCGCGGCCGATCAGTGCCTGTCCTGGAATACCGAGCTCATCCAGATCAGCGGGCCCGGGCGGCGGGCCCGCTGCCTGCGGCACGACGAGATGGAAAGGTCACGAGAATGGCAGGCAAGCGACTCGGCATAGGCGTGATCGGGGCAGGCCGCTGGGCCAACTGGGCGCACCTGCCCGGCTGGGCCAGGGACCAGCGCTGCCGGATCATCGCGGTGTGCGACACCGATCCGCAGCGGGCCGCGGCTGCTGCCCGGACGTATGGCGCGGACGTGGCTACCGGTGACTACGCCGACCTGCTCAAGCGTGACGATATCGACATCATCGACGTGGTGACCAGGGACAGCGAGCACTTCGAGATCAACTGTGCCGCTATCGAGGCGGGCAAGCACGTGCTGAGCGAGAAGCCTGTCGCCCACGACCATCACGACGTTGCCCGGGTGGCGGAGATGGCGCGGGAGCGCGGCCTGAAGACCAAGGTGGGCTTCACATTCCGGTACAGCCCTGCGATCCGCTACATGAAAGACATGATCGCCCGGGGCGACCTGGGCACGCCGTTCATCTTCAACGCCTACGAGCAGAACTCGCAGTGGCTGCGCCCGCAGACGCCGCTGCGCGGCCGGGAGCAGGCAGGCACCGGGCGGATCCAGGTGGCCTCGCTCGAGGGGTACGGCGCTCCGGTCATCGACATCGGCCACTGGTTCCTGGAATCCGACCTCACTGCGGTAGTCGGGGTGCTGCGCAACTTCATCCCGGAGCGGGTTGCCGCCGACACAGGAACCCTGACCCGGTTCAACATCGACGACGGGGACATCTTCATCGGCGAGTTCGCCAGCGGCGCCATCTGCTCGGTACAGAGCAGCTTCGTGACCGTGGGGAACTACCCAGGCATGGAAGTCCGCGTGTACGGCAGTGAGGGCGCCGCCATCGCCCGGCTGGTCGAGGAACGCGGGATCTGCGAGACGCTGCACGTCGCGTCGCCGGACGAGGTGGAATTCCGGGAGGTCGAGGTCCCGGCGGGCTACTATCCCCCGGGCGGGAGCCGCCGGGAGTCCTGGCGAACCCTCTACTACGCCAACCTCACCGCGAACTTCGCCAGCGAGGTGCTCGGCGAACTTCCCGGAAACGAGGGCAACTTCGACGACGGGCTGTGGGTGCAGCAGGTGATCAATGCAGTGGAACTCTCCCACCATGAGCGGCGATGGGTGAGCCTGCCCCTGGACGGCCCGGCCGGCCCCGGTACCACGGTCACGCAGGACGCCAGGTGAGCGCGCAG
>WNGI01003036.1_pt1 | contig 14706 bp, 11 predicted proteins | sample 5400621 | NCBI WGS metagenome assembly WNGI01 (sample SAMN13153374, study PRJNA577476) | soil metagenome | isolation source: 20 cm soil or saprolite under Garry oak tree replicate 1 | place: USA:California | collected 2016-06-15 | reverse complement strand
TCCCGACCCTGTGCTTTGACCACCAGCTTGAACTCGTCCGGCTTGAGCAACGGATCGTCACGAAACTCCAGCGAGAAATTCGCCGCCTTCTGGAGCTTCTGCGCCAGATCTCGCTCCTGCTCCAACACGTACATCGCGACGTCGGGGTGCAGCTTCACCAGCAGATTGTCGCGGCGGCCTTCAACCGCCATGCGCTTCACCGAGCGCTCCATCCGCCGCACGATCGTCTCCGGTGTCAGCACGCGACCGGTGCCATTGCACGTCGGACATGGCTCCGTCGACGATTGATAGTGGCTCTGACGCACGCGCTGGCGAGTCATCTCGATCAGGCCGAGGTCACTCACTGCGAAAGCCTTAGTCCGCGCGCGGTCGCGAGAGAGATGCTGTCTCAGCTCCTGAAGTACGCGGTCGCGGTTGGCCTTCGTCTCCATGTCGATGAAATCGCAAACTATGATTCCGCCGACATCACGGAGCCTGAGTTGACGCGCAACCTCCTGCGCCGCTTCCATATTGGTGCGTAAAACGGTCTTCTCCGGATCCTTCTTGCCGGTATAGCGGCCCGAGTTTACGTCGATCGAAACGAGAGCTTCGGTTGGCTCGATGATCAAATAGCCACCGGATGGAAGATCGCAACGACGCTTGAAGATGTCTCTGATCTCCGATTCGATTCCCGCGGTGTCGAAAAGCGGGACCTGCGAATCATGGAGCTTGACGCGCGGAATCAAGTCGGGCGCGATGTCCTTCAGGTAGCCGACGACTTCGTGAAAGACCTGCTTCGAGTCGACCGTGAGACTATCCACCTTGTCGCTGAAGATATCGCGCACGAGGCCTCGAGTGAGTCCGCTCTCCCGATTCACGAGAGACGGCGCCTTCTGGAAGTGCATCTTGCGCTGGATCTTCTTCCACTGGGACATGAGACTGTTCAGTTCTCGCTGGAGCATCTCCGGCGTCACGTCTTCGCTTACGGTCCGGACAATCACGCCGCCCGATTTCTCGGGAAGAATGCTCTGGACCTGCTCCTTGAGCCGAATGCGCTCGGAAGCCGAGCCGATCTTGCGGCTAACGCCGACCTTTGAGGAATCCGGGATGTAGACCAGAAAGCGTCCGGCCAGAGAGATCTGAGCCGTAACCCGAGGTCCTTTTGTCGAGATTGGTTCCTTCGAAACCTGAACCAGGATCTCCTGGCCGCGCTTGAGAGCTTCCTGTATCAGCGGCGCTTTGGCGCGCCGACTGCTCCCATTGCTGCCGTTGCCGTTGCCGTTTCCATTCTTCTTTTCGGTCGGCTCGTCGGCTTCGTCATCCTCCTCGTCTTCGTCTTCCGCCTCGTCAGCAGATTGCCTAACCAGATCGGACGAGTGGAGAAAGGCGCTCTTCTCCGTCCCGATATCGACGAAGGCCGCCTGGATTCCGGGGAGCACAGCGTCGACCCGGCCTAAGTAAATGTCACCGACCATGCGTCGGTTGTCTGGACGATCGACAAGAAGCTCGACGAGCTTCCCGTCCTCCAGAATCGCGATCCGCGTTTCGCGCGGAGCCGCGTTTATGAGGATTTCTCTTTTCATTGTTGCCCGTCTCACCCCATCGCGCGGCGACTCGGCGAGCGAAGTGGAGGACGGTTCAAAAAAGTCCGCGCGGTCGTGCTACAGGGCCGCGTTATGATTTTCCTGAGTATTTCACCATCAGCGCCCCTCTATCCATGTGTCCGGTACCCGCGAGTCGCGCGAGCACCCCATGCATGAGGGTCAACAGTCAGTGAGGACAAATTTACGGAGTCAGTGTGTGTTTCCGCAACGGCGACAACAACTTACGCGCAGCAGCTAATGTCCCTGCCGAAATCCGCAGCGCACCACATATGTGACTGCCGGATTGAGACTCCGTCACGGCCCTATTCCGGTCGTGGTTTTATAGATGAGCCAGGCCATGGCGAGAACATACGTCACAGCTGCCTTCCACTCTCCGTGCTTCATGTAAAGCTCAAGACTAAAGCCGTCACCCTCATCGGGGTGAGTGGCCTTCCAGGGAGTTGGTCGCGGCACGAACACGGGGACATTGGCGGCGTACGCTTCGTAGGCCTCCGGAAATCTCCCCGCAATGTTCGCCCGCTCGCGCTGCATCGTCGGCGCATAGATCAGCGCGAAGAACGCGACCACCAGCAGCAGCAGCGCCCAATGCGCCGCCACGGCAAACCCGGCTGCGATCAGAAAGCTTCCGAAGTAAAGCGGGTTTCGGGTGTGCGCGTATGGTCCGGTGGTCGCCAACCGTTCGTTCTTCGAGATGTGTCCGGATGCCCAGGCGCGAACGATCACGCCGATCAGTGCGATCACGCCTCCGACCGCCAGGGTCAGCGGCGTCGGCCGTGCGAAGATCAGGTAGGTAATCCCGAGTAAGAAGCCGAGCGGGAGTCTGAGCCGCTTCGCCACCTCGGAATAAGTCAATCGGCCAGCTCCTTGAGAAGATTGCGTGCGATGACCACCCGCTGAATCTCCGACGTTCCCTCGCCGATCTCACAGATCTTCGCGTCGCGAAACATGCGCTCGACCGGGTACTCCTTGGTGTAGCCGTATCCGCCGTGGATCTGGATCGCCTTGATCGTAGTACGCATCGCCAGCTCTGAACAGTAAAGCTTGGCGATGGCGGCCTGCTTAGTGAACGGCTGCTTGTTTTGCGCCAGCCACGCTGCGTGAAACATCAAATGCTTGCCGGCTTCGATCTCGGTGGCGATGTCCGCGAGCTGGAACTGTATCCCCTGAAAACTGGCGATCGGCTGTCCGAACTGCTTGCGGAGCGTTGAGTAGCGAAGCGACTGCTCGAAAGCGCCTTCGGCGATACCGAGCGAAAGCGCCGCAAGCCCGACGCGGCCGGAATCCAGGGTCCGCATGAAGTTGTTGAATCCTTCGCCCTCCTCACCGAGGAGATTCTCGGCTGGTACTTCGACATCCTCGAAGATCAGCGACCTGGTGTCCGACGCTCTCCACCCAAGCTTGTCTTCCTTTTTGCCGGACCGGAAACCACGCATCGACGGAAGCGAATCGTCGTGGCCGATGCCGAGCCGATTGGCTTTTTCGAGATCGCTGGCCTCCTTCGTTACGATGAAGGAGCTAATGCCTTTGGTTCCTTTCCCGGGGTCAGTGACCGCGGTGACAACAAAGATCTCGCCGACACCACCGTGCGTGATGAAGATCTTGCTGCCGTTGAGAAGGTAGTGGCTTCCCTTGCGCACCGCCGTAGACCGGGTGCTGGCCGCGTCGCTGCCGGCGCTCGGCTCCGTCAATCCGAACCCTCCGAGAACTTTCCCCGAGGCGAGCAGTGGCACGAACCGTTTTTTCTGAGCTGTCGTCCCGAAATTCACGATCGGCGAGGTGCCGAGCGTCGTATGCGCTGAGATCGTGATCGCGTGTGAGGCGTCGACCTTTGCCATCTCATTGATGACAATCATGTAGCTGAGAAGGTCGAGGCCTGCGCCGCCCAGATTCTCGGGCCACGGGATTCCGAGCAGCCCGAGCTCGCCCATCTTTTTGACGTTGGCCCAGGGAAATTCCGCTTTCGCATCGAGCTCGGTAGCGACCGGCGCTACCTCGCTGCGCGCGAACTCGCGGACCATACTGCGAACGGCGAGGTGTTGCTCCGAGAAATAGAGCGAATCATCCATCAGCGTTCTTTACCGATTCTCCGCAGCAGGGAAATTCTCAGGATAGAGTGAAACGCGGACGTAATTGTCGATTCGCAGGTACTTTGTGGCAGCGCGCTGCAGGTCCGCTAGCGTGAGACTCGATATCAACTTCTCACCGCCAGGAATTTCGGCCAGCGGCCAACCGCTCTGATCGAACGTCGAAATCTGCGCCAGCCAATATCCGTTCTGCTTGATCGCGGTTTCGCGGGCGCGGAACGCTGCTTCCTTGACTTTGTTGAGATACTCGGGCGTCGTTCCGAAGCGCTTCAGGCTGTCTATCTGAGCGAGCGCGGCGGCCGTAAGCGCCTCGAGGCGCTCCGGTGCCGAGCCGAAGCCGATGGTAAAACGATACGATGGCTGCGGGTCTCTGCTGGCGCTCGGGTTGACGCTCACGCCGTAGGTGCCGCCAAGATTTTCGCGCAGCGATTCGCGCAGCTTGATAGTGAGAAGCTCTGCCAGCGCGCTCAGGTAATAGCGGTTTTGCCGTGTGTACTCGAACGGACCCGTGAAAATCAGAGCGGTGCGCGCCTTTGGCTCAGCGCCCTTTTTGACGACGCGTTGTACGACGCCCGTTGGAGGACGGATTCCCGTGTCGCGCCACGTTTCCTTGCGACCTGTGGATGGAAGCGCGCCGAGCCACTTTTCGACCAGGGGTTTGATCGAGTCGGGCTTGAAGTTTCCGACGAAGACGAACGTGAATCCACTCGCGTCGGCGAATCTGTCCTTGTAGAAGGCGAACGATTTTACCGGATCGATTCTGTCGAGTGTCGCGGCCGACACTGGTTGCTCGCGCACCGAGTGCTGGGCCATCGTGACCTGGAGTGTATCGCTGAAGGCAGCTTCGGGGCTGGCGCTGCGATTGGCGAGGACGCCCTTGAACCTTCCGAGGAACGTATTGACGAGTGCCGTGTCGAGCCTGGGCTCGGTGAAATACAGGTAAACGAGCTGCAGCATCGTGTCGACATCGCGCTGCGACGCGCTACCAGAGATTCCCTCGCTGAGGTCGTCAATGGACGGAAATACGCTCACTTGTTTGCCGGCGAGGAATTTCTGCAGGTCGACGACTGTGAACTTGCCGACGCCGCTCGTCGCCGGAATCAGGTCGGCAGCGCTTGCCGCGATAAACGACGCGTCGGGCAGCAGCGAAGCGCCGCCAGGGCTGTACGAGGTGAACGCGATCTGATCGGCATTGAAATCGGTGGGCTTGAGCAGCACCCGCACCCCGTTCGAGAGCTTCCACTCGGTGATTCCAACTTCTTTGATTTGCCGTTCGGAAACGATTTTCCCGCCGACTGGATCCCTGTCGACGAGCTGCTGGGACAGCGCGGTCTCAGAGTAGGCATCGATGTTGGCCCCTTTCACCGCATCGAACGCCAGCAGCAGCTCTCCGCGACTTGGATTGATGATGCCGGGTTTCTCGGGTGAGGTCGTGGCCAGGACGCGATTGCTCTCGGTCATCCACTCGCCGGCGAGCTTGTTGACCTCGGAAAGTGTGATCCCGGGCAGCAAACGGGTTATCGCATCGAGATCGTACTGAAGACTGGTGGACGGTTCCGATTGGAGGAACGCCGAGACGTACGACTCCGCATATACGCTCGAGTTGGTCTTGTCGCGCTCGGCGTACGCCTGCTCGATTCCACGATGCAGATCCTTTTTGGCCCGATCCAGCTCCGATTGCAGAAACCCGAACCGCTTCACCCGCTCGCCCTCAATGAGCAGAGCGTTGAGCCCACGCTGAATGCCATTATCGGCAACGATGGCCGTCAGTGAGAACGATTCCGCGGATCGAACGAGACCACCCTGGCCCGCGGATGCATTGATGAAGGGTGGATTCGGTTTTTGGGTTATCTCCGAGAAGCGATCGTTGAACATCGAGCCGAACAGGCCCTCGACCAAGCGCTGTCGGTAGCTCGCGGTCGTAGTATTCGAGCGCTTTGGCTGCTTGTAGAGCAATCTGATAACCGAACGCGTTGCTTCCTTGTCGCTGCTGATGGAGACAAGGGTGCTGTCGTGTCTGGGGACAGGATAAAGAGGGCGCTCCTGCGGATTGGCGGCTCGCGGAATCGCACCGAGATAACGCTTGATGAGTGTCTCGATTTGTCGCTTGTCGAAATCTCCAACGGCGACGACAGCGATTAGGTCAGGTCGATACCAGGTGTCGTAGAAGCGCCGTAGCGTCGACGGCGTGTATGTCTCCAGAACGGATTTCAATCCGATCGGTAGGCGCTCGGCGTATTGTGAACCCGAAAAGAGAATCGGAAACCACTTATTCTGCATTCTGTTCTCGGCGCCCTGGCCGAGCCGCCACTCTTCGATCACAACCGGCCGCTCTTTTTCTATCTGGGATGTCTCGAACGCGACGTTGTGCGCCCACTCCGACAGGATCTGAAATCCCTTGTCGACAATGGCGGCCGTGTCAGTCGGGATGGTGATCATGTACACGGTCTCGTCGAAGCTCGTGAATGCGTTGATGTCAGGTCCGTACCGCATTCCAACGGATTCTAGATAGCTCGAGATCTGATTCCTGGCGAAGCGCTTGGTGCCACGGAACGCCATGTGTTCGACCATGTGCGCGAGTCCGCGCTGGTCATCGTCCTCCAGCACAGAACCGGCGTTGACCACCAGCCGGAGCTCGGCTCGCTTCTCCGGTTTGTGGTTCTCGCGGATGTAGTAGCGCATCCCGTTGGGCAACGCCCCGACTGTGACCGCCGGATCGAATGGCAGCGGCGTTGGCGGACCGAGTGACCCCTGCTGCGCGGAGGCTGTAGTAGCGCTTCCGGCGACGATGCAAATGAGCATCGCGGCGAAAACGACCGGAAGGGATGATCTGAATCTCATTCTCGTTACTTCGTTATCAAAGGTTTGCGGACGTGGTACGTCAGGCCGCCTCAGTGTCATCAGCTTTTGAAATGGCGTCGAGAAAGCGAGCGGCGTACTTCTCCAACTTCATTGGCCCCACTCCGCGGACATTCTGAAAAGCACTCAACGAACTGGGACGCCGTACTGCGAGCTCGGTCAGCGTACGATCAGAGAATACAATATATGGGGGCACGTGTTCCTCGCGGGCGATCGCGGTACGGACAGATTTGAGTGTAGCGAGTAGCCGCTCTTCCGTTGGGCCAACTACTATATCGTCCGCACCTGCCTCCCGCTGAGATCTCGATTGTCTTGTTCTGTTGCGGCGAGATGTTGTCAGTGCCTCCGCTTTCACGCTCGGGGCAGCGGTAATGCCAAGGCAGTTGTCACAACCCGCACAGGCCGCTCGTGCCGCTGGATCGCCGAAGTATCGAAGCACGAACGCGCGCCGGCATTCCCTGGTGTAAGCGTACCTTTGCACTGCCTGCAGCTTGGACAACTCCGCGGCACGGCGCCGATCGAGCACGCTCCAGTCGACACTGAACTTCGAGAGGGGTGCGGTTCGCTCAGCCAGATAAAGGCCACTACCTAATCTCTCCCACACCAGGAATTGACGCTCCTGCAGCGACTCGAGTACAGGGGTTGCTGCCGCCGAGCCACCGAGGCCGGGAGGCAAGCCATCCAGATCGACCACGGCTCCCGTCCGTAGCGCTGGCCCGACGCCGCGCCATAGAGCGCGCAGAAGCCCGAGCTCGCTGTTACTCTCGCCACTCAGCTCGCGTTTTATTCTTTCCGGCGTTGCCAGCAGGCGCACGTGAACGCGCGCGTGCTCCCCGTTGCTGAGGGTCACCGCGCCTGCTCGAGTAAGGATTCTCAGTGCCCCTTCGATCTCGCGGCTATTCGGCCTCGGGTTGACCATGCGGCCGAGATCTTCCGGATCCGCGCTGACGAAGCCCTGATCGTCGGAAAGTTTTCTAAGAGCTTCGTAAGTCTTTTCTACGACGACACGCTCGGGATACGAGCCTTTGATGAAGAACTCGTGTGTGAAGCGGTCGGGAAAGGAATGGAGGAGAAACACATCCGAGTGGAGGCCGTCGCGGCCCGCTCTGCCTGCCTCCTGATAGTACGCTTCGAGCGAACCCGGCATCGCGTAGTGCAGAACAAGTCGCACATTCGCTTTATCGATTCCCATTCCGAATGCGTTAGTGGCGACGATTGCCCGAATCTTCTCAGTCATGAACGCTTCCTGGACGGCGTGCCTTCTGGCGTCGTCCAAACCAGCATGGTACCCGGCGGCACGAATCCTCGCGCGCTCGAGAACACCGGTTAAATGGTCAACGGCACGTCGCGTAGAGGCGTAGATCACCGCTAGCCCTTCCCTGCTCCGAAGAATTTGAACCAGCGAAGCTTCTTTCTCGGAGTCATTCCTTGCCGGAACGACATAGTACGTGAGATTTGGCCGGTCGAAACCAGTGATGATCGTTTCCGGATTTTTCAGTCCCAGCTCGCGCACGATGTCGCGACGGACTTCGGGTGTTGCAGTCGCGGTGAGCGCAATTGTCGTCGGAGATCCCAACGCCTGGTGGACCTTCTTTACTCTCAGGTAGCTCGGCCGGAAGTCATGGCCCCACTGGCTGATACAGTGCGCTTCGTCGATTGCAAGGAGTGAAACACCGGCTTGTCGTAGCCGTTCTGCGGTGCGACCGAAGTCGAAGCGCTCGGGGGCCACGTAGAGGAGCTTGATCTCGCCCCGATCCACCCGTGCGAGACGATCCGATACCTGCCCCGAACTCAAAGTGCTGTTGATGAAGGCGGCCGGCAGTCCTCTGGCAGTGAGCGCATCGACCTGATCTTTCATCAATGAGATCAGCGGAGAGACTACGACGGTCAGTCCCGGCATTAGTAGCGCCGGTACTTGGAAACACAGTGATTTGCCGCCACCCGTCGGCAGAACGACGACGGTATCGCGGCCGGCAAGAATTGCGGAGACCGCTGCTTCCTGACCTGGTCGGAAATTGTCGTAGTCGAACGCACTCTTGAGAATCCGCAGCGCGTCATCAATTGTGGGTTTTGACATCCCGTGAAAGCTAGCGACCGATGCCAGACCGAGGTGCCGTGTCACCGCACGCATAACTATTGCTCGGCACGGTTGGGCTATGATTGACTCTCAGATCCCCTCGACGAGCTCGGCGTAGAGGGCGGGGTCGGCGTTTCCGCCGCTGATTACACAACAGACGCGCTTGCCCTTGAACCGGCTTGGGTCGGCGAGGACCGCGCCTAGTGAAAGCGCGCCGGTCGGTTCGGCTTTCAGATTGGCAAGGGCGAAGAGCAGACGCACACCATCCTTGATCTGATCCTCCGTCACCTCGATGACACCGGCGAGCCCGTGACTCAGGATCTCCCAGTTTCGATCGCCGAGGCGAAGCATGCGAGCGCCATCAGCAATGGTCGCGGATTCATCAGGCTGAGCTACAATGTGACCAGCGCGAAATGATTCAGCTGCGTCATTTGCGAGCAATGGCTCCGCCGCCAGCACTTGTGCTCGGTTCCCGCTGCGCTCAACCGCCTTCACCAACCCTGACGTCAAGCCGCCGCCGCCGATCGGCGCGATGATGAAGTCGAGGTCCAGTCCAAGCTCGAAGAGCTCATTGGCGAGACCCGCGTTTCCTTCGATCACCAGCGGATCGTCGTAGGGACTGGCGACGTATGCCTCCGGGAACTGTTGCGCGAGCTCGCCCAATCTTTCGAGTCTGCTTTTTTTCTTTACGTCGACAAGATCAACTTCCGCTCCATATTCCCGAACTGCATCAACCTTGATCTTCGGTGCCGTCGCTGGCATCACCACCGTACACCGCTTTTTGAAAAGCGAGCATGCAAAAGCGATCGCCTGCCCAAAATTGCCCGACGACGCAGTGATGATGTGAGACTGCTTGACGTTGGCGGCGACGTTGTGCGCAGCGCGAAACTTGAAGCTGCCCGTGTACTGGAAAGTCTCGCTCGCCAGCACGAGGTCCACGCCGAGCTTCCTGGAGAGCCGCGGCGCATCGACGATGGTCGTCGGGCGCGGTCCCGATATCCTCCAGCCCGAAGCCGGGGCTGTCGCGGTCACGGCAGACCGCGGGGCTTGCGTGGCTTGAAGAATCTGAGAATCAGAGCGATGAAGAGGAACCCAATTCCTGCCCAGCGCAGAGCGGTGTCGTCGGCTCTAATTCCCCAGGCGAGCAGGATCGCGGCGATGAGCATCAACGCCAGCTTGGCAATTGTGAATGGACTCACGGTTTGTCCTTCTTTCGGGTGTTGAATCGTTTGACGCCCTCACGAAATGCCGGAGTCGCTCGCGCATCGGCGTTGGCGACGATGCCGGCAGAAATCCCATCCAGAAAACCGAGCGTGTCGAGCTTGTAAAAAAGCGTCTTGGTCGCTGCCATCGCGCTGGGAGGTGCGTCGGCAAGCTGATTGAGGACAGACTGCGATAATTGTTCAAACTCGCGTGCGGCGAACACACGTGAGACCAGCCCGATCGCCTTTGCTTCATCCGCCCTCAGGATCCTACCGGTACTAACCAGATCGAACGCAATTTTCTCCCCGACAGAGCGCCGCAGCATCGTCATGACCATGGCCGGCACGAAACCGATCGAGACTTCGGGATACGCAAAGCGTGCGTCTTCGTGTGCCAGCACGATGTCGCAGGCCGAGGCCAGTCCCGCGCCGCCAGCATACGCCCGACCTGTCACGAGCGCGACAACCGGCTTCTCCATACGTCGGATGGTATGAAAAACGTGTCCGAGTGCTTTGGCGTCGTCGAGGTGCCGCTGCCGCGGCGCGTCGAGCATTTCTTCCAGTGCAGACAGATCGGCGCCAGCGCAAAAATCCGGACCTTCTCCGTCGATGGCGACTACTCGGACCGGTGCCTCGCTCAAGGCGAAAAGCGCTTCGGCGAGCTCGTCGGCGGTGGCACGGTCGAGCGCATTTTTCTTTTCCGGCCGCGCGAGAGTAATCCTGCCTATCGGCCCATCGGCCGTCATCCGAATATTTTTCACCGCGAATACTCTACTGCCGGGCGAAGCTTTCTCAATGAGCCGCCGGCAACTCGAGGCGGCGCGCCATGGCGTCGGGAACATCGATCACCATGCGCAGCAATGCGGTCGAGTAAACTTTCCCCTGAGCATCGGTCTTGAGCGACAGCGTACCACCGCCGTCGAGCGCGCCGTGGAGCAGGAAATTGAGCGCGTTGAGATTCGGAAGCTCGTAACGCTCGACGCCACCATCGATCATGCCGCGAAAATGATCGGCGACCCGATTTCGCGTGACAAACTCCTCCAGGACTGAATACCACCGTGGTTGCAGCGCGATCACGCCAACGTTTGCCGTGTCGCCTTTGTCGCCCGATCGCGCGTGCGCGATGTCAACGAGGCGCACCTTCACTGGATCAGATCCACCTTGGTTTTCACAACCGACTTGTCGATCAGTGCCGGCCAGTACGCGACGATCTCCTCGACTTTTGGACGGCCGCCAGCGAATCCGGTGACGCTGGGCGGTCCGTTCAACACCAGCGGTGCGATCTCCCGCGTGAATCGTTCCACCGCGGCTCGATCAGAACCGCGAACTCCGAACCGGAGCTGCACTTCCGGCGCATTGCGCTGGTCCCCCGCCAGACGCCCGTGAGTGGCGGTGGCGCCAACGTACTCCGAGAGAATGTGATCGAAGCTGAGTCCAAGCCGGTCGAGTCTCTCGCGTAAGACCCGGTCTGCCAACTGCGCTTTCTCGAGCGCGTCAGGCCACGCGTAGACAAGCGTGCCGACCGCCTTGAATCCGGCGCGATATGCTATGGAGACCTTCAGTTTATCCGTCGGCGGTCTGCCTTTGATTCCAGATCCGCGAACACGATCATCACCTGCCGGCGTCAGCTTGATCGTCGTGAAATCCGCTACGACATCCGGAGTGATATACGAGTGCGGATCACCCATCTCGTAAACCAGCTGTTCGCTCACCGTTTGAACCGAGACCCTGCCGCCGGTTTTGGGATGCTTGGTCACGACGAAGCTCCCATCCGGGCTCGCTTCAACGAGCGGGTAACCGACGTTCGCGAGATCCGGAATCGAGCGCCAGTCGTATAAGCAGTTGCCGCCGGAACATTGGGCGCCGCACTCGATTATGTGTCCCGCAACGATGCCCGCGGCCAACTGATCCCATTGTGATGCAGCCCATCCGAACTCGTAGCGAAGGGGCGCCATTGTCAGAGCGGTATCGGTCGAGCGCCCGGTGATGACGACGCTCGCGCCTTTCTGGAGTGCTTCGACGATCGGTTCGGAGCCGATGTAGGCATTGGCGGAAAGAACCTCGCCCCTGACGGTCGAAAGCGGCGCCCCGGTGTCCATGTTCGCCAGCGGGTGGCCAGCTGCAATGAGCTCGTCGAGGCGACCGAGAAGATCGTCACCGGTGACAACCCCAATCGTCAGGCGATGTCCTCTCTCACCGGCCATTACCTTCACCGCTGCTGCACAAGCCCGCGGATTCACACCGCCGGCGTTAGCGACAACCTTTACGCCACGCTCGGCAACCGCTGGCAGAACACTCTCCATTGCGCCGATGAAATCGCGCGCATAGCCAAGTGACGGGTCACGTTCCTTCTGCTTCCGCAGAATCGACATCGTGACTTCCGCCAGGTAGTCCAGCATCAGGTAATCGATTGGTCCGCCTTCCACCTGGCGGCGTGGTGCATCTAGGTCGTCACCCCAGAACCCCTGACCGGCAGCAACGCGAACTACTTCCTTCAACTGCTTTCCTCAGAGAGATGAGGTGGTAGCACGAACGGACCGAGGTGTGGTCCAGGGTTGTGGAGAGTCGCTCTGAGCGCCAAGCTCAACATCTCGCGCGTGTTTTCCGGATAAACGATTGCGTCCACGTAGCCCCGCGCTGCAGCGAAACGCGCATCGAGCTGGTGCTCGTAGTCAGCGCGCATCTCTTCGACGGCTTTTGCGACGTCGGGATCCATCGTCCCACCATTTTTTTTCGCCGCCTCGAGCGCCGGGCCATGCACTGCCTGTATCGCCGACTCGCCTTCCATCACAGCCATGCGTCCCGTCGGCCAGCTGAGGATGAAATCGGGATCGAACCCCTGGCCGGCCATCGCGTAATATCCAGCGCCTGACGCGTGGTTCACCGTAAGAACCAGCTTCGGCACGCGCGCGGTAGCCATCGCTTCAACGAAGCGGGCGCCGGCCCGGATGATCCCTTCCTGCTCTGCCTCAGTCCCGACCATGAAGCCCGAGACGTCCTGCACGAATAGCAACGGAATCCCCAACCGATCGCAGCGGTCGATGAAGTAGGCGACTTTCTCCGCGCTTTCCGTGTAGACAATGCCACCGAATCGTGGCTTCTCGCCCTCTCGACTCTTGATCAGGCCGCGTTGATTGGCGATGACCCCGACAGTGATGCCGTCGATGCGGGCATCGCCGCAGATCATCTCGCGCGCGATACCCTCCTGGAACTCGTCAATCTCGCCGTTGTCGAGAATCGCGCGCAGCACTGCGTGCACGTCGTAGGACATACGGTGGTCGGCGGGCAGGAGGTCGTACAGATCCACCTCACCCGTACTCTTAGCGGCGGCTTTCTGTCGGGTGGCGGACGCACCACCGCGCCTGGCTGGACGCGATTCGGTGGCGGTCGTGTCGCGAGGCAGGAGAGCGATCTCGCGCGTGGAGGCGGGCAAACGCTCGATCATGTCGCGGATCTTGGCGATGCACTCCTCGTCGTTGTCGAGAGCGTAATGGGCGACGCCGCTGATCTCCGTGTGAGTAGAAGCGCCTCCCAACGTCTCCGAATCGACGACCTGTCCAGTCGCGCCTTTCACCAGATTTGGGCCGCCCAGTCCCATGAATGATGTGCCTTTGACCATCAGAATCACGTCAGAGAGCGCGGGAAGGTACGCTCCACCAGCTATGCACTGACCCATCACCGCCGAGATCTGGGGGATGTGCAGATAGCGGCGCATGATCGAGTTGTAGTAGAAGATGCGCGCCGCTCCATACTGCCCGGGAAAAACTCCGCCCTGGTATGGAAGGTTCACTCCGGCCGAGTCGACAAGATAGACGATCGGAATGCGGCAGCGCATGGCGATCTCCTGCGCGCGCAGAATTTTCTTGATCGTCTCCGGCCACCAGGATCCGGCTTTCACCGTCGGGTCGTTGGCCACCACGACCGTTTCACGTCCGTGTATTCGCACAATGGCGGTAACGACACCCGCCGCGGGTGCCTGGCCGTCGTACTGGTCGTAGGCAACGAGGAGTCCGATCTCGAGCATGCTCGATCCCGTGTCACGAAGCAGGTCGACACGCTCACGAGCCGACAGCTTGCCTTGCTGGTGCAGCTTTTCGAGCCGCTTGGCGCCGCCCGCTTCGCGCACTTTCGCCTCGAGCGCTTTCACCTCCTCGCTCAGCTCGCGCAGACGATTGCTCACTACGCTTCCTGCTTTTCGCGCGTGGCGAACCACTCCTTGATGTACTCGATCAGCTCGCTGGTTGGAGTGCCGGGCCCGAAGAGTCGCCCGATCCCGCGCCGCTCGAGCGCATCGACATCCTCCTTCGGGATGATTCCGCCGCCCGTGATCAGGATGTCGTCGCGACCCTGCGCGTGAACGAGCTCCTGGACGCGGGGGATCAGCGTCATGTGAGCTCCGCTGAGGATCGACAGACCGATGACGTCGACATCTTCCTGGATCGCCGCATTGGCGATCATTTCGGGTGTCTGATGCAGCCCGGTGTAAATCACTTCCATCCCTGCATCCCGGAGCGCAGCAGCAACTACTTTGGCGCCACGGTCATGTCCATCAAGACCCGGCTTGGCGACGAGAACTCGAATTGGTCTCATAGAGAGATCAAAGTTAGCGGTGGCGGCTCGGGGGCTGCAATGCGAGCGACTTACCCTCGTCGCTTAGTTCAACGTAGAACGACACAGATGCGAGGGGACAGAGGCATAGATGCTAGTTGCTAGGGTCACACATCTCGCTGAAGCTTACGTGGCATTCGGAACCTCGGCGCGAGGAAATGGTGAGTCGTGGGATCGCCCTTCCCAGTAATCGTGGGGCGTGACCGATTTCAAGAAGTTGAAAGTCTGGCAAAAAGCTCACGTGATGGCCCTCGATGTTCACCGAGTTGCGGGGCAGATCCGCGGACCGATGC
>WNGI01003960.1_pt1 | contig 14710 bp, 12 predicted proteins | sample 5400621 | NCBI WGS metagenome assembly WNGI01 (sample SAMN13153374, study PRJNA577476) | soil metagenome | isolation source: 20 cm soil or saprolite under Garry oak tree replicate 1 | place: USA:California | collected 2016-06-15 | reverse complement strand
CGGGCGGGGCAGGGCGCGGCGGCGCGGCGCGGCGCGGCGCGGCATTGGCCGCTCGGGGCGAGAAGCTTACGGTGTGACGGTGATCCCTGGCAGGATCGACGCGACGCCGCGGGCCATCACGTCGGGGCCGATCCCGCCGAGGGCGCCGTCGCGGACGATCCCCGTCTTGTCGATCCAGAAATGGACGGGCAGCCCATACGCACCCCACGCCTGCTGGGCTGCGCCGTCGGCGTCCAAGCCGACCGGAAAGGTCGCGGACAGGCGTTTCGCGAAGGCCGCGACCGTACCCTCGTTCTCGCGGATGTCGACGGCGACGACAACCAGGCCCTTGTCGGCGTAGCGGGCGGCGAGGCCGCTCATGATCGGGAACTCGTTGACGCACGGCGGGCATGTCGTCTGCATGAAGTTGACCCAGACGGCCTTGCCGCTCATGGAGGCCAGGTCGATCGTCCCGCCGCCCACCTTCGGCATCGCCAGGGCCGGCGCCATCTGACCGACGTGGAAATTGGCGGTCGCGCTCGCCGATGCCGCAGGGGAGGCACCGGGGCTCGAGGACGCTGAAGCCGACGGGCTGGCAACCGCCGACGGCGACGGAGAAAGCGAGGCCGACGGCGACGGAGACGGCGTGACGGCCGAGGCGACCGCCGACGGGCTCGGCTCATTCGATGCCGGTGGCGTCGCCGGTATCGCGAGGATGACGCCGGCCAGCACAGCGAGCGCCACGAGGACTCCGGCCAGGAGACCGGCGAGGACCGACAGCCGGGGACCCATCAGCCGGAGAGTACCAGTACGAGCGTCCGGAGGCGGGTCGCCCCGGCCGCTGCTAGGATTCCGCCCCCGTGGCAAGGCTGTTCAGCGCGCTCCGCAACCGTCTCCTACCCGCCGTCCTGACCGCGACCGGTGTGTCGCTCATCGCGGCCGGTCTGCTGAGCTACAGCGCGCCGGTCGAGGCCGCGCCAGGCCCGAGCGACTCGCGGCCCTTCGTCGCCGTATCGCCGAGCCCGACCACTCCCCTGCCGACCTTCCCGCCCGCCTCGGGCTCGACATCGCCCTCACCATCGACGCCCGTCGACAGGGTCGCGACCCGGGTCGTCATCCCGGCCCTCAAGATCGACCTGCCGATCGTCAAGCCGTCTGGTGGCTCGAGCACCTACCCGCAGTGCAACGTGGCGATGTACATCAAGGAGCTCCACCAGCCCGGCCAGGGCGGCGCGACCTACCTGTACGCGCACGCCCGCGACGGCATGTTCGGCCCCATCTACCACCTCGCGACCGAGGTGAAACAGCCAAAGAAGCTGCTCAACATGGTCGTCCAGGTCTACACGAGCGACGACCAGGTCTTCGAGTACTACGTCACCCAGGTCCTCCTCCACCAGACCAGCCTGAATGCCGCGATGGATGCGACGACAGAGGAGCTCTGGCTCCAGACCTCCGAAGGGCCGAAGGGAACCGTCGGCAAGACCCAGCTCCGCGCCGAGCTGCTGACCGTCGGGCCGGCCGAGCACGCCGCCGCCCACCCGACCCCGCACCCGGTCAACTGCGGCTAGCTGACCCGCCGCTCGACTGACGCCCCTCAGATCCAGTCGATCCTGCGCAGGACAAACGCGGCCAGGACCGCGATCGTCACCGTGAACGCGGTGACGAACCAGAAGCCGGTCGCCTCGGCGCCTGCGAACGCGATTCCGGCCTCGCTCATCCCGAAGATCCCGGCGATCGCCCCGATTCCGGCGAGGATCACCGTCACCCCTGTCAGCCGCTTCATGATGATCGACAGGTTGTTGTTGACGATCGTCAGGTAGATGTCGAGCGTGCCTGCCACCAGCTCGCGGTAGTTGTCGAGCTCGTCGGTCACGCGGATGAGGTGGTCGTACACGTCGCGGAAGTAGACGACATGGGCCTCGTCGATCGACACGCCCTCGCGGTTCGTCAGCTGGTTGAAGATCTCGCGGGCCGGCGACGTCGCCCGGCGGATGGCGATCAGCTCGCGTTTCAATTCGAACAGCCGCTGGAGCGTCGTCTCGTCGGCGGTCGCGACGACCTTGTCCTGGAGCTCGTCGATCTCCTCGGCCAGCTCATCGAGGACCGGGAAATAGCCGTCGACGATGTGATCGGCCAGCGCGTACAGAAGGTAATCCGCCCCGCGGTCGAGGACCTTCACCGCGTCGACGCGCAGCTTGGCGGCACTCGCGAGATCGCTTTGTTGTCCGTGGACGGACAGCAGGAACCGGTCGCCGAGGACGAAGTCGATCTCGTATGCCTCTGCCTTGCCGTCAAAGCGGAGGGCGAACAGGACGATATGGACGATCTCGCCGAAGGTCTCGATCTTGGCCCGTTGATTGGCCTCGGCGATGTTCTCGGCGATGAGGGGATGAAGATCGAGCTGTTTCCCCACTGCCCGGACGAGCTCCGGCTCGGGATCGATCAGGTCGATCCACAGGCAGCCCTCAGTCTCGGAGTGGAGGGCCGACAGCGCCGCAATGTCGGTCGATTCCGTGATCCCGCTCGAACGGTGGACGACGATCCGGATCGGTGGCCCCTTTGCCGGTTCGGGCGGCGCGGCGCGGGCCGCTTGCGGAACCGCGCCGGGCTGCGAAGCGGCGGGCTTCGACGACATGGCGTCAGAGGGTGCTGCTGACGAGGTCGTCGGGTCCATCCGGGTCTGGCGAGCCTCCGGCGCCGGCCACACCGCGAGCGGCCGATTCGCCCGCCAGCATACGCGGCCTCGAACCCAGGACCAGCCCGGGCGGGATGGCGACCACGACGACGATGCCGGCGACGACGAACAACCCGACGAGGATCTGCGAGGCCTGGCCGGCCGCCCAGCGCTCGAGGGCGTCGACGACGAGACCGTCCTTGAGCGGCCGGTTGCGCAGCTCGACGGGGATCACCTGTTTCCAGCCGTCCGGCACGGCGAAGAGCTGGTCATAGAGGTGGTCGATCGTCGTCGAGCCATAGGCGGTCAGGACGGCGACGCCGATCGCCATCCCGAGCATCCGGGCGACAGTGACGATCGCCGACGCCATCCCGAACGCGGCCCGACCGGCGACCTCGACGGCGGCCGTCGAGCGGGGCGTCACGGTCAGCCCGAACCCGAACCCGAAAACGGCAAGCGACAGCGCGACTTCCCCGAGACCCACCCCGGGCGCCCAGCGGGCTGCCCAGACGAGCGCACCGGAGGAGGCGACGAGGCCCAGGACCGTGACGATCCGCAGTGACAGGAAGCGCACGGCAAAACCCGAGACCAGGGCCCCCAGCGCGGTCGCCGCCGCCAGCGAGCCGAGGGCGAACCGCTGCGAGCCGGGCCCGCCGTAGAGGACCCGATCGACGAAGACCGCTCCCCCGATGATCGCCGTGGCGAAGGCATAGCCGGTAAGCAGCGAGACGATAGCGGCCGACGAGAAGACAGGGCTTCGAAACAGCCTGGGGTCGAGGAATGGGTCCGGCCGCCGCGCACCGCGAACGATCGTAACCAGTGTCGCCACAACGGCGACGAGCGCCAGAACGCCGCTGACGACAACCGGATTCGGACCGCCCGGCTCGGATCGGCTTCCGAGCAGCGTGACCGCCCCGAGACCGGCCGCCAGGGCGACGCTCCAGACGATCGCTCCGACGACGTCGACGCCGCCCCGCCGGCGCGGCGTTTCCCAGCCGGCCGATGCGGCCCAGGCGACGAGCAGCGCCGCGATGCCGATCGGGACGTTGAAGTAGAAGACCCAACGCCAGGCAGGGCTCAGGGCGTGATGGAGCGTGCTGTCCGGGTCGATGTGAAGCGCGGCGAGACCGCCCTCGACGTTCAGTCCGCCGAGGATCGCCGCGCCGAGGAACGGTCCGGCCGCCATGCCGAGGAACGTCAGGGCGCCGATCACCCCGAGCGCCCGCGGCCGATCGTGCCCCTCGAAGAGGTGCGACGCGGCGGCCGTCCCGACGGGCACGAGGACGCCGCCGCCGATTCCCTGGATGACCCGCCCGACGATCAGTTCGTCGATCGACTGGCCACGCCCCGCCAGCAAAGACCCCACGATGAAGATTCCGAGTGCGCCGAGGAACAGCCGGCGGGCGCCCCAGACATCGGCCAGGCGGCCCGCCAGCGGCATCGCCACGACGTAGGCGAGCAGGTAGCCATTGATGATCCAGGACGCGCGGCGCAGCTCCGAGAAGGCCGTCTCGCCCGGCCGGTCCGGGTTCGCCGCGACGAGGTTCGCGATGATCGTCGGCAGGGCCACCGCCGTGATCATCAGCTCGAGGCCGGCGAGGAACACCCCGGCCCCGAGGACCGCGAGCAGCGCATACGCGGAACCGCGGTTCATTCGCGGAAGCGTACACGCGGCTTGACAAGCCCGGTGGCATCGGAATAGCATCAACTTCTGTTGATATAAACCGCGGTTGATGTGACCCCGCGCAACAGCTGGACTCCCACGGAGACGCCTCCTGTCCCCCTCACGCGCCCGCATTCGTTCGACCCTTGCGACGATCGTCGACAAGCCCGAGGACCTTCGCGAGCTTCGCATCGTCCACAAGGCCCTAGCCGACATCAACCGGCTGCGGATCGTCCGGCGACTCGCCGGCAGCGACGCCTCGGTGACCGACCTGATCGAGGAAGTCGGGCTGTCGCAGCCGCTTGTTAGCTGGCACATCGGCCGACTCCGGGTGGCGGGGCTCGTCGCAACTCGCCGGAACGGCCGCGAGACGGTCTGCAGCCTCCGCGCCGACGCATTCGAGGCATTCGTGGCCAGGGAGCGGGCCATCCTCGGGCTGGCCGGCGATGGCGCGGCAACGACCGACACCAAATCGGACGCTGGGATTCCCACCGGCCCGGCGCGCCGCGTGGCCGCCTCGTGAGCGGCTCGATCGTCAGCCCGGAGCTGCGGGCCCGCGTCCGCGGCGTCGCGACGCCGATCGCCGTCGGCTTCGGGCGCCTCGGTCTCACCCCCAATCACCTGACCCTCATCGGTTTCGGGATCGCGGTCGTCGCTGCAGCGGCCGCCTGGCTGGAGGCATGGCTGGCCGCGGGCGTTCTCGTCCTGGTCGGCGGGGTCTTCGACCTTTTCGACGGTGCGCTGGCCCGCGCCACCGGTCGGACATCCCGGCTCGGTGCCTTCATGGATTCGGTCGCGGACCGGGCCGGCGAGGGCGTCGTCTACGTCGGGATCATTGCCGGCTGTCTCTGGAGCGGGCTGCGCGAGGGTGTCGTCCTCGGCGCCGCGGCGATGGCGGCGGCGTACCTCGTGAGCTACGTCAGGGCGAAGTCGGAGAGCCTCGGGTTCACCTCCGGCACCGGTATGGCCGCGGTCGGAGTGGCCCCGCGCGAGATGCGGATCGTCATCCTGGCGCTCGGGCTGGTTCTGGCGGGGATCGGCGGTGGCGCCGGCCGCTACCCGGTCCCGGCGGGGCAAGTCCGTATCGACGAGCCTTTCCTCGGCGGGACGATGCCGCTCCTTGCCGCTCTCGGCCTCATCACGGTCCTCGCGACCGTCACCACCATCCAGCGCATCGTCCATGTCATTCGCCAGAACCCCCAGGAGTAACGAGCAGATGGAGCCCCAGGTGAACACAACCAACGGCAAGAACGGCCACAAGCCGGGCCGCAAGATCCGCGTCGCGATCGTCGGCGTCGGGAACTGCGCGAGCAGCCTCGTCCAGGGTCGCTACTACTACGAGAACGCCAAGGCGGACGACACCGTCCCTGGCTTGATGCATGTCGAGCTCGGCGGCTACCACGTCCGCGACATCGAGTTTGTCGCCGCCTTCGACATCGACAAGAACAAGGTCGGCAAGGACCTCTCGGAGGCGATCTATACGAAGCCGAACAACACGTTCGTCTTCCAGCAGGTCCCGAAGATGGACGTCAAAGTCGAGCGCGGGATGACCCACGACGGCCTTGGCAAGTACCTCAGCCAGATCATCGAGAAGGCGCCCGGCCCGACGGCCGACGTCGTCGGCATCCTCAAGGAGCGCAAGGTCGACGTCGTCGTGTCGTACCTGCCGGTCGGCTCCGAGGAAGCCACCAAGTGGTACGTCGAGCAGGCCCTCAGGGCCGGTGTCGGCTTCGTCAACGCCATCCCCGTCTTCATCGGTCGCGAGCCCTACTGGCAGCGCCGCTTCGCCGAGGAGGGCCTGCCGGTCATCGGTGATGACATCAAGAGCCAGGTCGGCGCGACGATCAGCCACCGCGTCCTGACCCGATTGTTCATGGACCGCGGCGTCCGGCTCGATCGGACCTACCAGCTGAACTTCGGCGGCAACACGGACTTCCTGAACATGCTCGAACGGGAACGCCTTGAGTCCAAGAAGATCAGCAAGACGAACGCCGTCACCTCGATGCTCGACTACGAGATCGATCCCGATAACGTCCACGTCGGGCCGAGCGACCACGTGCCGTGGCTCCAGGACCGCAAGTGGTGCTACATCCGGATGGAGGGAACGACGTTTGGGGATGTGCCGCTCAACGCGGAGCTCAAGCTGGAGGTCTGGGACAGCCCCAACAGTGCCGGCGTCATCACCGACGCGATCCGCTGCCTGAAGCTGGGTCTCGATCGGGGTCTCAAGGGGACGCTCGTCGCCCCGTCGAGCTACTTCATGAAGAGCCCGCCGATCCAGATCCATGACGACATCGCCCATCAGCGTGTCGAGGCGTTCATTCGTGGCGACGACAACGAGACCCTGCTCGGCACCGAGAACCTCACCAAGGCCGCGCTGAAGAAGCTGGCGAGCACCGCCCCCACAAAGGTGAGGGCGGCGGCCGTAGCCAAGTGACGGCCGAGAAACGCGGCCTGGAGGCACCCCACAGGCGCGTCGAGCGCGGCCCTCGCGATGCTCAGGCCGATGGCTCGAGGGGTCTGCGCCTTCGCCTCGGAATTCAGAAGGCCCCGGGCCGGCTCGTCGAAAAAATCGCGCTTCGCGCGTATGTCGCGACGACGTGGGTCGTCGCCCACGTCCCGGGTCCGCTGTCGCGCTGGGTGATCGGCACGGGGTCCCAGGCGGGCTATCTCTTCTGGCCGGAGAAGCGCCGCTGGTCGAATGCGAATTTCGGTCATGTCGCCGGGCTGCCGCCGGACGATCTGCGCGTCCGCCGGATGGCCCTCGCCGCCTATCGGGAATATGCCCGGTACCTCGTCGAGGTCATGCACCTCGAGTCGATGTCGGCCGAACGAGCAGGCGAGCTCGTCGCCCAGTCGGAGCTCGACGGCGTCGATACGATCTGGCGGCGGTCGAAGGGCGGGCTCATCTTCGCCCTCGGCCACGTCGGCAACAACGAGGCCGTTGCGGCTGCCGCCGCCGGACGCGGCTGGCCTGTCAACGTCGTCGCCGACGATACGTCGTTTCCGGAGATGTTCGCCCGCTTCACGGCCCTCCGCGAGGCGTGGGGCGTCCATGTCATCCCGTGGCGCAACCTGCGCGAGATCTATGGGGTCCTGAAGCGCCGCGAGATGCTCGCGCTCCTTGTCGACTGGGGCTACCGCCCCGACGGGATCCCGGTTCGCCTGTTCGATGGGTGGACGACGCTGCCCGCCGGCCCGGCGTCGCTTGCCGCAAAGACCGGTTCGCTGATCCTGCCCCTCGCCATCCGGCGTCAGCCGAACGGCGAGTTCGCGGTCGCCTACTCCGATCCGATCGAGGTCGCCTCGTCTGCTCCCGCCGACCTTCAAACGGCGACCCAGGCGATCGCCGATGCCCTCGCTGCAACGATCGGCGCGGCGCCCCAGCAGTGGTACAGCTTCAAGCCGATGTGGCCCGACACGCCTGAGGAAGAGGCGGAGCTTGCCAAACGGGCCGCAACGATGCTGACCGGCGGCACGGCTGCCCAGGCCGTCGTTGCCGAGGCGCTCGCACCCGAGGCCGCGATCCCCGTGGGGCCGATCGATCCACCTGCGGCGCTTGGCGTCGCTGTCGAACCGGATGGCGCCGGCGCGTGACGGCCGAGCAGCCGGCAGGAACGATCGTCCAGCGGCTTCGAGCCTCGGCCCTGGCTGGCCTCTCGTGGATCGCCTGCCGCCTGCCGGAAGGACCGCTCATCGGCCTCGCCGACACGGCCGGTCGCCTTGCCTACCGCCTCTCGCCGCGGCGAGCCGACCTGGCTCGCCTGAACCTCCGCCGGATCGTCGACCATCTCGTCGCCAGCGGGACCGCAGAACCGCGCATCGCGGCAGCGGCCGCGGACCCGCGCAAGCTCGAGGCCCTCGTCCGGGCCGCCTTCCGCCATCACGCCCGGTATTACCTTGAGGTGATGCGGGCGCCGGCGCTCGACGAGCGCGTCTTCAGCCGCATCGAGGTCCAGACCCCGGAGCTTGTCGATGCGGTCCTGTCCGCGGACCAGTCGGCGCTGTTCGTCACCGCCCATCTCGGCCCGATCGAGCTGCCGGCCGTCTTCCTCGCCAATCGCTCCGGACGACGCGTGACTGCACCGATGGAGACGCTCGGCGACCCCGCGCTCCAGCGCTGGTTCGAGCGCACGCGGGGGGTCTTCAGGGTCCACATCGTCGGCCTCGGAGCCGCTCGGCGCGAGCTGCTCGCGGCACTGCGCAGGGGCGAGATCGTCGGGATCGTCGCCGATCGCGATATCACCGGTGGCGGCATCGAGGTCTCGCTATTCGGTGCGCCCGCGCCGCTGCCGGCGGGGCCCGCGCTGCTCCTGACGGAGGTCGACGTGCCGTTCTACGCGGCCGGCATCTGGCGAACCGGTCGCGGCCGCTACGCGGGCAGGCTCATCGAGATCCCGGTCGTTCTCGAGGGCACGCGCCGCCAGCAGATCGTCGGCACGCTGGCGAACGAGGCGCGCGCCTACGAGGAGCTGATCTCGCAGGCCCCGGAACAGTGGACCGCGATCTTCTTCCCGATCTGGCCCGACCTCGTGGCTGGCGCCGGCACCAGGGAACCTTCCGCCACCGATCTGACGCCCGAGGGGGCGACATCCGCGTCGCCGGCCGATGCCGCCGCAGCCACGGCGGCCCCCGCCGAGGGCGCTTGATGACCGACCGTCTGGGCCGAGCCGATCTCCACATCCACACCCTGGCGTCCGACGGGACGTCCGGGATCATCGAGATCCTAGAGCACGCGGAGCGGTCGACGGATCTCGATGTCATCGCCATCACGGACCACGAGCGCATCGACGCCGCCCTTGCGGCGCGGACGATCGCCCGTGAGCGCGGCATGCGGGTCGAGGTCGTCGTCGGCGAAGAGGTGTCGACGCTCGGCGGCCACCTTCTGGCGTTGTTCATCGAGGAGCGGGTCCGGCCGCTCCGCTCGCTCCGCACCACGATCGCCGAGATCCACGAGCTGGGTGGCCTGGCGATCCCCGCCCACCCGCTTGTCCCGTATCCTCTCTGCGCCCAGGGCTGGGTCCTCCGTCGACTGCTCGAAGACTCGGACACGCGGGTCCGGCCGGACGCGATCGAGGCCTTCAACCCGACGACGCTCGGCCGGCCGTGGCACGCCCGGGTTGTCCGCTTCGCCGCCGAACACGGCCTGACCACGGTCGGCAACAGCGACGCGCACGAGGCAACCGCGATCGGAACCGGCTGGTCGACGTTCGCTGGCCGGACCGCCGAGGATCTCCGAGTGGCGATCGTCGAGGGCGGGACGCACCATCACGGTTCGTTCCAGGCGACCGGCGGCCAGCTCGTCACGTTCGGTCGGCAGCTCCGCAAGTACACTCGCGACGCGCGCGCGACGGTCCGCGGCCGGGTCCGCCGGGACGGCTCCGGTCGGGACCTCGGCTACCCCGGAGGCAGCCACCGGCCGCCCCGCTTCGAGGAGGCCTGGGCGAGGATTCGCGAGGCGGGCGACGTTCCCAGCCTGCCCGAACGCAGCGAGCGGGCGCGGTGAAGATCGGGCTCGTATCGCCGTACGTCTACCCGCTGCCGGGCGGCGTGACCCAGCACGTCCGCTACCTCTACGAGAACCTCCGGCTGCGCGGCCACGACGTCCGGATCCTGACGAGCAGCCACGGTCTCCAGCGGGCCTCCGAAGGCGACGTCATCCGGATCGGGAAGGGCTTCTCGATGCCGGTCAACGGCTCGGTCGGGACGATCACGCTCTCGCCGCGCTTCGTCTCGCAGGTCCGTGACATGCTGGAGCGCGAACGTTTCGACCTGCTCCATTTTCATGAGCCATTCGTGCCGTTCCTGTCGCCGATCATCCTGCGACTGTCGACGAGCGTGAACATCGCGACCTTCCACGCCTACGGCGGCTTCTCGCCGTCGTACGAGTTCGGCAGCAAGGTCATGAAGGGCGAGGCTGCCCGGCTCCACGGCCGGATCGCGGTCAGCGGCGCCGCCAAGCATTTCATCGACCGCTACTTCCCCGGCGACTACAAGGTCATCCCGAACGGCGTCGACGTGGATCGCTTCCGGCGCGCCGTACCCCTCGCTCGCTGGCAGGACGGCACGAGCAACCTCCTGTTCGTTGGTCGCCACGAGCCCCGCAAGGGACTGCTCGACCTGCTCAAGGCGTACCGAATCCTGCGCAAGACCGGCTGCCAGTGCCGGCTGCTCGTCGTCGGCACGGGCCCGCTCGGCCGGGAGGCGCGTCGCTACGTCGCCACGAGGCGGCTCCAGGGCGTCGAGTTCCTCGGCCGGGTGTCCGATGAGGAGAAGGCCCAGCTCTACCGGACGGCGGACGTCTACGTGTCGCCCGCGACCGGCGGCGAGTCGTTCGGGATCGTCCTGCTCGAGGCGATGGCCGCCGGGACACCGATCGTCGCGTCGGACATCCACGGCTACAAGGGCGTGCTTCGCCGCGGCCGCGAGGGCCTCCTCGTCCCGCCGCGCGAGCCCAAGGAGCTGGCGGCCGCGATCGCTCGTTTGTTGCGCGATGACGAGCTGCGGACGGAAATGGGCCTCGCCGGCACCGCCCGAGCCCAGGAGTTCAGCTGGGAGCGGGTAACCGCGAAAGTCGACGACTTCTATACCCTCGTGATCCGCCGGCTGGCGGCTCGGAATGAACTGCCTGAGGGCTTCTCGGCGCCTGTTCCACCGTCATCCCGTGGGGGGATCACCACAGCCTCGGGTGGCGCTGGCATCGTCGTGCCCGCCGGTGGCGCTGTCGCCGCCCAGGGCGAGCTGAGCAGCGCCGGGGTCGGCGACCCGGGCGGATAACCGCGCGGCCCGCTCGCGTCGACGCCCTCTCACGGTCCCGGCGGCCTCGGCGCGAGGCCATCCGACGTCACCTCGTCTTCGCCCTCGTAGCGATCGAGCGCGCCGTGGCGCCAGATCCAGGCCCAGTAGGCGATGACGATGCAGAACAGGAGCACGGCACCGGCGAGGATTGCCGTGACCGGGTCGAACAGCTTGACGACCGGGCGGGCGACCGTGTTCACGGGGAACTGGAACGCGTAGAGATAGGTCGGCAGGATCCCCTGGTAGGCGCTGGCGATCGCGGCGGGCAGCGGCAGGGCGGAGATGTTCGGGTAGACGACGACGAACCAGCCGACGATCGCGACCATCGCCCCGATGACGAAACGCCGGGCGTCTCGGGCGGTGGCGACGTACAACGCGAGAAGGAACAGGGGGAGGCCGAGGACGATCGCCACCGGTTCCACGGGGATGCGGTCCAGGGTGAGGACCGGGTCGATCGGCAGGAGGCGAACGACGAACAGCCCGACGAGCGCGCCGACCGCGGTCGCCCCGAGGGGGGCGAGCTGGCGGATGGCCCGTTCGCCGGGCTCGGCCCGATCGAGCGTGCTCAGCTGGCGCAGGAAGAAGACGACGGCAACGCAGATGACCACGGCCAGGCCGAGCGTCTGGGCGGTGAGGACGAACTGGGGGATGAGCGGCGGACAGGCCTGCGAGCCCGGGTTCGCCCGCTCGACACCGACGAAGCCGCACAGCGGCCGGTCGAAGAGCCACATCAGGGCAGGTCCCATGATCGCCGCAGCCGCAGCAAGGCGGACGAGCAGCCACGTCCGCCGCGACGCACCGTGCCAGACCTCGGCGAGCAGGTACGCCAGGCCGATGATGATGAACGGCAGGCTCGTGTAGTAGTGGTACTGGAACGCCGCGCGGTCGATACGCGCCCAGGACACCCACTGGAAGGCGAAGCCGATCCCGACGAGCGCGAGGGCGAGGCTCCGCCGCGCGTAGGCCTGCCACCCGACGAACGCCATGGCCGGCACCCCGAGCCACCAGATCGCGAGGTTGCCGGCGTCGTAGATCGAGGCCGCCGTGGAACCGGCGAATCCACCCTGGTAGAACCAGACCGGCTTCAGATCGAACGGCCATGCCCACCACGGCGACGACGCGGCGTGGCCCGCCGTCAGGTTGTTGTGGTAGTTGTACATCTGGATCGTGAGGTCGACGAGCGTCTGGCCGGTATGCCCCGGCGGCCACGTGTCGGTGATGCGATGGTTTTCGATGAACGCCCACGGCAGGTACGAGGCAACGTACAGGGCGATCGGCAGGAGCAGCAGGCAGGCGACCATCCACACGATCGGCAGGCCAAGCAGCGCGCCGGGCCTGAGCCATGAGGCCTCTGGCGGGGCCGACGGCCGTGACAGGAGGGAGGCTGGATCGTTCGGGGCCGGTGGCGGAGCGAGCGGACCCAGCCCGAGCCGGCCGGCGGCGAAGAACGCACCGTAGACGACGAGCGACAGCACGACGAGCCCGGCGGCAAGGTACAGCGGTGTCACGGCCAGCGGACCGATGACGATGGTGGCGCCGGCCTTGCCGAGGGCAACCGCCGCCAGGCCGACGACGACCCCGAGCGCAGCCGGCGCTCCGACCGCGAAACGGATCTCATCGTCCGACCAGGCGATCGGGTGCAAGACAATGACGGCCGCGGCGACCGCAGTCAGCCCGATCATGATCGCCACGAACGGCAGGTTGCCGAACCCGCCGCCCGCCGGCACGGCGATCGCAATATGCCCGAGGACGGCGGTCATCACGATCAGCCCGCCGAGGACGATGAGGCGGCCGAGCGCGCTCCGGGCGAGGATCAGCAGGCCAAGGGCGCCGATCGCGTAGAGCGCGACCCATTTCGACGCGAGTGCCAGGCCCAGGAGGAACCCGATAACGGGCATCGCAAGCCAGAACGCCCCACGCCAGCGCCAGGCTCACGCCAGCGCCAGGCTCCCGTCCAGAGGGCAGCGAACAGGGTGTACGCGGCGACGATGCCGAGACCGACATATGCGTCGTTCATCCCGATCCGCGACTGGACGAAGAACATCCCATCGGCGATCGCCATGACACCGACGAGCAGCGCAATGGTCCGGCGCCGGAAGAGGATTCGGGTAAGGAGATAGAGAAGACCCGCCATCAGGGCCCCGGCAATCACCCCCGGCAGCCGCCAGGCGAAGGCATGCTTGCCGAGCTCGACGGTCGCCAGCTCGCCGCTCGCGTCGAAGGCGAGGATCTGCTGACGATCCGCGGACGGGTAGAGCTTGGCGACATCGACGGCCAGGGCGACAGGCGTGAAGGGCAGGCGGGCGTCCGCGAAGACGGCATTGCCATGCGGCTCGATGACGTAGATCGTCTGGCCCTCGTCGTCTGGGGTGGCGCCCAGGACGTGGACCATCTCCGAGGCGTCGTCGAAGGCGACCCGCGTCCCGGCACCGGGCAGCGCGATCGTCTGCTGGACAGTCGGGCCGTCCTTGGCGGGAGTGCCGCCGGTGACGATCACCGCGACCCCGCCTGGGGAGCCGCTGGTCGACCCGCCAGTCGTGGCGTACAGCTTCGGGTCGTCGACCCCACTGATCGCGGCGATGCCGTGGGCGCCACCGTCGAGCGGCGTCGTCGAGATGACCTCGCCGGTTCCCGGATCGACGAAGTCGACGCCGTCGGCTGCGGCGACGGCGACTCGAGGGACGTCCTCGATCGCCAGCCCAGCGAGGCGGCCGTCCTTGATCGCCGCCAGGACGTCGGAGCGCTGCTGGGCCCCGACGATGCCACCGAGCACGATCTGATCTGCACTCGACGCGAGGCGGTCCTTGTACGTCGCCGCCTCGCCGCCGAGGATGCTGGCCAGTGTCGTTGCGACTGCCGACGGATCCTCGACCGAGCCGGCGGACGCCGTCACGGCCGGCCCGCTGCCGACGGGGGCAAACCCGGCGATTCCGGGCAACGGGACGGATCCGACACGCTCACCGGTCGACGCGAGGAACGTCTCGAGCTTGCCGTCGGCCGTCGCCACGAAGAGCGTGCCCCCATCGTCGGTGGCGTACAGCTGGACGATCGGACCGTCCGCCGTCGCGAAGGCCACAGGCGCCGCCGGACTGGCGACGCCGCCGCTCCGCAGCGTGTCGAGCGGGCTCTGGTCGACCGTCACGATCTCGCCGCCGGCCGTCGCGACGTAGACGCGATCGAGGACCGGATCGACGGCCAGGGCTTCGGCGCCGGCAATTGGCGTCGTGGCGATGAGCCGGCGGGTCTGGAGATCGTACGAGCGAAGCTCCGAGCCCGTGACGACGTGGAGCCGGTCGCCTGCCCGGCTGTCGGGCAGCTTCGGGTCGTCTCGCCGCGGTTCGACGAGGGCGTCGCGGACCGGGACGCCCAGATCGCTCGTCCCGCTGACCCTGTCTTCGCCCCAGGCCACTAGGCCGCCGGCCATGATGTATTTGGCGAGATGTGGATGGGTCCACTCGTAGATGTCATGCGAGATCCCGTAGCGCCAGTCCTGGAGGAATTCCGTCGCGGTACGGCCGTGGTAGACCTCGTCGAAGTGCATCTCGTAGGGCTCGGCCAGGCGGAAGATCCTGAGCCCCAGGATCGCTACGACGAGG
>WNGI01003034.1_pt1 | contig 14713 bp, 17 predicted proteins | sample 5400621 | NCBI WGS metagenome assembly WNGI01 (sample SAMN13153374, study PRJNA577476) | soil metagenome | isolation source: 20 cm soil or saprolite under Garry oak tree replicate 1 | place: USA:California | collected 2016-06-15 | reverse complement strand
CGCGCTCGAGGTGATCGTCGTGGAGAGCGTCGACGCGGAAGGCCCGTTCGGCGCCAAAGAGGCCGGTGAGGGCCCGCTCAATCCGGTCATTCCGGCGATCGCCAACGCGGTCTATGACGCGATCCGGGTGCGCTTCGACGAGACGCCGATCACCGCCGAGAAGGTCCTCGACGCCCTCGGCAAACGGGACAACCGCGGCATCGCGAAGTCGCGGATCGGTCCCGAGGGGCTCGGCGACGGAAAAGCCGACCCGAAACGCGCGCTGCGGCGCCTCGGTGCTTCGACCGACGCCCGCGAGCGAAAGCGGACGAGCTGATGCTCCGCCTCCCGCGCTTTCGTGTGCTGTCGCCCCGCACCTACCGCGAGGCCGCGAGCCTCCTACGCGAGCATGGTGCGGCCGAGCTCGACCGCGCGCGGGGCACCCCGACGCTGCGCGTGATGCTCGTGGCCGGCGGGACCGACCTCTTCCCGAACATGAAGCGCCGCCAGTTCGCGCCCGAGCTGCTCGTGTCGCTCGCGGGCGTTCGCGACGCCGCGGGCATCCACGAGAACGGGCGTCTTGAGATCAGCGCCGGGACGACCCTCACGGCGGTCGCGGCCGACGCGCGCGTGCGCGAGCGGTACACGGCGCTCGCGCAGGCCGCCGAGGTCGTGAGCACGCCGCAGCTTCGCAACATGGGCACGATCGGCGGCAACGTCTGCCTCGACACGCGATGCAACTGGTACGACCAATCGCTCTTCTGGCGCACGGCGGAAGGCTTCTGCATGAAGACGAACCCCGAGGTCGTGTGCCGTGTGGCCACCTCGAGTCCGCGCTGTCTCGCGGTCGCGAGCGCCGACACCGTGCCGGCGCTGCTCGTCCTCGGCGCGACCGTCCACCTCGAGGACGCCGACGGCGGCCGCGAGGTCGCGCTCGCCGATCTCTATCGCGAGGACGGCATCCGGGCGTGGGCGCTCCGGCAGGACGAGGTGCTGACGGACGTGACCGTTCCGCGCGCGGACGGCTGGCGCAGCACGTACCTGAAGCTTCGCGACCGCGGGTCGTTCGACTTCCCGATCGCGGCCGTCGCCGCGGCCGTCCGGCACGACGGCACGCGCGTCGCCGAGGCCCGCGTCGCGATCACGGCCCTGGGCTCGCGTCCGGTCCTCGTCGTTCCGGCCGGCGCCGCGCTCGTCGGGACGAACCTCGAGGACGACGCGATCGCGGCCGCGGCGGACGCGGTGCACAGGGCCGCCCGCCCGATGGACAACACCTCGGGGACGATCTCGCAACGCAAACGCGCCGCGCGCGTGTTCACGGAACGCGCGCTTCGCTCGCTGCGCGGGTCCTTCGCGGGGTAAAAGGGGGTGGAGCGAGGACCACGGGTCGTCGCGATCGTCCCCGCCGCGGGGTCCGCCGAGCGTTTTGGCGGGAAGAAGCTGCTCACCCCGATCGACGGCGAACCGCTCCTCGATCACACGATCCGGGCGCTCCTCGAAGGCGGAGCCTCGGAGATCATCGTGGTGGTCGGCCGCGACGCGCGGGCGGAGCTCGAGCGCGACGTCAACGGGATGCTCGATCCCCGGGTGCGCGCGGTCGAGAACCCGGACCCGTCGCGCGGGATGTTCAGCTCGATCCAGGAAGGCGTCGCGCAGGCGCAGGGCGATCTTCTCCTCGTGCTTCCCGGCGACATGCCCTTCGTCTCGCCGGAGACGGTGCGCTCGGTCATCGCGCGCTACGCCGAGCGGCCAGCGATCGTGTCGCCGCGCTACCGCGGCAAGCGTGGGCATCCGGTGGCGCTGCCGATCGCGCTCCGCGACGAGATCGGCTCCGCGGACCCGCACGGCAACCTCCACGACGTGATCAAGAAACACCCCGAGCTGCGCGTCGATCTCGATGTGGACGATCGTGGCATCGGACGTGACGTCGACACCGCCGCGGACCTGTCCGAGTAGCGCTCCTCGCGGCTGAACAAACGATTGCTTCCCCTCGGATTGACGGCCGAGAGGATGGTCGCTACCTTGCCCAAAGACCGCCAATTCCCTTCCGGAGGGCCGCCTCTTTTGGCCGAGCCAGCCGACCCTTCACGACGCGACTTTCTCAAGGGCGCGGCGCCGGTGGTGGCGTTCATCGCGCTGGAGGCGATCGGCGGTCTCGGCATCGCGAACGGCGCCGGCCCGCGATCGACCAAGCTCTCGGACGGCGTCATCTTCCCTGACCCCTCCCTCTGCATCGGATGCCTCACGTGTGAGGTGATCTGCTCGCAGGAGCACAAGAAGGAAGGTCTGGCGAGCGTCCCCCGGATCCGGATCTTCAACGATCCGGCCACGGAGGTGGCGCCGGTGATCAAGGCCGCCTACCCCGACCGCGGCCAGTTCCACCAGGAGCCCTGCCTCCAGTGCCCGACCGCGGAATGTCTTTACGTGTGTCCGGTGGACGCTCTCCAGGTCGAGCCGCGCACGGGCGCGCGCTTCATCCGCGAGGACACCTGCGTCTCCTGCGGCCGCTGCGCCGAGGCCTGCCCGTTCCCGATCAGCGACGAGCAGCAGGCCACGCACCCCGAGCCCGAGCTGGGCCAGGTCACGCGGATCAGCTACGACCGTGAGAAGGACACCTTCGCGAAGTGCGACCTCTGCTACTGGCGCAACGGCGGGCCCGCATGCGTCGAGCGCTGCCCGGTGAACGTCCGCATCCGCCAGGGGATCATCCAGAGCGATCACCTCTGCCTCGACGCGCCGGCGTCGACGCCCGAGACTTGGGCTCGGCTCCGAACGTTCCAGACCTTCGAGGGCAGCCCCGCGCAGGGCAAGGCCTAGCGCCCGTGACCGTCGCGCGCTGGCTCGTCGTCCTCTGCGGCATCGCGATCGCGGTCGCGGGCGCCCTGGTCATCGCGGGGCAGGCCGGCTCCGGCGCGCAGCCGTGGGACAGCGAGCTCTCCGACAACTTCATCTTCGTCAAGGCCATCCCATTCGTCCTCGGGCTCGGCGTCGCCGTCGGCATCCTGCGGGGACGCGGGGGACCACCGCTGCGTCGCCCCGACGGCACCGTCCGACGCTTCACGACGGGCACGGTGCTCGGGCACTGGCTCATCACGATCGGATTTCTTCTCGCGTTGCCCACCGGCATGTGGCAGTACCTCGGCGGGATCCTCGACGTGCGCGCGCCCATCGACCTCTTCCTCTTCTACCGGGTCCACTACATCGGCGGGGCGATCGTCCTGTTCAGCGTCGCCATGTTCGTCACGTCGTGGTGGCTGAGCGGCGATCGATCGCTCCTCCCCCCGCGCGGCGCGTGGCGCACCCATCTCGTGGGCGCGGCGCAGGAGCTTCCGCGCGCCGTTGGTGCGCGCGTTGCGAGGCTCCTGCGGCTCGATCTGGGCGAGCGCGTCCCGCCGCCGCAGCGGTTCACCTATTACGAGACCGGCCTGTCATTCCCTACGTGGGCGATCGCGCTCACGCTCATCACCGTGACCGGCGTGATCAAGGCGATGCGCTACGTCGTTCCGGTGCCGGGGCCGATCCTCTACTGGTCGTCGACCCTCCACGTCGCCGCGATGGTCCTCATCGTCATCAAGGTGCTCGACCACCTGCGCTACACCCTGCCGCGCTGGCCGATGATGGTCGCGATCACCAGAGGCTGGGTGAGCGAGGCCGGGATTCGGCGGGTCCTCACGCCCTCAATGCCGCCGTCCGCGCTCGGCGACCGCCCGGTCGCCGGAGCCGAGGCACCCGGCGCATCCACACGAGCGAGCGCGATCACCGGAAGCGACCGGTGAAGCGGCTCGCCGGAGCGCTCGCGATCGTCTGGGCGCTCGCGAACCTCGTGGTCGCCTACCTCTTTCTCACCAACGCCTTCGTCGCGAAGACCGCGATCAAGGAGGGCCCGCTCGCGCAGGCAGCGCTCTTGCTTGGTGGTCTGCTCGTGGCCGTGTTCGCCGTCCTCGTCGCGAGAGAAGGGCTCGCGCTCGTCCGCGGGACGAGCCGCGCCGACGCGTGATCAGGCACGGGTTGTTCCGCGCGGTCTACGTCGCGGCGTTCCTCGCGGTCGCGACGACCTACGTGAGCGCCGCGGCGACCCCGATCCGGCAGCTCACCAACACGCAGGCATCGAACATCCGTCCGGCTTGGAGTCCTGATGGCAAGCGCATCGCGTTCCAGAGCAATCGCGACGGCCCGTACCACATCTATGTGATGGACGCCGACGGCTCGAACGGCCGCCAGCTGACGAGCGGCGATGCCGACGACCGTCACCCCGCATGGAGCCCTGACGGCAAGCTCATCGCGATCGACTCCGGCGATCAAGTCACGCGCGAGATCTACGTCGTCGACGCGAGCTCGCGCCAGCGGACGCAGATCACCAGGCTCGGCGGGATCGCGAGCTTCCCGAGCTGGAGCCCCGACGGCAAGCAGCTCAGCTTCTACCTCTACCAGGCGGGAGCGATGGACCTCTGGGCGACGACCCCCGGTGACAGCAACGCGATCCCGGCACGGCTGACGCGGAACCTGGCGAACGAGCAGAACAACCAATGCACCTTCGCGTGCCACTCGGCGTCGTGGTCCCCGAACGGGTCGACCATTGCGCTCTCGGACGGCGACTCGGCGCGCGTCCTGCTCATCGCGGCGAGCGGCGGCGCCGGGAGCCCGATCTCGCCGGCCGACGAGCGCAGCCACTTCCCGATCTATCTCCCCGACGGCCGCATCGTCTACGTGACCGAGCACGTCTCGCAGGACCAGAGCTGGACGGACCTCTGGACCGTCGACCCGGCGAGCGGCGACCAGCGCGCGGAGCTCGCGACGAAGGTCCAGGCGCAGGGCCCGTTCGAGTTCTCGGCCGACGCGCGGCAGCTCCTGTTCGCGTCGCCGCGAACCGGGAACTTCGAGATCTACGCGGTGACCCTCGACGCCGATGGCAAAGCGGCGCTGGCGACGCGCCCCGAGCGGATCAACCCTGACACCGTCAGCCAGGTCCCCGCGCAGAAGAGCGCGGCTCCGTTCGGCCTGCCGAGCAACGCGGAGCCGTACCTGCTCGCGTTCGGAGTGCTGGCGCTGCTCACCGTCGGCGTCGAGAGCGTCGTTCGCGCGCGCCGCCGCCGCGCGAAGAGCTAGGGATCCTCGCCCCGCCCGCGCAGCAGCTCACGCCGCGACAGAGGTTTGCTCTTCCGCTCCTGCTCGGCGAGCCAGCGCGCCCGCTTCGGTGAGCTCGCCGCCGGATCGGCTCCGCTCGCGGCGGGGGCCTCGGTCGTGACCTCGCTCGCGATGTCGGCGAGCTCGTCGAGGATGAGCTGCAGCTCGTCGGCATGCATCTTCGTGATCGCCTGAAGCTTCTGCGCGAGGTCGCTGACCTCGCTGGTGTGCAGCTCCTTGAACGAGCGGATCTGCTGCTCCAAGCGGCGCAAGCGGACGGCGAGCTCGTCGGACGTGCTCACAGCTCCTCCATGCCGCGATGGGTCACGATCTTCGGCGCGTGCGGGTCCGCCGGCTCGGCGTAGATCGCGCTGCCGCTCTCGAGGTCGTGGACGAGCTGATCGGCGAGCGCCGGCGCGTCATCGCGGGTGGCGACGATGATCCGCGCACCGCGGGCGACCGAGGGCGCGCGCTCGGCCAGATCCGGCGGTACGACCAGGATCTCGAACCGTTCGGGAAGCTCGTCGAGCGCGAAGAGGCGCACGCGTATCCGCAGACCCGTACGCGCGATCCGCTTCTCGAAGCGGTGGAAGACCGCCAGCTGCGCGGTCGGGAGCTCACCTCCGAACGCGCAGACGATCGTGGTGACGAGTCGGGCGCCGGGCGCCGGTGCTGTCACACTTCGGTCCCGGTGGAGGATTCCCAGGCGCGCGACCTCGCGACCCGCGCCGCGTTCCGAGCCGGCCGTCTCGCGATCGCGCGGCTCGGGGACCCCGGATACCTCCGCTGGAAGGGCCTCCGCGACGTCGTCCCCGAGGCGGCGCTGCTCGTCCAGGACGAGATCGTGTCGACCATCCGCGCCGAATGCCCGAACGACGCCTTGCTGCTCGAGGAAGGCCCGGAGGACGAGCCGCTCGACGTCGGAGCCGAACGCCTGTGGATCGTCGATCCCATCTGCGGGAGTCTGAACTTCGTCCACGGCATCCCGTTCTTCGCGATCTCGATCGCGCTGCGCGTCGCCGGACAGCTTCGCGTCGGCGTGGTGTACGACCCGATGCGCGACGAGTGCTTCGCGGCGAACATCGGAGAGCCAGCCTATCTGAACAACCGGCCCATCACGGTGCCGACCATGTCGCAGGGCCCGGAGTTCTGGGAGCAGTCCTGGGTTGGCACGGACCTGCCCTACGACGGGCCGCTCCGCAAGGAGGCGATCCGAGTCTTCGATCTCCACGCGAAGGAGGTCCAGTCGCTTTCGATCATGGGCTCGTGCGCCCTCGGGCTCTGCTACGTCGCCTGCGGGAGGCTCAACGTCTACTGGACGCTCGACGCGAAGCCGTGGGACGTCGCCGGCGCGGGTGTGGTCCTGCAGGCCGCGGGCGGACTGCTCACCGATCCCGAGGGTGGCTCGTGGCTCTACTCGACGGGCGGCTACGTGGCCGGAAATCCGTCGCTGCACCAGTGGGCGCTGCGCGCGATCAAGTACGTGAAGCAGCATCCGGATGCGTAAACGGAGAGCGGCAGCCTTTCGGCTGCCGCTCCATCTCTCATCCCCGTGATGACTAGTTGGTCGCGAGGGCGTCCAGGACGGTCCGCTCGATGAGACCGGCCGCCAGGTCGACCTTGTACGCGTTCAGGCTCATCGGCCGGGCCACGGTGCGGATCTGCGCCGCCGCCTGCTTGATGGTCGCCTTGATGTCCTTCCCCTTGAGCGCATCCTCGACGACCTTCGCGCGGTAGGGGACCGGCGACACGCCGCCGATCACGATCCGACCGTCGTTCCAGTTGTTGCCGCTCATCGTGAACGAGACGGCGACCGAGGTGAGCGCGAAATCGTAGACCTGGCGGTCCTTCAGCTTGTTCCAGGCCTGCTTCGTGCCCGACGCCGGGTTCGGAATGGTCACGTGCGTGACGAACTCGCCAGCGGTGAGGACGTTCTCGCGGAGCACGTCCTGGCGCGGACCGATGAAGTAGTCGTCGAACTTCACCGTCTTGTCGCCGTTCACACCGGCGATCTTCGCGCTCGCGTTGAGCGCGAGGAGCGCGGTCGCGGTGTCCGAGGGGTGGACGATGTAGCAGAGCTCGCCGCCGATGATCGCGTGGTAGCGGTTGTCACCGGTGACGGCGTAGCAGAAGTCGCCGCCCTTCTTGTAGCAGTTGAAGTCCTCGCCGCGGAAGAACCAGCAGCGCGGCCGCTGGTTCACGTTCCCACCGAGCGTGCCGAAGTTGCGGATGAGCGGGGAGGCGACGCTAAGCGCCGCCGCCACGAGGAGCGGGAACTTCGCCTGGATGTCCTTGTGGTCGATGACGTCGGAGAGGGTCACGGCCGCGCCGACGGTGGCGCCGTCGCCACCTGCGGAGATGGTCGTGAGGTCCTTGATCGTCGTGAGGTCCACGAGCACGTCCGGGAACTTCAGCCCGTTGCCGTGGACCCAGTCCTTCATGATGCCGCCGATCAGGTCGGATCCGCCGCCGACCACCTTCACGGTCCGGTCGGAATTCTGCTTGAGCAGGTTGACCGCGTCGGCGACTGAGGCCGCGTCGTACAGCTCGAACGCTCTCATCTCTTCCCTCCTACCCGGCCTTCAGTGCCGTGAGCAGCTTCTCGCGGGTGAGCGGCATATCCGAGACCCAGACGCCGACCGCGTTGTAGACCGCGATCGCGATGACCGGCGCGGGAAGCGCCATCGGCGGCTCGCCGATGCCGTGCGCCCCGAAGACGCCGTACTCCTTCGCCTTCTCGACAATGATCACTTCGGCGAGCGGCGCGTCCTTGATCGAGAGTGGCTTGTAGTCGAGCAGGTTCGGGTTGAGCGGCAGTCCCGTGGCCTTGTCGATGAGCAGCTCCTCGGTGAGGGCGGACGCGGTCGCCATGACCACGCCGCCTTCGATCTGCTGCTGCACCGCGAACGGGTTGAGCGCTTTCCCAAGGTCGTGTGCCGCGACGTACCTCGTGATCTTGATCGAGCCGAGGACCGTGTCGACCTCAACCTCGGCGCCGTGGGCGGCCCATGCGGTCCGCTGCCACTTCGGATCCTGGACGTAGTCGGCGCGTCCGACGATCGGCCCGGAGGTCTTGAACGCCATGACGTCGGCGAGCCCGAGCGTCTTGCCAGGGTTCGCCTTCACGAAGACCTTCCCGTCGACCAGGTCCATGTCGGCGGCGGCGAAGGTCGTCGTCTGCCCGGCCTTCTTCGCGTCGTCGTTGAACTTGCGGGCGCCCCAGTCGAGCGCCTGCTTGCGCGCGTCGGTCGCCGCCTCGAACTGGCCGCGGCCGCCGGTGTTCGTCTGCTGGCTTCCGAACGTTCCGCTGTTGTCGGTCGTGAGATCGGTGTCGACGAACGGCGTGGTGGTGACCGACGTGAGCGGTACGCCGAGCGCCTCGGCCACGATCATCATGAGGAGGCTGCGCTGGCCGTCGCCGATGTCGTTGGTGGCGGACACGGCCTGGACCGTGCCGTCGCTGTTGATGATCACCTGGCCCGAAGCCGGGTTGCCGCCGGCGCCGTGGCTGCAGGCGTGGGCCGCGAGGCCGATGCCGTGGTACACGCCCGGACGAACCTGGTTCGCCTTCGGCGCGTGCCACTTCGCGCTCCAGTTGAGCGCGTCGCGGACCGCGGTGATGCAGTCGCGGATGCCCGGGTTGCTGAACGGCGCCTTCGTGTCGGGGTTGCCGACCTCGTTCAGGTTCTTCAGGCGGAAGGCGACGGGATCCATCCCGATGGCGTACGCCGCCTTCTCCATCGTGAGCTCGAGCGCGAATGTCCCGTTCGGGTGCGAGACGCAGCGGTACGGGCCCGACTTGAAGCTGTTCGTCATGACGTCGATGGCCTCGAGCCGGAGGTTCGGGATGTTGTAGAGGTTCTGCATGTTGAACCACGCGCCGTTCGCGGCGCCGGCTCGCTGTGCGCCGACGTTGGCGATGACCTTGAACTGGCCGAAGGCGATCGACCCGTCCTTGTTCACGCCCATCTTCATCTCGTCGCGGAACTCGTTGCGGTGCGTTCGCGTGACGAAGTCCTCGTACCGCGTGTAGTTCATCTTGATCGGGCGCGCAGTGAGCTTGGAGAGGATCGCGGCGTGGACCTCGGCGAGGTCGATGCCGCTTCGGTAGCCGTAGCCCGAACCGACGTAGCCCGGCTGGACCACGCGGATCTTGTTCTGCGGGATCTTCAGCGCCTGCGAGAGGCCGGCGCGCACGCCGTGCGCCCACTGGCTCGTGTAGATCGCGTTCAGCTTGTCGTTGTCCCACCAGAAGAGCCCGTTCGTCACCTCGAGGGCGACGTGCTGCTCGACCGGCTTGTGGGCGATCAGGTCGACCGTCGCGTCGGCGTTGGTCTTCGTCGGGTCGCCCCGGACGAGCGGCGGCGTGACCGCGATCGTCGTGCCGTCGAGGTTCGACTGGAACTGCTTCGGCGTGCTCGACTTCATCGCCTCGAGGAAGTCGAGGGCCGCCGGCAGCACGGTGTACTGGACGTCGATCTGCCGCATCGCCTCGTCGGCGATGTGCTCGCTGTCGGCCGCGATCGCCGCGATCGGCGATCCGACCTCGAAGACCTCCTCATTGAAGAGGAACCGGGTCGGGTTGGCCGCGCCGAGGAAAACGTCCTTGTATTCCTCGGGGAGGTTCCCGCGGTGGAGGATCTTCCGGACTCCGGGGAGCTTCTCCGCCTTCGACGTGTCGATGCTCGTGATCTTCGCGTGCGGGTAGCGGCTGCGCAGGGTGCGCATGAAGAGCATGCCGGGCATGCGCATGTTCTCGGTGTACTGCCCGAGGTTCGTGACGATGCCGATGCCTTGCATGCGGGCGATGTCGCTTCCGATCACCTTGAAGGCGCCGGAGGGGGCGGCCGGGGTCGCGCTCGCGACCGGGTCGCCGGCGTACCCGAGCTTGTCCCCGTGAGTCGCCATGACGTTCGCCACCATCTCGGACTGCTCGGCGACGAGCTGCTGCCATTCCGGATCCGCGGAGAGTGTTCGCCAATCGGCGTCGGTGAGCGAGGCGGCGTAGGCCGCATCCTGCGCGACGCGAACGGCTTCGATACGTGCCATCTTTTTCTCCCTCCCTACCGGACCGGATGCCCGGAGTTGGTGAGGATGGTCCGTACCTTGGCCTCATCCAGCTTGGCCGGGTCCCACTTGACCGTGATCGATCGCTCGTTCCCGCTGACGTCGGTGACGCCGTCGTTCTTCTTGACCGCCGCGGCGAGGGGATCGAACTCCTCGATCGTCGCGAGCGGCGTCACGAACTGGAAGTCCTTCGAGACTCCGGTGGCCACCGGGGTCTGCGCGGCCTGCTTCGCCACGTCGACGACGACGGGCGTCGCGCGATAGGTGACCTTCTCGCCGCGCATCTCGGCTGCCGCCGTCTGCACGGACTTGTAGACCTTCGCGTACTCGCCGCAGCGGCAGATGTTGCCGGAGAGCGCCTCCGCGATCTGGACGTCGGTCGGTTTGGGGTTGGCGGCAAGCAGCGCGACCGTGGACATGATGAATCCGCGTGTGCAGATGCCGCACTGGAATCCGCCCTCGAGCCAGAACGCACGCTGGATGGGGTGCAACCCGGCGACGCCGGGGCCCGTCGCGAGGCCGGCGACCGTCTTGATCTCCTGACCGCGGCCGAGCCTCGCCGAGAGGACGGTGCAGCTGTTCACCGATTTGCCGTTGACGAGCACGGCGCAGGCTCCGCACTGGGCGCGATCGCAACCGAGGTTCGAGTTCGAAAGACCGAGCTGGAAGTTCATCGTCTCCCAGAGGCTCTCGCGGTTGTCCACGACGACCGTGTGCTTGACGCCGTCGATGCTCAGCTCGACGCGCCGCATCGTCGCGGGAAGCGTGCTGAGATTCGCGCCGGACGTTGTGCTCGTGGTTTGCTGCGCCGGTTGGATCGCCTTCGTCGCGACCGCCGTCCCACCGAGAACGACAGCTGCGGTCGCCGCGCCGGCACCTGCGCCGATGAGAAAGTCGCGTCGTGTGACGGTCGCTTTCGCGCGCTCGGCAAACGATTTCTGGTCAGCTCGCGTGGAAGCTGGACCTCCCGCTTCCCCCATAGGTTCACCCCCTCAGCAAGGTCGGAAAGCGGTGCAAACATTAGCAGTCTGGTAAAGGTGCCGCCGCTCGCCCGACGGCCGGAGGAGAGCGCCGAGCCGGGCTCCAGCACCTTCCGTTTGCGCAAACGAGGGTTCCGGCCGGAAACAGGGCCGCTGGGCGACGGCGGATACTGGGGTCATGCGAGAGATTTACGCCCGGATGGCCGAGCTCGAGCGGGAAGGCCGCCGTTTCGCGGTGGCGACGGTCGTTCGGACGACCGGGAGCACACCCCAGGTGGTCGGCGCGAAGCTGCTCGTCGACGACCTTGGCCGCCTGGTCGGAACGCTCGGCGGCGGCTGCGTCGAAGGTGACGCGTTCGTCGAGGCGAAGCGCGTGATCGAAACGAGCGAGCCCTCGCTCCGCGAGTACGAGCTCACCGAGGAGCTCGCCTGGGACACCGGACTGGTGTGCGGCGGCACGATGTGGATCTCGATCGAGCCGGGCGAACGGGTCCTGCGGTTCGCCGGACGGGATCTCCTCGGCGACGTCCTCGCCGCGTCAGCCGGGGGCAACCCCGTCGCGCTCGCGACGCTCATGCGCAAGCACGGCAAAGACCTCGTCGCGGCCGGCAAGCTCTTCGTCGAGACCGGCGCGAAGGGCGGCGGAACGCTCGGCGACGCGGTGCTCGACCGGCGTGCGCGCGACGCGGCCCTCGAGGCCTTGCAGAGCGGCACCGCGCGCACGGTCGTCCTGGACGACGAGACCGAGCTCCTGGTGGAGCCGGTGCTCGCCAAGCCGCGGCTCGTCATCGTTGGCGGGGGCCATGTCGGCCTCGCGATCGCGAAGCTTGCGACGCAGCTCGATTACGAGGTCGCGGTCGTTGATGACCGGCCCGAGTTCGCGAACCGCGAGCGCTTCGCGGGCGTGAACGAAGTGGTGAACATGGACATGGCCAAGGCGCTCGAGACGATGCCGATCGGCTGGAACACGTTCATCGTCATCGCGACGCGCGGTCACAAGCTCGACGCGACCTCCCTGCGCGCCGCGGTGAAGACGCAGGCCCGCTACGTCGGACTGCTCGGGAGCAAGCGAAAGACGATCCTCATCGCGCAGATGCTCCGGTCGGAGGGGGTCTCCGAGGAGCGCATCCGCGCCGTGCACGCCCCCATCGGCCTCGACCTCGGCGGGCGCACTCCGGCGGAGATCGCGCTCTCGGTGATGTCGGAGCTCTCGCTCGAACGCTACGGCGGCACGGGACGTCCCCTCCGTCTCTCTGATGAGCTCTTCGAACGGACGGTAAGCCGGCGCCAGTAACCGTTCGCGCGACCGTATCGAGTACGCGGCTTGACCTGGTCCTCATGCCGGAGGACGTTCTCGAGGCGCTGCTCCGCGAAGACCGCGCCCAGATCGGCCGGCTCGCCGACTACCACGTGCCGCCGGACTTTCCTGGCGAGGCGACGGGTCTCGTCCGGCTCCGGCGCGATCAGCTGGCGGCGGACCCGAGCATCGGCCCGTGGCTCCTCCGCGCGATCGTTCGTCGCGAGGACCGCGTGATGGTCGGCTACGTGAATTTCCATGGGCCGCCCGGCGTGAACGACACCATGACCGTGGGGGCGGTCGAGCTTGGCTGGACGGTCTTTCCCGAATATCGGCAGCGCGGCTACGCCACGGAGACGGCGAACGCGCTCATGGAATGGGCCGCTCGCGAGTTCGGCATCCGGCGTTTCGTATCGAGCACGACGCCGGAGAACGCCGCGTCCCTCCGCGTCCACGCGAAACTCGGGTTCGTCCCGACCGGCGAAGTCGTCGACGGCGAGGTGATCTTCCGGCTCGACCGCTAGGTCGGGTCGGCGATCTCGTTCACGTCCTGGGGATGCGGCGGTTCGTTCTCAGGCCGGTCGCTCGGTGCGGCAGGGCTGCCCCGACGTTCGGGCGCGATTCCTTCCCGACGTTCGACCGCGCGCTCGCGCTCGAGATCCTTCTTCTTTTCCATGCCGAGGCGACGCGCATGTCGCGTGCCATCTCACATTCGAGGGACCGCCGGCGTTCTATCGTCGTGAGATCGGAAGGGTGACGTTCGGACGGCTCATCGAAGTGCACGAGCGCGAGATCTTCGCGTACGCGCTCAGGCTCACCGGCAACCGGGCGGACGCGGACGACATCTTTCAGGAGACCTTCCTCGCGGCGTTCCGTGCCTGGCCGCCGCCGCGTTCGGGAAACGAGCGTGCCTGGCTCTACAAGATCGCGACGAACAAGGCGATCGACCGGGCGCGGCGAGCGAGACGGACCGCGCCGCTCGCGGATCTCCGTCTCGCGGCGCCGGAGCGCGATGGGGTGACGGTGGCCGATCTCGCGGCCGCGGTGCGGGCGCTGCCGGCGGGTCAGCGCGCCGCCTTCGTGCTTCGCAAAGTGGAAGGCCGGTCCTACGCGGAGATCGCGGACGTGCTCGAGTGCAGCGCGGCGGCGGCGCGGTCGCGCGTCGCGGAGGCGACGAAGAAGGTCAAGGAGAAGATGACATGACGACGCTCTCGCCACTTCTCGACGAGGCGCGCGCCCACCTCCTCGCGCGCGCGGATCGCGAGGGCCTGATCGCCGTCGGTTACGGCGTGATGGACTCGCCGCTCGGTCCGCTCTGGGTCGCGGTCGGTCCTCGCGGTGTCCTCGCGGTCCACTACGGCGCGCGCCCGGACGAGCGCGAGCTCGCGCGGATCACGCGAGCGTATGGACCCGGGGTCGTGCCCGACCGGCGACGGTGCGACAGGTTGCTCGCCGAGCTCGACGAATATTTCGCCGGCCGGCGGCGCCGGTTCGATGTCGAGGTGGACCTGAGCCCGCTGACCCCTTTCCAGCGGCGGATCCTCACGGCGACCGCGCGGGTGGCGTACGGCGAAGTCACGACCTACCGCGACGTCGCCCGCAAGGCCGGGAACGAGCAGGCCTCACGCGCCGCCGGTGGTGCGCTCGGCGCGAACCCGATCCCGATCGTCGTCCCCTGCCACCGCGTCATCGCGACCGACGGGAGCCTCGGCGGATATGCCGGCGGCCTCCCGGCAAAGCGCCGGCTCCTCACGCTCGAGCGCGGGGAGACCGCCGTGCCCGCGGGCGGCTGGGCACCGTCGGGGCGCTAGCCTCCTGGCTGTCGATTCCGGTGGAGGCCGTTCGTCGTGTTGTCGCAAAGATCGGCAAGGGAGGCCACGAAGGCATGAGCAAGTACGCATTCATCTTCATCGACGGCGGGGTCGACTACCAGACCGCGCCCACGCCCGAGCAGCAAGCGGTCTACGGCGAGATCTTCAAGTGGTTCGAGGCGAACGCCCAAAGGATCGCCGACGGTGGAGCGGAGCTCCAACCGACCCGGACCGCCACGACCATCCGCCAGCGTGGCGGCAAGGCGTCGGTCACCGACGGACCGTTCGTCGAGGCGAAAGAGTCGGTCGGCGGGTTCACGATCTTCGAGCTGCCCAACAAGGATGCGGCGGTCGCGCTCGCGAGAACGTGGCCGGGCTATGGGGTCGAGATCCGCGAGATCGTCGAGGAGCGCGACGCGCAGAACATGCCCGCCGGCCTCGCCGAGCGTTAGGAG
>WNGI01006067.1_pt1 | contig 14717 bp, 10 predicted proteins | sample 5400621 | NCBI WGS metagenome assembly WNGI01 (sample SAMN13153374, study PRJNA577476) | soil metagenome | isolation source: 20 cm soil or saprolite under Garry oak tree replicate 1 | place: USA:California | collected 2016-06-15 | reverse complement strand
GCGGGCGGGGCAGGGTAATGACCGACCTGCTGCTCGAACTTTTTTCCGAAGAGATTCCCGCGCGGATGCAGGCGAAGGCGGCCGATGATTTGCGCCGCATGGTCACCGACAGGCTTGTCGCCGAGGGGCTGGTCTATGAAGGCGCCAAGGCATTCGCGACGCCGCGGCGACTGACGCTGACGGTGCACGGCATTCCCGCGCGGCAGTCGGACCTGAAAGAAGAGCGCAAGGGCCCGCGTGTCGGCGGGCCGGAGGCTGCGATCGCGGGCTTTCTCAAGGCCACCGGCCTTGCCTCGCTCGATCAGGCAAAGATCCAGCGCGACCCCAAGAAGGGCGACTTCTACGTCGCGCTGATCGAGAAGCCCGGCCGCGCCACGCTCGACGTGCTTGCCGACATCCTGCCGGTCATTATCCGAACCTTCCCGTGGCCGAAGTCGATGCGCTGGGGCGAGCGCTCGGGCCGGCCGGGCTCGCTGCAATGGGTGCGGCCGCTCCATGCCATCGTTGCCACCTTCGGCCTTGAGACCGAAGAACCTGACGTCGTGAAATTTTCCGTCGACGGCATCGAGGCTGGCCGGACCACCTATGGCCACAGGTTCATGGCGCCGGCGGCGATCAACGTCCGCCGCTTCGTGGATTATGAGGTGAAACTGTTGGACGCCAAGGTCGTGCTCGATCCCGAGCGCCGCAAGGACGCGATTCTTACCGACGCCAGGCAACTCGCGTTTGCGCAAGGTTTTGAGCTGGTCGAGGATCAGGCGCTGCTGGACGAAGTCGCGGGCCTGGTCGAATGGCCGGTGACGCTGATGGGCTCGTTCGACCGGGAATTCCTGTCGATCCCCGGCGAAGTGATCCGCGCCACCATTCGCAACAATCAGAAGTGCTTTGTTGTCAGCGATCCCAAGACGACAAAACTCACCAACAAATTCATCCTCACCGCCAACATAGAAGCCTCCGACGGCGGCAAGACCATCGCCGCCGGCAACGAGCGCGTGATCCGCGCGCGGCTGAGCGATGCGAAGTTTTTCTATGAGACTGATTTGAAGACGAGGCTGGAAGAGCGGCTGCCGAAATTCGACGACATCGTGTTTCATGAGAAGTTGGGCACGCAGGGGGCGCGCATCAAGCGAATCATGGGACTTGCCAACGTGATTGCGGAAGTCATTGAGCCTCAACTCGAGATAGGAAAGAAATTTTATAACGGGAGCATGGCCACCTATTTCAATAACGTTCAGCGTGCGGCCCAACTTGCGAAAGCTGATCTGCTCACTGAAGTCGTCGGTGAATTCCCCGAGTTGCAGGGCCTGATGGGGAGGTATTATGCGCTGGCGCAGGGCGAGGACGCTTCCGTCGCTGCGGCAAGCGAGGAACACTACAAGCCTCAGGGGCCCGCGGATCGGGTGCCCACCGATCCTGTCTCGGTTGCCGTTGCGCTGGCCGACAAGATTGAAATCTTGGCAGGCTTTTGGGCCGCTAATGAAAAGCCGACTGGATCGAAGGATCCTTATGCGCTGCGCCGTGCAGCGCTGGGAGTAATCCGGATTATTCTCGAAAATCAAGTTCGTCTGCGCCTACAGCCGATTATCTTGCAATCGCTACACAAGCACGATGTGCATAGAGCAATGGAGGCAGGCGACTGGCCGAAAGGTCACGAAAAGCTCTCGGTAATTGAACAAGGCATTCAGCTGCGACGGATCGTTGCGGCAGAGTTGATGGAATTTTTCGCCGACCGTCTGAAAGTCCAGCTCCGCGACCAAGGCGCGCGTCACGATCTTGTCGACGCCGTGTTCGCGCTGGAAGGCCAGGACGACCTGCTGATGATCGTCCGTCGCGTCGAGGCGCTCGGAAAATTCCTCGATACCGATGACGGCAAGAACCTGCTCGCCGGCACCAAGCGCGCCGCGAATATTCTGCGCATCGAAGAAAAGAAGGACGACAAGGCTTACGATGGCGTGCCCAATGCTGCGCTCTACAGCCTCGCGGAAGAGAAGACGCTTGCCAGAGCCATTGGCCAAGCCAAGACCGAAGCCGGCGCCGCGGTCGCCAAAGAAGATTTCGCCGCCGCCATGAGCGCGATGGCCAAACTGCGCCCTGCAGTCGATGCGTTCTTCGACAAGGTGAAGGTCAACGACGACGACGCCAAGGTGCGCGAGAATCGCCTGAAGCTATTGAACGAAATCCGCGCCGCGACGCGAGCGGTTGCGGATTTTTCCAAGATACAGGATTGAGGTTCCACGCTCGCGCTTGCTTTCGTCATGCCCGGCCAAAAGCGCGAAGCGCGTCTTCGCGCTAGATGTGCCGGGCAGCCACGTCTTCCTTTATTTTCGGACCAAGTAAGACGTGGATGGCCGGGTCAAGCCCGGCCATGACGAATCACCCCAATTGCGACTGCGGCGATAAGACCCGCAAAAAAGAAAAGCCCCGCCCGGAGGGGGGAACCGGACGGGGCCTTCATGCCCGGTCGCGCTTGCGAAGAAATGCGTCGGCGCCCGGACAATCGCTTTCAGATGATTGCTCGCTGATCGCTCGCGGATGATTACTCGACCACCTGGACGATGCGGCGCGAGCGCGGTTCGACCAGCACGGTCTGGCCGTTCACCACGGTGTAGCGGTAAGGCGTAGCGCCGAAGGTCTGGGGCACGTCGTAATAGGTGACGCCGGTTTCCGGCAACACGCCGCCGACGATGACGCGATCCGGTATGACGTAGTTTGGCACCCGTTCGCGCACGATGTATTCGCGGAACGCCGGCCGCTGATCGACGGCGATACCGAGGTCGTCACTGACGGCCACGTTGCCGCCGCGCACCACGCCGGTGGTGGTTTCAGTTTGCGCCTGCGCCACGATCGGTGCGCTCATCGCGCCTGCGATAACCGCAATGGCAAGTATCCTGTTTCGCATGGTCTGCTCCTTTGCGATGATGCACGCCGGTCGGCGCCGGCACGCAATGTTTCCCAATGCATCCCGCGCCGCATCGTTCCCGGGAACACGCGCATCTTTCCGCTGCAATTTTCGGCATCCTGAGCAGCGCGGGAACCCGTAGCAATGACCAGCGTCCGCTATCGTGGAACCGTTGCAGCGGATAAAGTCCGCGCCTCGATTCGATATTTCCCATAACAACAACAGAGAGACTTCAAATGACCCTGACCGTCGCCCACATTTCACCGATCATGTCCGTGATCGCGGGCCTCTTGATTCTGATCATTCCGCGGCTGCTTAATCTCGTGGTAGCGATCTTCCTGATCCTCAACGGCCTGATCGGTCTCGGACTGTTCAAATGGCTGCACTTGTAACCCTGAAGCGGACTTCGCGCCTTGCGTGGAACCCGCAAAACGTGGTGTAAGGCGCGCATCTCACCTCCTCTCGCGGATTGATTGTAAGCCATGGCCAAAGTCGCATCGAAGCCGAAGAAAATCGCAGCGAAATCAAAGCCATCCGTGGCGGCCCGGGCCAAGGGGGCGCCGCCGGTCTCAGCCCGCAAGGCGCTCAAAAAGCGCCCGGCCAAAGCGGCGCCGAAGCCGGTCAGCAAGGCTGCCGCGAGCAAGGCTGCCGAGAGCAAGGCCGCCGATGTCGCGAAGTCCGGCAAATGGGTATTTACCTTCGGCGACGGCAAGGCCGAAGGTAAAGCGGGCTTGCGCGATTTGCTCGGCGGCAAGGGCGCCAACCTCGCCGAGATGGCCAATCTCGGGCTGCCGGTGCCTCCCGGTTTCACCATTCCGACTTCGGTCTGCACGTATTTTTATGCTCACGACAAATCCTATCCGAAGGAACTCAAAGCGCAGGTCGAAAAGGCGCTGGATCATGTCGGCAAATTGACCGGCAAGGCGTTCGGCGATTCCAGAAGCCCGCTGCTGGTTTCGGTGCGTTCCGGTGGCCGCGCCTCGATGCCGGGCATGATGGACACCGTGCTCAATCTCGGCCTCAACGACACGACGGTCGAGGCGCTGGCCGAGATGTCCGGCGATCGCCGCTTCGCCTATGACAGCTATCGCCGCTTCATCACCATGTATTCGGATGTCGTGCTCGGCTTCGAGCATCATCATTTCGAGGACATTCTCGATACCTTCAAGGACGGCCAGGGCTATACGCTCGACACCGACTTGACCGGCGACGACTGGGTCGATCTGGTCGGCCGCTACAAGGAAGCGGTGGCGCGCGAGACCGGCCAGGAATTCCCGCAGGATCCGCACGCCCAATTGTGGGGCGCGATCGGCGCGGTGTTTTCGTCATGGATGAACACGCGCGCGGTGACCTACCGGCGGCTGCATGACATTCCGGAGTCCTGGGGCACTGCCGTCAACGTGCAGGCGATGGTGTTCGGCAATATGGGCGAGACCTCGGCCACTGGAGTAGCCTTCACGCGCAATCCCTCGACCGGTGAGAGCAGGCTGTACGGCGAATTCCTGATCAACGCGCAGGGCGAAGACGTGGTGGCCGGCATCCGCACGCCGCAGGACATTACCGAATATGCGCGCAAGGAATCCGGCTCCGACAAGGCATCGATGGAAACCGCGATGCCCGAGGCGTTCAAGGAACTGACGCGGATCTATACGCTGCTCGAAAAGCACTACCGCGACATGCAGGACATGGAGTTCACGGTTGAGCAGGGCAAGCTGTGGATGCTGCAGACCCGCGGCGGCAAGCGCACCGCAAAGGCGGCGCTGCGCATCGCCGTCGAACTCGCCAATGAAGGCCTGATCTCCAAGAAGGACGCGGTGTCGCGGATCGATCCCGCTTCGCTCGATCAATTGCTGCATCCGACCATCGATCCCACGGCAAAGCGCGACGTTATCGCCATCGGCCTGCCGGCCTCGCCCGGCGCAGCCTCCGGCGAAATCGTGTTCTCGTCGGATGAAGCTGCGAAGCTGCAGGCCGATGGCCGCAACGTCATCCTGGTGCGGATCGAGACCAGCCCGGAAGATATTCATGGCATGCACGCGGCCGAAGGCATCCTGACCACGCGTGGCGGCATGACCTCGCACGCCGCGGTGGTGGCGCGCGGCATGGGCAAGCCTTGCGTCTCCGGCTGCGGTAGCATTCGCGTCGATTACGGCCGCGGCACCATGAGCATCGGCTCACGCACCTTCAAGACCGGTGACGTCATCACCATCGACGGATCGCTGGGCCAGGTGCTGGCCGGGCGGATGCCGATGATCGAGCCGAAACTGTCGGGCGAATTCGGCACGCTGATGGGCTGGGCCGATTCCGTCCGCAAGCTCGGCGTTCGCGTCAACGCCGATACGCCGGAGGATGCGCGCACCGCGATCAAATTCGGCGGCGAGGGCATCGGGCTATGCCGCACCGAGCACATGTTCTTCGAGGAGACACGGATTCGCACCGTGCGCGAGATGATCCTCGCCGAGGACGAGCAGACCCGCCGCGCCGCGCTCGCAAAGCTGCTGCCGATGCAGCGCGCCGATTTCGTCGAGCTGTTCGAGATCATGAAGGGCCTGCCGGTGACGATCCGGCTGCTTGATCCGCCGCTGCATGAATTCCTGCCGCACACCCAGGCCGAGATCGAGGAAGTCGCGCGCGCGATGAACACCGATCCACGGCGCTTGGCGGATCGCGCCCGCGATCTCGCCGAGTTCAACCCGATGCTCGGCTTCCGCGGCTGCCGTCTCGCCATCGCCTATCCGGAGATCGCAGAGATGCAGGCGCGCGCCATCTTCGAAGCCGCGGTCGAAGCGGAGAAGCGGACCAGCAAGGCGGTCGGGCTCGAGGTGATGGTGCCGTTGATCGCGACCAAGACCGAATTCGATCTGGTCAAGGCAAGAATCGACGCCACCGCGCAATCGGTGATGAAGGAGACGGGCAAAAAGCTCGCCTATCAGGTCGGCACCATGATCGAACTGCCGCGCGCCTGCCTGATGGCCGGCGATATCGCCAAGACCGCGGAGTTCTTTTCGTTCGGCACCAACGACTTGACACAGACCACTTACGGCATCAGTCGCGATGACGCCGCGGGATTCCTGGGCACCTATATCGCCAAGGGCATCCTGGAGATCGATCCGTTCATCTCGGTCGATCGTGACGGCGTCGGCGAACTGGTGAAGATCGGCGTCGCGCGCGGGCGCAAGACCCGGGCGAGTTTGAAGGTCGGCATTTGCGGCGAGCATGGCGGCGATCCGGCGTCGGTGGCGTTCTGTCACGAGATCGGACTGGATTACGTCTCGTGCTCGCCCTATCGGGTGCCGATCGCGCGGCTGGCCGCGGCGCAGGCGGCGCTCGGCAAGGCCGTCGCCAGCCAGGCGTGAGGCGCAGCAACAACTGAGTCGGGACCGAACGGCGTCGGGACCGAATGGCCGGATTTTCCCGGCCATTTCGTTGACGCGAACGTCGTAACGCCACGGGTTGCCGCAGACCCGCCGCAATTCGTGCGAATGCGGTATCCCATAATGATGCGGACATGGAAAAGCCCGTACCCCGCCAAAATTTTTTCACCATCTTCGTTCACGACATGTTTACCACCCTGTTCGAGTGCTTGTTTACCAACGTTTTCGAAGTGGTCGCGCGAAGTTCAATGAATTCTTGCGTGTATCACGCGTGCAACGCCGATTAACTCCCCTGCAACCTAAATTCGATACCAACAAAAAGGATCGAATTGCACGGATGTACCGAGTTCGATCGCGTGTGTGTGGCGTATTGAGTAGTGTTGCGTGAGCGTATCGATGTCAGTAATGCGTAACCAGCCGAAGGGCGCGCGCGTTGCGTCCTTCGGTCTCGGTCTTTGCGTTTTCGCATTGATCCCGACCGAGATCGGCTATCAGGATATCGCATCATTGCTGGCCCGGCAGCCCGGCGTCGCCGAACGTTGGCAGAAGCGGGTGTTCTCCGCCGCCAGCAACATCCAGGTCGCGACCTACAGCTTTGGCCGTCCGATCGGAACGTCTTCTCCGCAGAGCGCGACCTTTCGGCTGGCCCGTCTCGACAATCAGGGCATCGATGTCACCGGCTCGGTGACGCGCAACCCGATCACGCAGACGCCGCCGCGCTATCAGGCCTCGGAGTTCCCGAAGGTCGATCGCACGTTGAAGGGCGATCGCCTCGTCGTTCGCGTGCCGGAGGCGGCGGTGCCCGTCAACACCGCGCCCTCCAATGAAGATCCCTCGACGTCCAATGCCTTGGTGGCGGGCGCCAAGACCGCGGCTGCGACGCCTGCGACAGCCGCGCCGCTTGATCCGGAACTTGCGGAAGCGCTGAGCGCGCCGCCGCTCGCGCAATACGATGTTTCGATGTCGCTCGAAGCCCAGCCGCTCGACGACAAAGCGGCGCTTGACCCGGAGCCGCCGCGCGATGTCTTCGCGGTGAAAACCTCAAGCCTGTTTTTTGGCACCTCTTCGATCGGTGCAGCGGAAGCCATGGAGCGCTGGCAACCCGGCGAAGAGCCGATTATCGTGATGCCGGGCGGCGTTGCCGATCCCGATCTGAAAGTGATGGCCTCGCTGCCGTCGGCTGGGGATGAGCCATCCAGAGCGGTTGAGAGCGGCGAGAGCGTCGCCGCCAAGGGCGAGGTCAATGCCGATAATCAGCGCATGAAGACGCCGGCCGAACGGCTCGGCCTGTTCGACGAGAAGGCACGCGCCAAGTCGGAGAAGTGTCTCGCTGAAGCCGTCTATTTCGAAGCTCGCGGTGAAGCCGTGCGCGGCCAGATCGCGGTAGCGCAGGTGGTGCTGAACCGCGCGTTCTCTGGCTTCTATCCGAGCACGGTGTGCGGCGTGGTCTATCAGAACAAACACCGCCATCTCGCCTGCCAGTTCACCTTCGCTTGCGACAACGTCGCCGATGTGGTGCGCGAACCCGACATGTGGGACCGCGCCAGGAAGATCGCCAAGGCGACCCTGGATGGCCGGCTCTGGTTGCCGGAAGTTGCCAAGTCGACGCACTACCATGCCTATTGGGTACGCCCGTCCTGGGTTAACGAGATGAAGAAGACCTACAAATTCGGCGTGCACACCTTCTATCGGCCGCGCGCCTGGGGCGACGGCAGCGAGGCGCCGAGCTGGGGAACGCCGGCGGAAACCGCGGCGATCTCGGCGAAGCTCGCCGAAGACGGCCACAGCTCGGCGGAGCTGTCGGACGGAAGCCTACGGCGCTAGCGCAATATCCCTCGGCACATCCTCTCGCGCAGCGGGCTTTCGGTCATTGACGCGATGATACCTGAAGCTTTCAAAGGCGCGCGCTGAGTCAAGCGCAACTGACTCAATTGTGCCCGAATCGAATGGTGTTTCGACAAGGGCTGTCGGAGTTCGCAGGCACAATTGCGCAAATGATGAATGCCCCAACTAGAAGGTTTTATCTCGGCACGGGCGACAAGGTCGGGCCGGTTCTCGTCATAAAGCCGCTGACAGAGTGCAGCGTGGGCGAGCTTATTCGCCTGACCTCCGGCGCTTGGGCCATTGTCGCGAACGATTCAAGCGCCAAAGGAATTTTCGTGATCGCTGGCGATGATGGGCCTCGCACGTTTGTCCTTCCGGAAGACAGCACGGCGGCGTGCATAAGCTACGGGCTCGGATTTCGAGTGGCATCGGTCCGCGCCAGCTTCATCGGGATGCATACGTATGGCCAAACGGGATTCGATCCGATTGGAAAGCTGATCGTTTCCCGACCGTTCGAAAAAGGCGGGCGCATAAGCCGCTATTTCGCAGCACCGGCTGGCCAAGCCCGGTTTCTTGACCTCGACAATTTCCAGACCGTCTCTGAACCGCGCGGATATCGCGCATTGTTTCAGGATTGGGAAGTGTCGATCAACAGGCCGGGGCAACCGGAGATGGTCCCGCTCGTTAAGTCCTCGCTGCGCTAAAGCGAGCACTTGCTTCCCCCGTTTCGCTTCACGCATCGATGTCGAGCGCGACGTCGAAATTCGGCGCCGAATGCGTCAGTGCGCCGGACGAAATGTAATCCACCCCGGTCGCGGCGATCCCGCCGATCGAATCCAGCGTGACGCCGCCGGAAGCCTCCAGCACGACGCGCCCCGCGGCGAGTTGCACCGCCTCGCTCAGCTCGGCAAGGCTCATGTTATCCAGCAGCACCACGTCGGCGAGGCCAGTGTCGAGAACCTCGCGCAATTGCGCCAGCGCATCGACCTCGATCTCGACCTTGACCAGATGCCCGACATGCGATCGCGCCCGCTCGAGCACCGGCCGCACGCCACCGGCGACCGCGATATGGTTGTCCTTGATCAGGATCGCATCGTCGAGCCCGAAGCGATGGTTGAAGCCGCCGCCGCAGCGCACAGCGTATTTCTCCAGCGCACGCAGCCCCGGCGTGGTCTTGCGGGTGCAGCAGATCCGCGACCTCGTGCCAACGGTGTGACGCACATAGCCGGCGGTGAGCGTGGCGATGCCGGACAGCCGGCCGACAAAATTCAGCGCAGTGCGTTCGCCGGCCAGCACGGCGCGCGCCGGGCCCGAGATAGTCAGCGCGTGCACGCCGGCGGCGACAATCGCGCCGTCGCGATAATGCGCCTTTATGCTGACATCCATCGACAATTTCTGAAATACCGCGACCGCCAGCGGCAATCCGGCGATCACGCCGGCCTGCCGCGCGATCATGATGGCGCGGGCTTGGGTTGCTTCCGGAATGGTGGCGATCGAGGTGATGTCTCCGGCGCGGCCGAGATCTTCGTCGAGCGCGCGCTGCACCGCTTGCTCGATGGCGAGCGGCGACAGAAAGGCCTGGGAATTGAGCAGCGAGGCGGGTGTGGTCATGTTGCGCGCTTCCGATGGGTGTCCGGATTGGATGGTGTCTTGGTTTGAATTTCGCTTTGTGTCTAAAGGCCCTCAAGTGTGATCACCATGTCCAACTCGCTTGTGGATTCTTTGCGTAGCGTAAAGAGCGGCTGATATTCGGGGGAGCCATACCATGCATTGAGACGGCCCATATCCGGAAATTCGATGATGACGACCCGTTCTGGTTTCCAATGGCCGCCCTCCGGCATTTTATGGCTGTCGCCCTTGGTCAGATAGCGTCCGCCGTGCCTGGCAATCATCGGGCCGACCTTGATTCGGTATTCCTCGAACTTTGCGGGATCGGTGATGATGTGCTCGGCGATATAGTAGGCTGGCATCGGTTGCTCCGTCATGGGTTCTGCAGGGGACCGCGCTAGGCGATCATCGGCTGGGCTGCGCGCGGTGGCGCGCGCTCGGAAAGTGACGCTGCGACATCCCGCGCGGCGACAAGCGTCGTCATGGTACGCTGCGCCAGCGCCGGATTCTCGATCGCGTAATCGATGCGGTGATGCGCACCGCGGCTTTCGCGGCGCGACCACGCCGATGCTGCGACCAACAACGCCGTGGTTGCCATATTGCGTAATGCGATGTTGCCGGTATCCCGTTCGATGGCCGCAAAATGTCGCACCGCCTCCGCGAGGCGCTCACGGTCGCGGATCACGCCGACATGCGAGGTCATCATCGCCCGAAGGTTTTGTTCCGCCAGCGGCGGCATCGCGCCATTTCGCGGCGCGATCGACGCGTGCAGCGAACGGCCGGGCGCGGCGATCTTGCTGCCGCCGATATCCTCAGCGATGCGCGCGGCATAGACCACGGCCTCGAGCAGCGAATTCGACGCCAGCCGGTTGGCGCCGTGGGCGCCGGTGGACGATACTTCGCCGCCGGCCCACAATCCCTTCAGCGAGGTGCGGCCGCGCGCATCGACCGATATGCCGCCCATATGATAGTGCGCGGCGGGCGCCACCGGGATCGGTTGTCTCGCCGGATCGATGCCGGCGGCGATGCAGCTTGCATACACCGTTGGGAATTTCTCGGCGAAATGCGCGCCGAGCGCCGTGGTCGCGTCGAGGAACGCGCCATGGCCGGCGGCGATTTCCGCGAATACGCCGCGTGCCACGATGTCGCGCGGTGCGAGCTCGGCGAGCGGATGCCGCGCCTGCATGAAGCGTTCGCCTTTGTCGTTGATCAATTGCACGAATTCCGGATCGGCGATCACGGCGCCGGCCCGCGCCGCGATGGCAACGCCCAACCCGCTGGCTTCAATCGGATTTGTCGTCACCGCATAGAGATGTCCGATGCCGCCGGTCGCCAGCACGATCGCGCGCGCCGCGATCGTCACGGGTGTTGTGGCGGCGTCATCGGCCTTGCGCAGTTGAAGTCCCGTGACTGCGTCATCTTCCGTCAACAGCGCTTCGGCGACATAACCTTCGATCACACGAATTGTAGGCGTGCGGCGAACCGCTTCGATTAGCGCCGCGATGATCGCCTTGCCGGCCATGTCGCCGCGCACATGCACGATGCGTCGAGCCGAATGGGCGGCCTCTTGCGCGACGGCCAGCCTGCCTTCGAGGTCGCGATCGAACGGCACGCCGTAGCGCAGCAGATCATGGATGCGCGCGCCGGCCTCGCCTGCCAGTCCCAGCGCTATCGCCTCGTCGACGAGGCCCGCGCCGACCGCGATCGTGTCAGCGGCATGGGCTTGCGCGCTGTCGCCTTCCGCTACCGCGGCCGCGATGCCGCCTTGCGCCCACGCCGTCGAGGCGCCATGGCCAAGCGGCGCCGCCGAAATCACGGTAACCGGACGCGGCGCCAATTTTAGCGCGCAGAACAACCCGGCGAGGCCGCCGCCAACGATCACGACGTCATGGGTGATGATACTGCCAGTGAGGTCGTGATCCTTATTCGACATTTTCGCTCCTCTCGTCGTCCCTGCGAAAGCAGGGACCCGTATCCCCGCGGTTCGCGACGACGACGGCTCTAGTTTTTCAGATTGATCATCCGCTCCACAGAGCGCCGCGCTTTTTCGGCGATCTCGGGATCGATGGTGATTTCCTCACGCAGGGTGATCAGGCTGTCGAGAATCTTGGGCAGCGTGATCCGCTTCATGTGCGGACACAGATTGCATGGCCGCACCATCTCGACATCCGGCAGCTCAGCCTTGATGTTGTCGGCCATCGAGCATTCGGTGATCATCACCACGCGTTTGGGATGGGTGTTGCGGACCCAGTTGATCATGTGCGCGGTCGAGCCGGTGAAATCGGCCTCCGCCAGCACGTCGGGTGGACATTCCGGATGCGCGATGATCTGCACCGACGGATCGGCCTCGCGCGCGGCGCGCAGTTCGGCGCCGGTGAAGCGCTCATGCACTTCGCAGGCGCCTTTCCAGGCGATGATTTTTACACTCGTCTGCGAGGCCACGTATTTTGCCAGATACTGGTCCGGCAGAAAAATCACCTGCGGTGCATTGAGGCTTTCCACGACCTGCAGCGCGTTCGACGAGGTGCAGCAGATATCGACCTCCGCCTTCACGTCGGCCGACGTGTTGACATAGGCCACCACCGGCACGCCGGGGAAACGTTCGCGCAACAGCCGCACATCCGCGCCGGTGATGCTCGCGGCCAGCGAGCAGCCGGCGCGCCGGTCCGGGATCAGGACCATCTTGTGCGGATTGAGGATCTTCGAGGTCTCCGCCATGAAGTGCACGCCGCACTGCACGATGATGCCGGACTTCACCTTGGTGGCTTCGACCGCGAGCTGCAGCGAGTCGCCGCCGATGTCGGCCACGCAATGAAAAATCTCCGGCGTCTGATAATTGTGCGCCAGGATGACCGCATCGCGCTCCTTCTTCAGTTGATTGATCGCCTTGACGTAAGGCGCCATCAACGGCCACTCGACCGGCGAGATCACATGCTTGACCCGCTCGTAAAGATGCGCCGTGGCGCGCTCGACCTCGGGGGTCCACTGCAGCGACGGCCTTGGCACCGCGCGGGCCGACTCGGCGGCACTGACGCGACCAGGCGCCGGAGCAGGTTGCGCGCAACCAGGACGTCCAAAATCGTCGGGACCATAGATTCCAGCGATCGGCATGGGGGCCTCCTTTTGTTTATCTTTTGATCGTCCTAATTATACTCAATTTGAGTATATGTAGGTTTCGAGAAACCCGGCCTCGAGGGCCGGTTACTCCGAAAGTTGCGACGCGAACCAGCCTGCAACGGAGCAGGGAGGTACTCGGCTCGTCGGGCAATCCCATTTATACTCATAACGAGCAAATCAAATATAGCACCGATCCGCAGACACCGCTAGACGTCCAAACGGTAAAATCGTCGGACCTGACCGGCGCGATTTGCAACGCTGCATTGCGGCCGGAGCCTTCACCAAGATGTCGGTTGGGATTTCCATGCGAATGCATTAACTCCGTTAACCTGTCGGCCACCTTTGGGTCTGACATCAAGCATCGAGGAAATGGCATGGTCGTCACGACAGACAATTTGCGTACCGAGCCCGGCGTCGGCAATTGGCGGACGCCGCTGGTCATCATCGTCTGCGGTTGTGCGATCGCGCTATTGAGCTTCGGGCCGCGATCGAGCCTTGGCTTCTTCGTGCAGCCGATGGGCCGGGAGTTTTCTTGGGGCCGCGACGTCTTCGGCCTCGCGCTTGCCGTGCAAAACCTGTTGTGGGGGTTGGGCCAGCCAATTGCCGGCGCGATCGCCGACCGCTTCGGCGTGCTGCGCGTGATGTGTGTCGGCGCGGTTCTGTATGCCGGCGGCCTGCTCATGATGCGCTATGGCGCGACGCCGCTGTCGCTCGATCTCGGCGCTGGCGTCTTGATCGGCTTCGGACTGTCCGGCTGTTCGTTCAATCTGGTGCTGTCCGCATTCAGCAAGCTGCTGCCGCCGGAGCGGCGCGGAATTGCGCTCGGTGCCGGAACGGCAGCCGGATCATTCGGACAATTCCTGTTCGCGCCGTTCGGCGTGGCGATGATCGACAATTTCGGCTGGCAGATGGCGCTGACGGTATTCGCCGGGCTGATGCTGCTGATCATCCCGCTTTCGCTCGCGCTGGCCACGCCGCCGGCGACAACGACCCAGGTGCCCGTCGCGGATCAGCAATCCGTGCTCGGCTTCTTCACCTGTGGCTTCCAGCTGGCTTTCATCACCGTGCATTTGCCGGCCTATCTGTCCGATCGCGGCGTATCCACGCAAACCGGCGGCTGGGTGGTCGCGGCGATCGGCCTGTTCAACATCGTCGGTTCGCTCAGCGTCGGCTGGCTGCAAAACAAGTTTCCAAAGCGCTATATTCTCTCGGTGATCTATTTTACGCGCGCGCTGTCGATCGTGGCTTTCATCTCATTCCCGATCACGACCTTCTCCGCGATCATGTTCGGCGCCGTCTCCGGCCTGACCTGGCTCTCGACGGTGCCGCCGACATCGGCGCTGGTGGCCCAGATGTTCGGCACGCGCTGGTTTGCGACGCTGTATGGATTTGCCTTCGTCAGCCATCAGGTCGGCGGCTTTCTCGGCGTATTGCTGGGCGGCATCGTGTTCGAAAAATTCGGTTCCTACACCCCGATCTGGTGGCTGTCGGTCATGTTCGGCGTGCTGTCGGCGCTGATCAACCTGCCGATTGTCGAGGCGCCGGTGGCGCGACCAGTTGCGCAACCGGCCTAGACGGTTCAAAGTTTAAGAATTCAAGAACCAAAAGGCTCGGGGAGTTGGCGTTGGCGACGTTCAAGGCGATCAGGATCGACAAGGCGGACAAGGGCACCACGGCCGCGCTCACGCCGTTTGACGAAGCCGAATTGATGGAAGGCGATGTTACCGTTCGGGTCGAATGGTCGGCGCTGAACTACAAGGATGGCCTCGCCGTCACCGGCAAGGCGCCGGTGGTGCGGCGTTTCCCGATGATCGCGGGCATCGACCTCGCGGGCACCGTCGAGCAGTCGTCGCATCCGCGGTGGAAAGCCGGCGACAAGGTGATCTGCACTGGCT
>WNGI01005529.1_pt1 | contig 14717 bp, 13 predicted proteins | sample 5400621 | NCBI WGS metagenome assembly WNGI01 (sample SAMN13153374, study PRJNA577476) | soil metagenome | isolation source: 20 cm soil or saprolite under Garry oak tree replicate 1 | place: USA:California | collected 2016-06-15 | reverse complement strand
TTCGACGGCGACCAGATGGCGGTCCACGTGCCGTTGTCGGTCGAGGCGCAAATGGAAGCGCGCATGTTGATGCTGGCGCCAAATAACATTTTCTCGCCCTCGAGTGGCAAGCCAATCACGACCCCGTCGCAGGACATCACTCTCGGGTGCTATTACCTTACGCAAAACCCGCGGCGCGCTGCCGGCGGTGATGGCGAGGCGCGTTTGCCGTTATTTGCCGATGCGGTCGAGGTGGAATTCGCGATGGCGGAAGGCTCGGTCAAAACGCATGACCGCATTCGATTCAAGAACCCCGATTTCGGCCGCGATACTATTTATGGCGACAAAGGCATGCGGGTAATCGAGACCACCGCCGGCCGCGTCCTCTTCAATCAAATTTGGCCAAAGGACATTGGCTTTTTCAATCGGGCTGCGGGCAAGAAGCAATTGAGCGACATTATCTGGCGTTGCTACCAGGTCTCTGGCCAGGAAGGAACGGTCGAAACGCTTGATAAACTGAAGGAGCTGGGTTTCCGCGAAGCGACCAAAGCCGGTGTTTCCATTGGAATTTCGGACATGATTATTCCGAAAGAAAAAGAGATCGAGCTCCAGAATGCTTACAAACAGATCCGCACCGTCGAACAGCAATATCGCAAGGGTATCATTACCGACGGCGAGCGATACAATAAGATCATCGACATCTGGACGCACGCTGGTGACGAAATCTCCAACGTCATGTTCCGCACCCTTGAGCACAATGATGGGCGCAAGGAATTGAACCCAGTTTACCTCATGGTTGATTCTGGTGCGCGCGGTAATCGTCAACAGGTGCGCCAGCTCGCCGGGATGCGTGGTTTGATGGCAAAGCCGAGCGGCGAAATCATCGAGCGTCCGATCACTTCGAATTTCCGCGAAGGTTTAACGGTGCTCGAATACTTCATCTCGACGCACGGTGCGCGAAAGGGTCTGGCCGACACCGCGCTCAAAACAGCCGACTCCGGTTATCTTACTCGCAAACTGGTTGATGCCGCGCAGGACGTGATCATCAATGAAGATGATTGCGGAACAGTGAATGGGATCACCGTTCGTTCCATTTACGAGGGCGACGAGGAAGTGGTCGATCTGGCTCAGCGCATCATTGGGCGCGTCAGTTGCCAGACCATTGTCGACCCCGTCGATAAAAAGAAGAAGTTGGTGAAAGCGAATCAGCTCATCGACGAACAAATCGCAGCCAATTTGCAGCGCGCTGGTGTGGAAGAATTAAAGATTCGTTCGGTCCTGACCTGCGAATGCGGGCGCGGAGTTTGCGCGATGTGTTACGGACGGAACCTTGCCACCGGCCAGTTCGTAAAACTGGGTGAAGCGGTCGGCATTATCGCTGCGCAATCTATTGGCGAGCCGGGCACCCAGTTAACAATGCGGACGTTCCACATCGGCGGAACTGCGAGCCAGACTTTCAAGCAGCCGATTATCAAGGCGAAGAATGATGGTCACCTTCAGTTTAACGACCTTCGTACGGTCCAGGCACTCGATGGCAGCTGGATTGTATTGAATAAGAACGGTACCATCGGCGTGCACAATGCCGAAGGGCGCGAGCTCGAACGCTACAATGTCGTGATTGGCTCGGTTATTTCCAAACCTGACGGCGCCGAAGTGAAAAAAGGCGAGACCTTCGTGCAATGGGATCCGTACAACGTTCCGATTCTTACCGATAAAGGCGGCAAAATTGAGTTCCGCGATATGATCGCGGGCGTAACCATTAAACGCGACGTCGACGAAGCGACGGGCCTGATGGGCACGGTCATCATCGAACACAAGGAGGATTTGCATCCGCAGATTGTCATTGTGGGCGAGAAGAAGGAAGTCCTCGCCAGTTACTCGATTCCGGCGGGCGCGCACGTCATCGTGGAGGAGGGCCAGAAGATTCGGGCCGGTGCCTTGCTCGCGAAAACTCCGCGCAAAGTAGCGAAAACGAAAGATATCACCGGTGGTCTACCGCGGGTGGCGGAACTGTTCGAGGCGCGCCGGCCGAAGGATGCCGCAGAGATCGCGAAGATCGACGGCATTGTCGAGATGGGTGGCACGGTCCGCGGAAAACGGCGCCTTATTTTGAAGGACCCAGAGACCAAAGCGGAAGAAGAGCATCTGATCCCGCTCACGAAACACATCATCGTGTTCAAAGGCGATTTCGTGAAGAAAGGCCAGCAGATGACCGAGGGTCCAGTAGTACCGCACGAAATTCTGGAAGTGTGCGGGCCGCAGGATTTGCAGGAGCACCTGGTCAACGAAGTGCAGGAAGTTTACCGACTGCAAGGTGTCGAGATTAATGACAAACACATCGAGATCATCGTGCGCCAGATGTTGCGCAAGGTGAAGATCACCGATCCCGGCGATACGACGTTGCTCTGGGGCGATCAGGTCGACAAGCTTGAGTTCGAGGAAGAGAACAAGCGTGTAGTCGAGCAGGGCGGCAAACCGGCGGAAGCAGTGCCGGTATTACTCGGAATCACCAAGGCTTCGCTCGAAACCGACAGCTTCATCTCGGCGGCATCGTTCCAGGATACGACCCGTGTTCTGACGGAAGCGGCGACGCTTGGCAAGGTCGATCGTCTCCGCGGCTTCAAGGAAAACGTGATCATGGGTCACTTGATTCCAGCAGGCACGGGATTCGCGAGGCACCGCGAGATTCGTCTCGTGGAAAAAGGCGAGCCAGTTGGCGCAGCGGTGATTGAAGAAACTGAGCCGCAGCCGGCGATCGGGTAAGCAGCGGGCGAATGGAATTGTGGAGCGTCTGTGTCAGACGCCGATCCCTGCAATTGGCGTTTCACAGAAACGCCCTACAATTGGAGGCTGATGTCCATCGCGACTAAGACCGGCGACAAAGGCGAAACGTCGCTCATGTATGCGCGACGCGTTTCGAAAACCGATCATCGCGTCGATGCCTACGGGTGCGTCGATGAACTTAACAGCGCGCTTGGGCTGGCACGCGCCGCGGTGTCGAATGAATCTGTGCGGGCAGAAATTGTCGCCGCGCAAAAGGAATTGATTACGGTGATGGGAGAGCTTGCGACTGCGCCTCAAGACTTGGAACGTTATCGCAAAGATGGATTCGAGATCACTACCAGCGCGATGGTCGATCGCGTAACAGCGGTAATTAACAAGATCGAGGAGAGCCAAACGATGAAGTTTAAGGACTGGGTCATCCCGGGCGACTCGTTTCCGTCAGCCGCGCTCGATCTCGCGCGCACGACCTGCCGCCGCGCCGAACGCCGCGTTGCCGCACTTGTGAACGACGACAAGAACTTCAATATCGAGATTCTACGTTACCTATCTCTGCTGGCTCCTGGCACGAAAAATCGAGGCACAGAACGGAGGTTCTGGATAGCACTATTTTAGTCGTCCGCAGATTTCGGGGATTAACGCAGATTTTTTCCTTTCTACCTTCTCCTGCTTCCAGTCGATCTGCGTAATCTGTGGATCAAAAACTCTGAATATTCCGTTTGCCTTTCCCCTGCCTTGCGGCAGACTTATCATTCGGTCGCCAGTCGGCGGGCGCGTTGATTTTCCCTATGGCAGATACTACTGAACTTGTGCCGGAATTGCTGGAGGCCGGCGTGCATTTTGGGCACCAGACCAAGCGCTGGAACCCGAAAATGCGGCCTTACATTTTCGAGCAGAAAAACCAGATCTACATCATCAACCTGGATGAGACGGTAAGGCAATTGCAGCGCGCCACTCAGTTTTTGGAGGAAATAACGCAGCGCGGCGGGAAGATTTTGTTTGTCGGGTGCAAGAAACAGGCGCAGCAGGCAGTGAAAGAAGCGGCCCTGGCCTGCGGTCAATTTTTTGTCAACCAACGCTGGCTCGGCGGGACGCTGACCAATTTGGCCACGATTCGTAAAAGCATCGGTCGCCTGAAATTCATCGAACAAATCGAGCAGTCGCCGGCTTTCAAGAAAATGGGCAAGCAAGAAATCGCCGCCCTCAATCGCGAAGGGGCCAAGCTCCGCCGAAACCTCGACGGCATTCTGGAAATGTCGCAATTGCCCGATGCGCTTGTCGTCGTTGACACGACCCGCGAGCAGAACGCGGTGAACGAAGCGCGCCGTCTCAATATTCCGACCGTGGCGATTGTCGATACTAATGCCGACCCGGAGATCATCGATTATCCGATTGCCGGTAACGACGATGCTATCCGGGCCATTCGCGTGATCCTGCAGAAGCTGGTCGATGCGATTGTGTCGGCGAGCGGCGATTCGTCGGTCACCGCGCAGGCAGAGATGGCCGGCGTATCCGCTTAAAACGGACGAGAAATCGACGGCTCTGTCGATTTCACATTGTAACGATGTAACTTTTGTACCTTTTAACGAATGCTAACCATGCAAATTGATCCAAAAACCGTTAAGGAACTTCGCGACCGCACGAACGCGGGAATGATGGATTGCAAACGCGCGCTGACGGAAGCCAATGGCGACCTGGCGAAAGCGGAGGTGATTTTGCGGACGAAGGGAATTGCCAGCGCCAGCAAGAAAGCGTCGCGCGTCACGAAGGAAGGGATCGTTGCCTCTTACATTCATTTGCAGGGGAAAGTGGGCGTGTTAGTCGAAGTGAATTGCGAGACCGATTTCGTAGCCAAGAACGAAAATTTCCGTGCGTTTGTTAAGGATATCACGCTGCACATCGCCGCGGCGCATCCGCTCTACGTGAGTCGTGACGATGTCCCCGGCAATCTGATTGAAGCCGAGCGCGAAATTTACAAGGCGCAAGTGAAAGGCAAACCGGAAGCGGTCATGAACAAGATCGTGGACGGCAAGCTGGAGAAATTTTACAGCACGGTTTGTTTGCTGGAACAGGGGTTTATCAAAAATCCCGACCAGACGATCAAGGAATTGGTGAGCGCCAAGATCGCAGAGTTGGGTGAGAACATTGTGATTCGTCGTTTCACCCGCTACCTGGTTGGCGAAGCGTTGGCGCACGATGCCACCGCCACACCAGCGAGCGAACGAGCGGCTTAAAGGCAGGACGGCTGCCCTCACCGCCGGGCCGAGCCGGACAAGCGGATTCGCGTGCGTCTCTCTTTCAACGGGAGAGAGTAGGAGAGCAGAAATGCGCGATCTCATTTCTGGCTAGCGCTGGAGTATGCTCGGTTCCTTCCCGTCGGGGAGAAGGTTAGGATGAGGGCTTTCAAAATCCGTTTCATCCGCGTCATCCGCGGTTAAATTGATTGGTCATGGGCCTGAGCCAGTACAAACAGAAACGCGATTTTAAGAAGACAGCGGAGCCGGCTGGTGCCGCCAAGACCAGCGGGCGAAAAGCGCGCGCTCTACGTTTTGTTATCCAGAAACATGATGCCCGCCGGTTGCATTACGATTTCCGGTTGGAAATGGAGGGTGTTCTGAAATCGTGGGCGGTGCCGAAGGGCCTGCCGTGGGCGCAGGCGGAGAAACATCTCGCCGTCGAGGTGGAAGATCATCCGATCGAGTACGCGGACTTCGAGGGCATCATTCCCGAAGGACAGTACGGTGGTGGCACGGTCATGGTTTGGGACCGCGGAACGTATGAGCTAACGCCTGCGGGCGATCCGGTGGAGGCAGTTCGCAAAGGTAAATTCCATATGATTTTGCATGGCGAAAAAGCCAAAGGCGAGTGGGCGCTCATTCGCATCCGACCCCAGGATGGGAAGAACCAATGGCTCTTGATGAAAACCGCGGGCGGGGTGAAACCGATTTCAAAAAAACGCGACGACCAATCGGTCAAGACTGGCCGGACGATGAAACAAATTGCATCGGCCCGAGACGCGGAATGGCAATCCAATCGCGTGAATGAAAAAGATTCGTTCAAAGCGCGCATTGCTAACGCAGCGAGAAACGCCTCGCTTAAAAAAAAAGACGAAAGTGAAATAGAGCGCGCAAAAACTGGCGTCATTCCGAGGCGAGCAAAACAAAGTCGAGGGGCCCAGCGGTCGAACGTCTCGGTCGTTTCGGGGGGTCCATCGGCTTCGCCGCGCTCCGCTCAGGATGACGCGCTGGCTAAACTGCCGAAAGCAAAGCCGCGCTTCATCGAGCCGATGAAGCCGAAACTAGCGGAGCACGCGCCAACTACAGGCGATTGGGTGTATGAACTGAAGTTCGATGGCATTCGCGCACTTGCGATCAAAAACGGGCGCACAATCCAATTAATCTCGCGAAATGAGAAAAAGCTAAACGATCGGTTCCCTGAGATCGTGCAGGCGGCTGCGGACTTTGACGCCGATGAATGCGTGGTCGATGGCGAAGTCGTCGCAATGGACGGCGAAGGTCGGTCATCGTTTCAGCTTTTGCAGCGCGCCGAGCTCGATGGCAAAGATGCGCCGCTGGCGTTTTACGTTTTCGATCTCCTGCAATTGAATGGCCATAGTTTGACCAACGTACCGCTGACTCTGCGCAAGGACGCGCTGATGCGCATGATTCCGCCATCGGGCGATGTTATTCGTTTTTCGGGGACGCTCGGAGCTGATGCCAAGACTTTGCTGTCCGAAATTCAGCGGCGCGGCTTGGAGGGGCTTATCGGGAAGCAACGCGATTCCGTTTACGAGCCCGGCCGGCGCAGCGGAACTTGGATTAAGTTAAAATGCGTGACCGAGCAGGAATTTGTCATCGGAGGTTTCACACCGCCGGCGGGCGCGCGCAAACATTTCGGCGCATTGCTGGTGGGTTACTATGACAAGGGGCGACTGCGTTTTGCCGGCAAAGTCGGCACCGGGTTCGACGCGAAATTACTGAGCAGTTTGTACAAGAGGATGCGGGCGGAAGAGAGCACCACCTGCCCGTTTACCGACCTGCCATCGAAGCAAAATGGCGAATGGGTGCAGGGAATCACCCCGGGCGAAATGCGGAAATTTACCTGGGTGAATCCAAAACTTGTCTGTCAGATCAAATTCACCGAATGGACCCGCGACTTGAAACTGCGCCAGCCCGTGTTTGTGGGACTGCGCGAGGACAAGGATCCGCGTGAAGTGGAGAGGGAGACCTAGGGGGCATCGGATTCCAGCCTTTGAGGGAACCCGGTCATTCGCACGAGACTACAAGGCCCTTGTGGTCACGATCAGCTTGTCGTTTTGCACCGTTGCCATCCTGATATTTCGCCAAAGATCACTCGCGTCACCACGCCTGGCGGATTCACGACGAAAGCTGTCGTTAAAACTGCGATTGAATGATTGAATCAACTCAGCGGTAAGAAGCGCGCGCGGAAATTGGTAACCGTTCGCTTCGGCGGAGCGGACGTTGAAGTTAAAATTATCGTCCACGTAGCTAAAACCGAACTGAATGTTTCCATTAAACCATCGTCCCCTGAGTCGGCTCCAATGGGCCGAATCGAGCGGTGCACTGACGTCGAGCGACACAATGGAATTGGCAAAGGCGACCCGCGCATGATTGCGTGCCTCGCGGAATTCGGGTTCATTTTGCAAGAGAGCGTTAACGTCGTCGCCGGTGAATTCAATTGTAGTTTCTACCCGATTTCTGATCGCACTGCGGAGCGAGTCCAATTTTGCTTTCGCCAGCTGCAATGCCGTCGCCGTTACCGGCCGCGTCTGGATTTGAGCCGGCGCGGTTGCGGTAAACATGTTGATGCCGCGGTTTACGACAAACAGACCACTGCCGATCAGAACAACGCCGAGAACAACCACGACAACAACGAGGACCAGACAGCCCTTGGCGAAGCACCCCATCCCGCTCGGCACGGGCAGCGGTTGCGCTTGCCTGATTGGTGGAGCGTCCATTTCGCGGCGACAACTAGCGCGACCAAACCAGCTTTGAAAGAATTTTCTTGTGCGAGAAGAACATTGGCGCGCCCCCAGTGGACCCGTAGATTGAAAAGATGAAAGCAAAGGTACTTGTGATGCCAAAAGCGGCGGTCCTCGATCCGCAGGGCGCAGCCGTGCGGGAGGCAATGCAGCATCTCGGAATGCGCGAAGTCAAAAATGTGCGGATTGGCAAATACCTGGAAATCGATCTCGAGCGCGACGACGGTGACGTGGAAGCGCGCTTGCACAAGCTTTGCCGCGATTTGCTTTCGAATCCGGTCATCGAAGATTATCAGTTGGTGAAGGAATGAAAGCTCTGCGTTATTTTTTCTGCGTCGTTTTTCCCCCGCTCGCTGTTCTGCTCACCGGACGGATTGCCAGTTTTTTCCTGAGTCTAATCCTGACGCTTCTCGGCTGGATTCCAGGTGTGATTCACGCCTGCCTGGTGGTAACTGATTATCATGAAGAACGACGAGCGACGCAGCTTGCTCACGCTTAGATGAAATTCGCAGTCATCCAGTTTCCTGGTTCTAACTGTGACCAGGATTGCCTGCGCGCGATCAACGGGCTCGATGGGTTGAGCGCGGAATACGTTTGGCACAAAGAGACGACGCTGGCCGGCTTCGATGCCATCGTGCTACCGGGCGGATTTGCTTATGGTGATTATTTGCGCTGCGGGGCCATCGCGCGTTTCTCGCCCATCATGAACGAAGTAGTGCGCGCGGCGAAAGAGGGTCAGCTCATTCTCGGCACCTGCAACGGCTTTCAAGTGTTATGCGAGGCGGGGTTGCTTCCGGGTGCCCTCGTTCGCAATCGCGGGTTGCGTTTTGTTTGCGATATGGTCAACCTGCGAGTCGAAGTCGCCGACTCGTCTTTCACGCACGATTGTGCGCAAGGCACCATCTTGCGGATGCCGATTGCTCACGGCGAAGGCTGTTATTTTGCCGATCCGAAAACATTACGGGAATTGAATCGGAACGGGCAGATCATGATGCGCTATTGCGATGCGACCGGCGCGACCACACCCGAATCGAATCCAAACGGTTCCATTGAAAACATTGCCGGCATTTGTAGTCGGAAGGGAAATGTTTTCGGTTTAATGCCGCATCCGGACCGCGCATCCGATGTCCGTCTCGGCAGTGCGGACGGAGCCAAAATATTCCGCTCCATGGCCGAGACCATTCTGGCCGGACGCGCCCGAGCTGCGGCGTGAGTCTATTCCTAACGGGAACTGGTACTGGCGTCGACAAAACCTTCGTCACCACTTCGCTCTTGCAGTGATTGCGGGCCCGGCGAATTCGCGCTGCGGCACGGAAAAGCAATCTGCGGTGGCGACCGGGATGATGCAGGTTGGAGGCTAGCTGCGAGCTCACTGGGAATTGCGGGTGTGTGTTTAAAAACGTAACACAATTGTCAATATTTTGACACATTGGGAGGGACGAAATCAGCCCTTCCCTCGGCAAAAACGGTGGCACCCGCATTGCTGGGAAAGCGCCTACAACTCAACCCACTATGCTACTGCAAAAGACTCTCCACATGGGCCAGTCGTTGCTAGAGTGCAAAAACCGCCTGGCGAATATCCATTCCTACCGGCGCCAGTTTGTGATGGTAACGAGGGCGATCATTACCTCATCGAAAACGGTCGATTTTTCGTTTCGTGGGCCGCTCGGTTTCGCGGGCCACACCGTTCTGCTCGGTCTCGAGAGCGATTTGCCGGATGAGGTCGTTTTCGAATCCGTCGGCGGCAATCTCGATCTGATGGGAATTGTCGATTTCACGGAGGTGCGGCCGAACTGCACCGAAATCACCCTGGCAATGCACTACGAGATTAAAAATAAATTTTTCGCGTGGCTGGATCGGCGATTGCATTTCATGGACGCATTCGTCAACCGCGAGCTGCGCAGTATTCGAGCACACTTTGAGGGAATCGCAGCGCCGTATGCCGAGCCGGCAACTATCTTGCCTATGCTCGAGACGGCAACTGCGTAGGGCAGGCGGAAAGGGCGCGGTCGGGACGCCGCGCCCTTTTCCTGTACGAATGTCGCGCCGGGATCCCCAATCCCGGCTGTAGAGGCGGGCGTGCCGCCCGCATTTTTGCCACAATTTCTTCAGAGGCGGCTGTCGCCGCCTAGAGTTACCCAATCCGCACTGCGTGGGTTTTGTCGAGTCGCAAGATTTGATTCGCGGACAATGTGATCTGCTCGGTTGGATTGCGTAGCTTCGCGCCGTCCAATTGAATGCTCCCTTGTTTGATCAGGCGACTTGCTTCAGCGCGCGACTTCGTAATCGCGCAGACAGTGAACGCTCGAACGACAATTGTGACGACATCGCCGGATTGCGCCGACAAAACTGGAAGCTCGGTTTCCGACAATCGCTTTTCGCTGAAGCGTGTCGTCCATTCTTCTTTCGCCCTGGACGCGACCTCGCGTGAATAATACGTAGCGACGATTTCAGCCGCGAGATGTTTCTTCGCCTCCAGCGGATGCTCGCCCTTCGGAAGCTCGCGCGAGAGCAGCAGCAAATAATACCGCGCCATTAATTCATCGGAGATGCTCATCAATTTGCCGAACATCTCGGCCGGTGGATCATTGAGCGCGACATAGTTGCCGAGGCTCTTGCTCATCTTTTGTTTACCGTCGAGCCCCTCCAGGATCGGTGTCAGCAGGACGATTTGCTCTGGTTGTCCGTTCATTCTTTGCAGGTCGCGCCCGAGTAGGATGTTGAACAACTGATCGGTCCCACCGAGTTCCACGTCCGCTTTTACCATCACCGAATCGTAGGCTTGCATGATCGGGTATTGAATTTCGTGCGCGTGAATCGGTTGCTCGTTTTTGATCCGGTCGCGAAAATCTTCCCGTTGCAGCAACTGCTGCAAAGTCACATTGCCGTTGAGCCGGATTACGTCTTCGAACGATAATTTTCCGAGCCAGGAGCCGTTATAAACAATTTCGGTCTTGCTTTGATCGAGAATTTTAAAGGCTTGTTCGCGATAGGTCGCGGCATTGCGGTCCACTTCTTCGCGCGTAATCGTTGGGCGCGTCGCTGAACGCCCGCTGGGGTCGCCAATCAACGCGGTGAAATCTCCGATGATTAAAACGGCCTGGTGGCCAAGCTCCTGAAAATCCCGCAGTTTCCGGAGGATGATGGTATGCCCGAGATGAAGGTCGGCACTGGTCGGATCGACGCCGAGTTTCACGCGCAACGGGCGGTTGGCGCGGAGTTTTTCCGCCAACTCCGCTTCACTGATAACTTGCGCGGCGCCTCGGGTGAGTCGTGCAAGCTGATCGCGCATATACATGCGCACTAAAAACAGCAGGCGCGCGGAAACAACCTACTTGTTTTTGTTCAACAACTCGCGCACTTCGTCGATCGTGAGTGGTCGATCCTGCGCATGCAGCGCCTTTTGACTTTTGCCCTGTCCCAGAAACGGCCGGTTACCGGCGAAATCGCGAGTGGCGTATTTTTTCGCGGAATACGCATTCGTTGAAACACCTCGCGCCTTTTTCGTTTCAAATCCTTTCGTCGGCGGCGCAGTAGGCACTGTTGCTGATTTGGCTGTGTAACTGCGGGAGCTGAAGGTGCTCGTAGGCGCCTGGCGATCGGCGACGAAGGTTTTGGTGAGTTTTTTTTCCGAAACGTAAAAGGTCTTGGTCGAAGCGGATCGGGTGGGGGCTTCCGTTCCACCGTTGAACTTTTTGTTTTGGTCCGAATTCGACAGTTTTGTGTCCGGGCTCAGGAGCCGGTCGACGAGTTTGCGCTCCTGTTCCTGGGCATAACCCGCAGTCGCAAGAGCAAGGAACGCGAAGGTGAAAAGGGCGGCGCGCACCGTTTCAACGTGCAAAATTGAGGGCGATTTGTAAAGAAAAAGCGTGATTTCGGCCTCGAGGTTCGATCTGGACGGGCATGATTGCTCGATCCACCTTGAGTATTGCTCGATTTTACGCCCCGTGGCAGCCGGCGCGGCTCAAAGACTGGCAGTTCGATGAGCTGGAAGCTCATGACACCTCACGTATCGTGAAGCGATGGAGGACTTGCTTTTCCGTGACGATCAGGCGCTGATGCGCGAAGCTTTGCGTCTTGCGAAGAAAGCCGCGGCGAGCGACGAGGTGCCGATCGGTGCGGTGATCGCGAAAAACGGGCGCATTGTTGGTCGTGGATACAACCAGGTCGAAATGCTAAAGGACCCGACGGCGCACGCCGAAATTCTGGCGATCACCCAAGCGGCGGCCGCGGTCGGTGACTGGAGACTAAACGATTGCGACTTGGTGGTGACAAAAGAGCCGTGTCCAATGTGCGCGGGCGCAGCCGTTCACGCCCGATTGCGCCGGGTGGTTTTTGGTTGCGAAGACCCGCGGGGGGGCGCCGCCGGGGGTGTTCTTAATCTTCTGCAAATGTCGCAGCTAAATCATCGGTGCGACATCGCGAGCGGTGTGCTGGCGCAGGAGTGCAGTGCATTGCTTCAGGAATTCTTTCGCAGTAAACGCGATACGATCGAGAAGTAGAAGCCGGCGTTAATGCCTTGCGCGATCGAGCGTTCCAGGTGGATCGAGCAATCACGCCCTGGCGGATGACGGAGCGCCTTATCCACCATTATGTCACCTTTGGCGGCCCGTCCGGGCCGCCAAAGGTAGCCTCGGACAAATTACGTCCACAGGCGGGATGCGGCATGAGATTGGCTATGGATCTTAGAGATGAAAACCCCACCAACGACCCCGCCGCGTACTTCCCTTCCTGATTGGCTAAACGATTGTTCGTTCCATTCGCGCCAGGACTCGCTCGGCCTCACGCCGGGCATCCTCGCGCACCATGTTAAGAAATCGGCCTCTCCGGAGCCTTCCCATCGTGATTTTGCCTCTGGGACTGGTGTGACGGCGTTGGGGGAGCATGGCCTTGTTTCAATAACCAATCAAAATTCCGGTCCGGTGCTCGAATCGTCGACCACGAAGACCTCGTTAAAGCCCTCGAACAACGAGGTTTTGTCCGAACTTCGCACGTTGCGGCAGCTGTCGTCCCAGGTTTTTGATCCTCCCAGTCAGCGCGATTTTCTGCCCGAGATGATTCTATTCGGGCTAATCGGCGTCCTGTGTGCGGCTTGGCCGATCTTCTCGATGCTCACCGCCATGGCCGGGCGGCACTGAACGGCGCGACTAGAGCTACTTCGGTAGGCTGCTTTTCGGTTCGCCTTTTGAATCGAAAAATACGAGCATTCCGCCTTTTTCGTTGCTGGTGAGCGCCACCGCTTGTTCGCCCTCTTTACCGAGAACGGCGATCAGGCCGCGATTCTCGTCGCATCCCATATATGCAGTCTGGTAGCCCGTTTTCCCCTTGATCGAAACAACCCCCTCGCCGTCCACTGTCGTGATTTCCGCCACCGGTCGGCCTTCCGCGTCCGCTACCACGAACGTGCCGCCCTGGTCTTTCCCGAGCATCAACACATTGGTTTGTCCGGCAGAATTTTGCGCGCTTACGATGCCGCCCAGCTCATGCACCTTCAACCCGGCCCGTGGTTTTCCGTCAGCCGACGCCACAAAAATCTCGCCCGCGCCCTCCTTAGTTTCGCCGATTGAGACCACGACCTCCTGGTCCTTGTTCCAAATCTCAAAACGCGCGCTCCCGTTCTCGTCTATTTGAAACAATCCGCGCGCGCGGCCGTCGTTATCGTTCAGGTATATGCAGGCATATCCCTCTTCGGCCTTGAGCAGAATCGGCATCTTATCGGCGCTGTGACGTATCGATATCACTTCGGCGTCGAGCAGTAAGAACGGCGGGCGCGGCTGCTGTGGCAGCTTTTCTTCCTGACCCAGCACGCGTAAAACATGGTCGAGTTCGCGTCGCAGCCGCGCTACCTCATTCCTTAATTGATTAAGTTCGTCTGCCATAAGTGTAAACTGTGGCAATTCCCCCAGGGCGCCGGCCCCATTCTACTGCGGACAAATTCGGCGACAAGCTCGCTGATTATCCTGGCTGCCTCGCTAGGATTCGAACCTAGACAAAGAGATCCAGAATCTCTGGTGCTACCGTTACACCACGAGGCAATCGAAAGGAAAAGTAACCTCTAAATTATGCTCCTTTCAAGCGTGTCGCTCTGGTAGCGCCTGACACCCTCGTCGCGTGTTTTGACGCCCTTACAGTCAAAGTTCTCAGCTCAAAATCAATTCGCTACCTTCGCGCGCGCCTTCCACCGCTATTGACTTGCCCAACTGCGCGATCTGCATCCGCGCCTTGTCCACGATCTTGTCTACCATCTCGTCGTCGTGATTCGGATCATGATGAAATAACACTAGCCGTTTTGCATCCGCGTCGGCTGCGAGTGAGACCACGCTGCTGATCGAGCCGTGTCCCCAGCCGATGTGCCGTTGATATTCCTCGTCGGTGTACTGCGCGTCGAGAATGAGCAGATCGGCTCCCCGCAAAAATTCGATGAGCTCAGCGCGTTCTTCTGCCGGTGATCTGAATTTACGCGCAGTGTTTCCTATACCGCGATTTCGCAACTGCACATCGAGCTGTTCGAACGGCTCGTTATCTGGCATGTAAACAACCGAACCGGCCGGCGTGTTAATGCGATAGCCCGCGCAAACTCCCGGGTGATTCAGAAACTTCGAGCGCACCTGGAGCCTTCCAATTTTAAAATCGTTGTCTTTCAACTCTTCAATCTGAATTTTTCCGGGCAACTCTGCCATGGTGACTGGAAAAAACGGTGTCTCCATCTGGCCGGCGAGAATCTCTCCCAGTCGCGTGCGGGTGCCGTCATAACCGAAGACCCGGAGTTGGTTTTTCCCGCTATAAGCCGGGAGAAAAAAGGGGAGGCCCTGGATGTGATCCCAGTGGGTGTGTGAAATCAGGAGCGCCAGTCGGATTGGATCGGAACCGAACTCGCGCTGCAACGATTGGCCGAGAAGGCGAATTCCCGAGCCGGCGTCGAGGACGATGATTTCGCCTTCGGCACGCAGTTCCA
>WNGI01003028.1_pt1 | contig 14718 bp, 15 predicted proteins | sample 5400621 | NCBI WGS metagenome assembly WNGI01 (sample SAMN13153374, study PRJNA577476) | soil metagenome | isolation source: 20 cm soil or saprolite under Garry oak tree replicate 1 | place: USA:California | collected 2016-06-15 | reverse complement strand
AGAGCGCAGAGCGAGTGGTTGGTGCAGATGTTGGACGACGCCTTCTCGCGCCGGATGTGCTGCTCGCGCGCCGAAAGGGCGAGCACGAATCCGCGCCGCCCCTGCTTGTCATGCGCTGTGCCGATCAACCGGCCGGGCAGGCGCCTGACCAGCTCGCGGCGGCAGGAGATGAACCCGACGTGAGGTCCGCCGTAGCTTGGGCTGAGGCCCAGCTGCTGCCCCTCGCCAACGGCGATGTCGGCTCCGTATTCGCCCGGCGGGGCCAGGATCGCGAGGCTGATCGGGTCCACGCACGCGATGGCGAGGGCGCCGGCCGCGTGGGCGTTATCCGTGAGCGCCTTACCGTCCACGAGCAGGCCCAGGAAGTCCGGCTGCTGGAATATGACTGCGGCCGTCTTGGGTCCCGGTTCAGTGCCTTTGCGAACCTTGAGGCCTCGACCCTCGCAGAAGGCGCGCAGCACCTCGACGTACTCCGGGTGCAGATAACCTGACACCACGACCTCGTTGCGGCCGGTGTGGATGTGCGCCATCATCGCGGCCTCGGCGACCGCCGTCGCACCGTCATAAAGAGACGCGTTGGCGACATCCAGAGCCGTCAGCTCCGCAATCAGGGTCTGAAACTCGAAGATCGCCTGCAGCGTGCCCTGGCTCGCCTCCGGCTGGTAGGGCGTATAGGCGGTGTAGAACTCGGGTTTTGACGTAACAGCGGCAACCGCAGCCGGAATGAATCGGCGATAAACTCCGCCCCCGCGAAACGTCAGCCGGTCCGGGAAAACGCGATTCCGAGCGGCCAGCGATGCGATCTGGGACATCGTTTCGTATTCAGACAGGCCCTCGGGGAGGTCCAGGCCGCCGATACGAAGTGATGCAGGGATGTCGACCAGCAGGTCGTCCATCGACTTGACACCGATCGACTCGAGCATCGACGCGCGATCTTCTTCTGAGTGGACGAGGTACGGCACCTAGTGCGCGGACGCCTCCGTCACCTTTTTGTACGCCGCCTCGTCGAGCAGGTCCGCGGGCAGGTCGCCCGCGAGCTCCACCTTGAGAATCCACCCGTCGCCGTACGGATCCGAGTTGACCAGCTCTGGATTCGCGGTGAGCTTCTCGTTGACCGCTGTCACGCGACCGGCGATCGGCGAATAGAGGTCGCTTGCGGCTTTGACCGACTCCACGACTCCAAAGCTCTCGCGCACCGCAAGCTTTCGGCCAGTGCTGGGCAGCTCGAGGAAGACGACGTCGCCGAGCTGCGATTGGGCGAAGTCGGTGATTCCAACCGTGACGGACTTGCCGTCGACGACGACCCACTCGTGCGTCTTGGTGTAGCGGCGGTCAGCCATTCGACACTCCTCTCTTCGCTAAATGCGGCCCGTCAAGACTTGGCCGGGGCGACCGCCGATCGCGCCGAGCCACGATAGAAGGGAAGCTTCACGACCTCGGCCGGGGCTTCGCGGCCTCGGACCTCGACGGCGATTCTCTCTCCAGCTGGAAATGATGGGACTTCGATCAAAGCGAGCGCGATCGGGTGGCCCAGGAAGAAGGAGTGAGTGCCGCTGGTGACCGTCCCTACACGGCGACCGCTGTGGATGACGGCCGCGCCTTGCCGCGGAATGTCGCCGGGCGCGGTCTTGAACCCGATCAGGCTTCGCTTCGGACCATTTTGCTTCACCGCGGCCAGCGCGGCGCGGCCGATGAAGTCGCCCTTGCCGAGCTTGACGGTCCACCCCAGCCCTGCTTCGTATGGATTCACGGTCTCGTCCATGTCATTTCCGTAGAGGCGCAGGGCGGCCTCCAGGCGAGTGGCGTCGCGAGCACCCAGGCCGGCCGGGAGCACGCCAGACGCCTTGCCTTCGGCGAGGATGGCGTCCCAGACGTTTCCCACGCGGTCGGAGGGGATGAAGAGCTCGAACCCATCCTCGCCCGTATATCCGGTCCGCGAGATGAGCGCCGGTGCGCCGGCGACCTTGCCGGAACGGAAGCCGAAATATGGGATCTCTTCCGTTTCTGAAGACCCGCGCGGCAGGAGCGCGTGAGCTTGCGGACCTTGAAACGCGATCAGGCTCAGCTCGGCCGTGCGGTCTTCCATCGCCGTCTCGCCGGACAGGTGCTTGCGCATCCACGCCGTGTCCTTCTCGCGATTTGCCGCATTCACCACCACGATGAAGCGGTCTTCGGTCTCGCGATAGACGACCAGGTCGTCGATGACGCCGCCATCTTCCTTGCACATCAACGAGTAGATCGCGTGTCCGGCGCCGAGCGCCGCGAGGTCATTCGTCAGCAAGGTTTGCAAGTAGGCGAGCGCTCCCCCACCCTCGACGACCAGCCTTCCCATGTGCGAGATGTCGAAAAGACCGGCAGCCTTGCGCACCGCGAGGTGCTCGTCTCGAATCGACGTGTACTGCTGCGGCAGCTCCCAGCCGCCGAAGTCGACCATGCGGCCGCCAAGGGCGACGTGACGGTCGTAAAGCGGCGTCCGGCTGGGCCCGCTAGCGGTCAAATTCCTCGGGCTCGTCGTCGTCGAAGTTGATGGCAGCCGGGTCGATGAACGCAAGCAGCTCTTCGTCGTGCCGGCGCTGCGCGTCCGCCACCACCTGCGCCACATACCGAGTTCGGTCCACCGTCCACTCCAGCTTCTCGGCCAGCTCGGCTTGGGTGGCCTCGCGACCAAGCTCTCTGCGCATCAGCAGCGCGGTCCGCTCGTAATCGGTGGCGGCGGCGACCAGCAGCTCAGCGTCGCGGACCGCCGCGGCCTCGAGCGCGATCGCGGCGTCGATCTTCTCGTTGATGAGTTGCTCAGCGAAAGCCTGGAAATCGGCGTCGCCGCTCGGGGCAAAGGAGCGGATCGCTTCCACGAGGCCGATCGAGCCCTCCTGGACGAGGTCCGGTACCGAGAGCGGTTGCTCCCCCCGCGCAGCCGCCAGCCGGATGACCAGGTCGAGGTGCGCGGCCACAAGCCTCTCCTGGCTGCCCTTGTCACCGGCCGCAGCACGCTCGAACAGAACCTTCTCCTCTGACGCGCTGAGCGGCGTGGCGGCCTTGATCTCTTCAATCAAATCGCGAAGCGAGGCCGCATCGCTGTCGATGGACTCGTGACCTCGATCGCCGTCGTCCTGGTCGCGGAGAGCCCCCATCCCTGCGATTTTACGACGGGCCCGAGTTCGCTCCGCGTCACCCCGGACGGGCAATGTTCCACGTTTTACAACGCCAGCATCCGAGCGGGTTGCCATACTCGGAGCATGCGCAGGCGGGTCGCGCTTCCGTTCGGATTTGCACTCTTAGCTGTGGCTGCGATGCTCCCCGCTCAAGCGTCCGCCGCCGCGCCCCATGTCGAGCGAGCGGACCTGACCGGCGACATCAACACCATCACCGCCTCGTACATTGCCACCGCCGTCGACCGCGCCAACGCTGACCACGCCGACGCTCTGCTTGTGGTGCTCAACACCCCAGGCGGGATCTCGACCTCGATGGATGACATCGTCACCAGCCTCCTCAACTCGAAGGTGCCCGTGATCGTCTACGTCTACCCCAGCGGAGCCCGAGCCGCTTCGGCGGGGCTCTTCGTCGCCCAGGCGGCCGACATCGTGGCCATGGCGCCCGGGACCAACATCGGCTCGGCGCATCCAATCCTCGGCACCGGAGGCGACCTCACCGGCGACCTCGGCACCAAGGTCCTCAACGACGCGGTGACACGCGTCCGCAACCTCGCCACGATTCACGGGCGCAACGCGGATTGGGCCGAGCAAGCCGTCCGCAACAGCGTCAACATCAATGCCGAGGAAGCGGTCCGCCTCCACGTCGCGGACCTGGAGGCATCCGACCCGAGCGCGCTGATGAAGGCGATCGACGGGCGCACGGTCTCGAGGCCCAGTGGAGATCTTGTCCTGCATACGTCCGGCGCCCTCATCGACGACATGCCGATGCCGTTCTGGCAGGTCTTCCTCGCCACGTTGATCGACCCGACGATCGCGGCCCTCCTGATCATCGTCGCCGGTTACGGCATCATCACCGAGCTCTCCACGCCCGGGGCGATCCTGCCAGGCGTCGTCGGTGGCATCGCCGCGATCCTCGCGATCGTCTCGCTGGCCAACCTGCCGGTCAACATCGCCGGCGCGCTGATGATGCTGCTCGCGCTGATCCTGTTCATCGCCGACCTGAATGCGAACACGCACGGCATCCTCAGTGTCGGCGGAGTGGTCTCTCTGGTCCTCGGCATGGCTTTTCTCATCAACACAGGTCCGGTCGGACTGGGCGTCGACCCGGTCGTCGTGATCGGATCAGGGGTGGTGACCCTTGCCTTCTTCGTCCTGTTCATCCGCAAGGTGTGGCAGGCGCGTCGCGCTCCCGCTTTCGTCGGCGTCGACACCATGGTCGGCGCAGTGGGCGAAGCGCGCGAGGAGATTGCACCCGAAGGTCTAGTCTTTGTCTCAGGCGCACTGTGGAAAGCAGTTGCGCCCGAGCCTATTCACGCCGGGTCGCGGGTACGCGTAGTCGGGCGCGATGGGCTCCAGTTGAAAGTGGTCGCCGGCGAGAACGGCGGAAACGGGACGATTAAGGAGAAGAGATAGTGCAGTTCGGAAGCCTCACCGTCCTGTTGGTGATCGTGGTCCTGGCCGTGATCATCGCGTTCTCGAGCCTGCGCATCGCGAACGAATATGAGCGCGGCGTCGTGTTCCGGCTTGGCCGCCTCATCGCGTTGAGGGGTCCGGGTCTCTTCTTCATCATCCCGTTCGGTGTGGACCGTCTGGTGAAGATCGACCTTCGCGTTATCACCCTCGAGGTGCCGCCGCAGGAGGTGATCACCAACGACAACGTCACCGCGAAGGTCAACGCCGTCATCTACTTCCAGGTCATCGACGCACGCAAAGCGGTGACCCAGGTTCTCAACTACATCAACGCGACTTCGCAGATCGCTCAGACGACGCTTAGGGCGGCGCTCGGACAGGCAACCCTCGACGAGCTGCTCGCCAACCGCGAAAAGATCAACCAGAACCTGCAGAAGATCATCGACGAGCAGACCGAGCCCTGGGGCATCAAGGTCGCCGTCGTCGAGATCAAGGACGTGGAGCTTCCGAGCACCATGCAGCGGGCGATGGCGAAGCAGGCCGAGGCGGAACGCGAGAAGCGCGCCAAGATCATCAACGCGGACGGTGAGTTCCAGGCCTCGCAGACGCTGGCCAACGCCGCAGCCGTCATCTCGTCACAGCCCGGGGCGCTGCAGCTCCGCTTCCTGCAGACCATGGTCGAGATCGGCTCGGAGAAGAACACGACCATCATCCTGCCGCTGCCGATCGAGCTCATCAAACCGCTCATCGACGTGCAGGCCAAACCCGACGGCGCGCCGTCTCCGCCAAGGCCCCTGCCGCAGCAGGGTTCGAAGTCAGGCTGACCGGAGAGCTCTTCCTCGACGCGGCAGCAGCCGTGGTGGTGCTTACGCCGCTGCCGCTAGTGATCGCGGCCAACGCGGCCGTCGGCCGCCGCTGGGCTCACCTGGCAATCGGCATCCTGGCGGGGGTCAGCGCCGGGGTCACCTTTTTGATCGGCGCGCTGGACCTGGCCGGAGCCGGAAGGGCCGCCGGTGGCCCGGGCCAAAGCCCTGTTGCGGTCGACGTGGGAATCATGGTCACCGCCGCGCTTGCCGCCGCCCTGGCCTCGAAACCCCTTCGCGAGCGGGTCGCGACCTTTTTGCCGATCGACCCCGACAACCCGGTTCACGCCCTGGCCCTGGTGCTCGCCGTGCTGCTGTTCGGGACTCAGGTGACCTCGATCGTATTCACCAGCGTTGGCGCGTCGACCCAGACCGCGCTCACTTTGGGCGATCTGATCTCACAGGAGCTGCCCTTCCTTGTCCTCGCCGGAGCCGGGGTCGGCCTCTTCATACGCCGGAACCTATCCCAGGCCGCAGAGAGGCTCGGGCTGATCGTCCCGGCCTGGTGGCAGGTCATCCTGGCCGTTGCGGCGGCGGGAGCCTTCTTCGCCTTCGGCCTGGGCATGGACTGGCTCAGCCACGCCTGGACGCCAGATGTGGCTCGACAGGTGGACTCGACCAGTCAGCGTCTCTTCGGCGGGCTGGGCACGCCAATCGGAATCGCCGCCCTCGCGCTGGCGCCTGGGATCTGCGAAGAGATCATGTTCCGGGGCGCGCTTCAGCCACGACTTGGGATCATCGCAACGGCGCTCCTGTTCACATGCATACACACTCAGTACGGCCTGTCGCTCGATGCCCTCTCCGTTTTTGTCATCGCTGTCGGCCTCGGATTGATTCGAAGGTTCACCAATACGACGACATCGGTGATCACTCACACCACCTATAACTTGATCGTCGGCCTCGCCGGCATCGGGGTCGCCGGGTCCCAAGGCGAGGTCGCGATCGTGGTCGCGGTTGAGTTGGTCTTGGTGGCGGTGTCGGCCTACGGCATCTGGTCAGTTCGGCGCCGCGCCGCGCAGACGGCGAGCCCTTAACAGCCTGGGTTGACCTCAGTCGCATCGCGAATCAAGCTCATCGCAGGTTCGGTGCGTCGGCTCGGGGGAGGAAGCCGAAGAGGAAGGGAGGGCCCCGCCAGGGGTGTGACTTTAGGGCCGGCGACCCGTTATCCTGGCCGGCGCGGCGGCTCGGGCGGGCCTTAACAGGCTGGATTGGCAACTCGGCGCCGCTGGACTAGAATCCGCACATGGCCCCAGATATAGGATCACTCGAGATGGCCAACCCCAAGATGTTGGCGACCACCACCCCTCCAGTCATCGCGGTGGTCAACCAGAAAGGTGGCGTCGGGAAGACGACCACCGCCATCAACCTGGGGGCTGCGCTGGCTGAGCTCGGCCACACCATCCTGCTGGTCGACCTCGACCCCCAGGCCAACTCGACGTCCGGACTCGGCCTGGATCCGTCGCGGGCGCGGCTGAACGTGTACCACCTCCTGACTGGAGAGGCGGACATGCACCAGGTCGCGCAGCCAACCAGCGTCGCGAGGCTGGAGATGATTCCCTCTCACATCGACCTGGCCGGAGCCGAGATCGAGATCGCCACGCTCGATGGTCGCGAGCTGCTACTTCGCAAGGCGCTGTCCAACCCCCATGCGGGAATCGAGTGCGTGATCATCGACTGCCCCCCGTCGCTCGGCCTCTTAACCCTCAACGCATTGGCGGCGGCGACCGGGATGTTGATCCCGACGCAATGCGAGTACTTCGCGCTCGAAGGCCTACGACACCTCATGTACACGCACCAGCTTGTGCGCTCCAGCCTCAACCCGAAGCTCGTGATCGCCGGCATCGTCATGACGCAATTTGACGCACGTACCACGCTGTCGTGGGACGTCCTGGAATCGGTGCGGCGCTCTTATCCCAACGAAATCTTGCAAACCCTGATCCCACGCAACGTTCGGATCAGCGAGGCACCAAGTCATGGCAAATCAGTGATCGAGTACGACCCCACATGTCGAGGCGCGGCCGCATATCGCGCACTCGCGAAGGAGCTACTGGAAAGATGAGTCAGTCACGCCTCCGCGGTCTCGGCCGCGGACTCGAAGCCTTGATTCCCATGTCGCGCGACGGCGAAGTCATGGTGCCGCAGATGATCGCGGTCGACCAGATCCGCCCATCACATCAACAGGTGCGCACGCGATTCGACTCCGAACCTCTTGGCGAGCTCTCGGAATCAATTCGTCTCCACGGCGTGCTTCAACCACTTCTGGTGCGCAGGCTGCCCGACGGCTACGAGCTGATCGCCGGTGAGCGCCGCTGGCGTGCGGCAAGGCTCGCGGGTCTGACCTCGGTGCCCGCGGTCGTGCGCAATGATGCCGGCAATGACGAGCAGCTCGTGCTCGGCCTCATTGAAAACCTGCAACGGACAGACCTCGACCCCATCGAAGAGGCGCGGGGCCTGCGGCGCCTCACAGACGAGTTCGGACTCACCCATGAAGAGGTCGCGCATCGAATCGGCAAGCACCGCGTGTCGGTGACGCAATCCCTCAGATTGCTCGCCGGCTGCCCTGCGGTCCAGTCCGCAGTCGCCTCCGGCGTAATCTCCGCCGGACACGCGCGCGCGCTCGTCGCGCTCGAGGGTCAGGCGGCGCAGGAGCACGGCCTCAAAGTGGTGGTCGCGCGCCACCTCTCGGTCCGGCAGGCTGAGAACTGGGTTCGAACGTACCGCCCGCGGCGCAAGCAGCGGGTCGATTCGACGGCCGAGCTTCGCGCGATCGCGGCGGACATCGAATCGAAGCTCGGGCTTCCGATCAAGCTCACCGGCAGCCTCAATCGCGGAAAGGTCGAGTTGCGTTACTCGAGTCGCGAGGAACTGGAACGGGTCTGCGCTAAGCTCCTCTCCTAAAACTCATGGCCGCTCCCCAACCCCGCGCGGCCGCAGCCGCTCCCGCCGCCACGACCAACGCCTCTTCGCTGCTGCGCGAGGTCTTCGAGGTCGTTGTGCTTGCGGTCATCCTCTATTTCGGCATCAGCTTTGCCGTTCAGGCCGTCCACGTCGAAGGACTCTCGATGTACGCGACCCTCGACGACAACGATTACCTGATCGCCAACAAGATCGATTACAGGCTTCACGCGCCGCAGCGGGGCGACATCATCATCCTGCGTCCGCCGTCGGACAACTCGAAGGATTTCATCAAGCGGGTCATCGCTCTGCCTGGTGAGAAGCTGCTCATCCGCGACAGCGTCGTCTACATCAACGGGCACCGGCTCGATGAGCCTTACCTGCCGGAGGCATGGACGACCATCAACAACTGGCCCACCGATGGAACCGACGGGCGGGTCATGAAATCCAACGAGTACTTCGTCATGGGCGACAACCGGAACCGGTCCCAGGACTCACGCATCTTCGGACCGATCGGTCGCGATCGGATCGATGGGCGCGCCTGGTTTCGGATCTGGCCGCTCGATCACTTCGGCGACATCTACTCGCTTGTGCCGACGCTCGACACCTCGACCTCCGCGGTCGGCTGACCCTACGCTCCGATCGCGGTCCTGAAGCCCGCATCACGCGCAAACGGACCAACCACCGCCATCTGAATCGGCCCGCTCATGATCTCGCCTGCGACGCGCTTGATGTCCGCAGCCGTAACGGCGTCGATGAGCGCGACCTCCTCCTCGATCGTCTTGATCTCGCCCAGCAAGAGCTCCTGGTAACCCAGCCAAGATGCCACGCCGTTGGTCGTCTCCAGTTCCAGTCGCAATCTGCCCTTGGTGAACTCTTTCGCCCGCCCGAGCTCGTCGGCAAGGACCTCGTGATCACAAAGCATGCGAAGCTCGCCCATCACAGCTTTGACCGCCTCCTCCGCCTTTTTCGGATCGACGCCCAGGTAGATGCCGAGGTAGCCAGAGTCGCGGTGCTTCTGCGTGAAGCTGTGCACGTCGTACGCAAGGCCGAGCCTTTCGCGGATGTTCAGGAAGAGGCGAGAGCTCATGCCTTCTCCCAGGACCGTGTTCAACAGGTCGATGGTGTAGCGATCCGGATGAAAGTAGCTGTAAGCCCGCACGCCGAGGCAGATGTGCGCCTGCTCGGTGCGCCGGCGGCGCACCAATACGCGAGCTGACTCGAGCGGCGCCGGCGCAAGGCCGGGGATCGAACCGTTTGCCTCAGCCGGCAGGGTCAATCTCGGGCGCATGAACTCCACCATCTGCGCTTCATCGATCGCGCCCGCTGCGCCGATCACGACATTCGGCATCCGGTACATCGCGTTCGCCCACTCCAGGATGTCGTCGCGGGTGATGCGGCTGACCGACTCCTGCGTGCCCGCGATGTCGCGACCCAGCGGGTGGCCGGGAAACATGAGCTCCTCGAACAGGTTCTGCACCAGGTCCTGCGGCTGGTCCTGGTACATCTTCAACTCTTCCAGGATCACCGTCCGCTCTCGTTCGATGTCCGCGGGGTCGAGCTTCGAATTCGACAGGATGTCGAACAACACGTCCATACCGAGGTCGGTGTGTTCCGAAGAAATACGCGTCCAGTACGCGGTCAGCTCCTTGTCAGTGGATGCGTTGATGAAACCCCCGACGCCTTCGATCGCATCGGCGATCTCTTTGGATGAAGGCCGCTTTTCGGTGCCCTTGAAGAAGAGATGCTCGATGAAATGCGATACACCGGCCAGGCGCTCATCCTCGAGTCGCGAACCTCCGCCGATCATGACGACGATGCTCGATGACAACCTTTCGGGCATCGAGGCGGTGACGAGCTTCGCGCCGCCAGACAACACGTGGACGCGATGCGGGGAGGCCATGGGAGGGCCAGTATAGGACCGCTCGAAAAGCGGTCTGCCCAGGTCTCTAGTTGAGGTGCCCGCCTTCCTGAAGCGCGCCGAGCGCTGCGTAAAGAGTCATCGCCACAAAGTCCGCGGGCATCCCGTCCGACACCGCATCAAGCGCCTCGCCAAGGTACTTCCGCACGTTCGGGGCATCGTCAACCTCGCTCAATTCGAGGCAGTCGCGAATCGCCTCCGCAATCTCGGACGGCGTGATCTCCTCGTCGCCCGCGTCGTCGGCGACGGAGTTGACCACGGCGATCGCCTTCCGGATCCGCTCGGCGGCCCGGCGGCCTGGCATCGGTGCCTGCCTACCCCGCCGGCTTGCGCGGCCCGACGACGACACGCCGCTCCGGCTCTTCGCCGATGCTCCCGCTGGTCACATCGGGATCGCCCTCCAGCGCGAGGTGAATCGCCCGGCGCTCGAAGGGCTGCATGGCGTCGAGGGTGATCGCGTCGCCTGTCATCTTGACCTGGCGCGCGGCGCGCATTGCGATCTCACGCACTGTGTGCTCTCGGCGCTGTCGGTAGCGCTCGACGTCGACGATGATCCGCTCGCCTTCGGCGAGATGGCGGCCGACCATCACGTTGGTCACCGACTGAAGGGCTCGCAGCGTCTCGCCGCGCCACCCGATCAGCGCGCCCAGGTCGCGGCCGCTGATGTCGAGCGTGATCGGGTCGGTGCCGGTCCGGACGGTCACCTGCGCACGGACTCCCATGTGCTTGAGCAGGCCTTCCACCAAGCCGCGCGCGACCTCCGCTTTTCCGTTGGCGGGCGCCGGGCTCTCCGCGGTGGCAGCCGTATGGTCGATCACCGTGACCTCGACGATTGTTTCTTCCGAGCCTTCGCTGATCACCTTGATGTCGACATTGCGCCGGCTCTCTTTCAGCTCGATCAACGCGGCGTCGACCGCCTCGTCCAAAGTGCGGCCGCGGCCTTCAGCGGACGTCATCGCAACTCACCTCTCCCCTCATCTTTCGGGTTCCTTCGGTTTTTGGGTTTCTTCGATTTCGAGCCGTTATTCGGGTTGGGCCTCGGCCGAGCCTGGAGGCCCTTTTTGGGCACGGGTCCGCTTCTTGCGTCGGATCCCCCGGCAACAGTCCGCTTGAACCGGGCCGGCAGCACATTTCCCCAGCCGACGACGAAGCTCTGCTGAATGATACTGACGCAGTTGCCGATAAACCAGTAGAGCCCTAGGCCCGCTGGAACGTTCAGCGCGAAGTAGCCGATCATCAGCGGCGACAGCCAGACCATCGTCCGCTGCATCTGCGCTGTTTGCTGCTCCTGGTCGGTGGGGTTGACCGGCGGCGGCATCATCAACATCCGCGACTGCACCAGCGTGGTGATTGCGGCAAGGACTGGGAACACAAGGTATTCGGGGCTCGGTATCGGCATCCCTGAAAACCAGTGGTGCTGCATCGGGCTCTGGTTCAAGTTGCCGATGAACAAAAAGTGAGCCGCCACGTGATTGCTCCGGGCGAAGTCTGTGAGCACGTAGTACAGAGCGGTCAGGATCGGGATCTGGACGATCAGGGGGAGGCAGCCGACCAAACCTCCCAACGGGTTGACGCCGTGCTCCTGGTAGAGCTTCATCATCTCGGAGTTCAGCTTCTGCGGATCCTTCTTGTACTTCTTCCGCAGCTCGCCGACCTCGGGCGAGAGCTTCCGCTGCTCGACCATCGTCTTTCTCTGCGTGACGAGCTGGAACTGCTGGAGCGGGGCCATGGCCAGCCGGATGAGGATCGTCAGCACGATGATCGCCACGCCGAAAGCGCCGATCTGATCCACGAGAGGCCAGCCCTGGACGAGGTTGTAGATCGCCTGGAGCAGCCATGCGAGGGGGTGCTTTACAAGTGTTTCCCACAGCTGCACGATCGGCTTGAAGACGTCGAAGATCTGGATGGCTAGCTATCTCCTAAAGTTCGCGATTCGCGGTCAGGGGACAGGATCGTAGCCGCCCTTGGCGAATGGATGGCAGCGCGCGATCCGTGACGCTCCCATCCACCCGCCACGCAGCCAGCCATACCTCTCGACCGCCTCGTACGTGTAGTGCGAGCAAGACGGGTAGTAGCGGCAGGACGGCGGAAGAATCTTCGAAAACGACATCTGGTAACCCCTGATGAGAGTGAGCAGCAGCCTGGTCATGCGTTCAGCTTCGCGAGCCTCAGCGCTGCCTGTTCCGCCTCGGCCGACAGTTCAGCGAAAGTAGACGTCAGCGTCGCTGGCCGCGCGATCAGGACCACGTCATATCGTATTCCCTGCTCGGTGAGCGGCGAATCACCCCCGAGCAGCTTGGTGCGCGCCAGCTCGCGCAGGCGGCGCCGGGCTCGATTCCTGTCCACGGAGCCTTTGACGGCCCGGCTGACCGTCACCCCCACCCGGCTGTCATCGAGCTGGCTTGGGACGGCGAAGGCGACGATGGCCTTACCGCTGTAAAAACGCTTTCCGCTGATGGCGGCCTGGAACTCGCGCTGCCGGCGCAGCCGGAGGCGCCGCTGCACCGCGGACTACGCGCTGAGGCGCTGGCGGCCCTTGCGCCGGCGGTTCTGCACAACACGCACGCCACCCTTTGCGCTCATCCGGCGCAGGAAGCCGTGCACGCGCTTGCGGTACCGCTTTTTGGGTTGGAAGGTTCGCTTGATGGTGTCCCTCTAAAGAAATGACGCGAGAACCGCGGTAGTGTACCGGAGGGAGAGACGGGCGTCGTGCGATCGTGATAGCGCCATTGTCACTTCATCCCCCGCCCTGCGTGCCTTGCGGTGGCGATTTGGCTTTGGTACACTCCCGGCCCGGAAGCAGACGGGGTAAGGTGCTGGCGCCAAGCCAGTACAGATTGCACCAGATGGTCTCACTTGTAGTTCTACTGCACGTCAGGATAACAGTATAGCACCGCTTCCACGTTTCGGGATCGACCGGATGGGGGATTTCAGCAGGCTGAGCAGCGTCACCCTGTGGAAATCCGGTCCGCTCTTTTCCACAGGTACCACGGAGGCGGAGCTCAAGGTCAGGGAGCTTCGGTTGAACCTGCGGTCGCCGGCGTCGCGATTTGAGCGCCGCCGTCCTGGCGGATCGGCAGGAAATGTCGAAGGAGGAGTTGGCACCAGGTTGTCCACAGCATTTGCAGAGCAGAAAGGACCCCAGTCCCCAGGGCCAGACGTCCTCATCCGGAGCCCAAAGAGAGCCTCCAGACAAGGAGACATGCGGTGAATCAGGACCAGATCTGGTCACAGGTCCAGGAGGAGCTGCGCTTTCAGCTGGCAAAGCGCACCTACGACATGTGGCTGAAGAACACGTCGGTTGTTTCAGCCGACGGCGCCACCTTTCGCATCGGGGTACCCAGCAAGCTCGCCAAGGATTGGCTCGAGGACCGGTTCTCGGGGCTGATCCAGGAAACCCTTCAAGCCGTCACCGGATCCGAGGTGGACATCGACTTCGTCATCTCGCCGTCGGGGCACCGGCCCCAGGTGGCGACTGTCGACGGCGATCTCGACCGCGGTTACGACAACGGACACGACCACAACGGCAACGGCAACGTCGAGGCGGTGCCCGACACGCCGGTCATCGCTCCTTCAGAGCTCAACGCCCGCTTTCGGTTCTCATCATTCGTCGTCGGCCACAACTCTCAGTTCGCACATGCAGCCGCGAAGGCGGTGGCCGAGGCGCCGGGCGACAGCTACAACCCGCTCTTCCTCTATGGAGGCGTCGGCCTGGGCAAGACGCACCTCATGCACGCGATCGGCCATGAGGTCCACGACCGGTTTCCGCGCAAGCGGGTCGTGTACCTCACTTCGGAGCAGTTCACCAATGAGGTGATCAGCTCCATTGCCACGGCCCGGATGGGAGAGTTCCGTAACAAGTACCGCACCGTCGACGTGCTGCTCATCGACGACGTGCAGTTCCTGGCTGGAAAGGATCGCACCAAAGAAGAGTTCTTCCACACCTTCAATGCGCTGCACGAGATCAACAAGCAGATCGTCATCTCGTCAGACCGGCCGCCCAAGGAGATTCCCACCCTCGAAGACCGGCTTCGCTCGCGATTCGAGTGGGGGCTGATCGCGGACATCCAGTCGCCAGACTTCGAGACGCGACTTGCCATCCTGCACTCCAAGCTCGGACGGAACGGAGGGTTGATTCCCGAAGAGGTATTGAGCTTCATTGCGCACAAGGTGCAGCGCAACATCCGGGAGCTGGAGGGTGCGCTGACCCGCGTGCAGGCGTTCGCCGCGGTTCATCAGCGCCAGGTCGATGAGGAAGAGGCGGCTCGGCTGCTTGCTGACATCATTCCGGCAGGGACGCGCAAGCCGATCAACGTCGAACGCATCCAGGCCCTGGTGGCCGACTACTACAACATCACTCTCGAAGACATGAAGAGCAAGCGCCGCGACAAGCACATCGTCTTCCCGCGCCAGGTGGCGATGTTCCTGGTCCGCGAAGAGACACCTTCATCGCTGCCCGCGATCGGTAAAGCCTTCG
>WNGI01007950.1_pt1 | contig 14719 bp, 16 predicted proteins | sample 5400621 | NCBI WGS metagenome assembly WNGI01 (sample SAMN13153374, study PRJNA577476) | soil metagenome | isolation source: 20 cm soil or saprolite under Garry oak tree replicate 1 | place: USA:California | collected 2016-06-15 | reverse complement strand
CGAATCACTCCGTCGTAATCGAGCACGTCAATGCGCTGATCCAGAGCGCAAAGCCCGGCCTGATGCGAAAGCAATTGTCCGAGTGTGATCTTGTCTTTGTCTGCCTGCCCAAACTCGGGCCAGAACTCCGCGACGCGCCGGTTAAGCTCGATCTTCCGTTGCTGCAACGCATGCAATACACACGCGCTGCCAATTCCTTTCGTTGCAGACCAGACGAGCACGACCGTGTCGGCCGTCCACGGTTTCTCGCGACCGGCATCGCGAAATCCGCCGTAAAGATCGACAATTGGTTTTCCGTTTTGCCAGACCGAAACCGCCGCGCCGAGCTCGCCACGCTTGTCAAAGTTCTCCTGAAACAGCGGTTTCAATCGCTGGCGAAGTTTTTCAGGATCGAGCTGCATCTGAAAATTGTAGCGCGTTGCTTAAAACGCCAACGCAAGAGCGTCTGACAAAGACGCGCTACAGCAATAGCGCTTCCAATTCCTCGAGCCGGCGTTCGAACAACTGCAGTGTGCTCTCGATAGGCGCTGGTGTTGTCATATCTACGCCTGCGGCTCTTAAAGTCTCGAGCGGAAACTTGGAGCCGCCTGAACGCAAGAACTTCAGATAAGCCTCGACACTTGCCGGCTGGCCGGAAAGCACCCGCTGCGATAACGCCACAGCGGCAGAGATTCCGGTCGCGTATTTGTAAACGTAGAACGCGTGATAGAAATGCGGGATACGAAGGCATTCCAGATCAAGCTCGGGATCCAGCACGAAATTTTCAGCGAAATAAGCTTCGAGCAGCTTGTGATATTCCGATTTAAAAACATCGAGCGTCAATGCATCGCCGCTTTCCTCGATGGCGTGAATAATTCTTTCGAATTCCGCAAACATGGTCTGCCGGAACAACGTGCCGCGCAGATCATCAATTTCGCGGTTGATGATGTAAGCGCGCATCTTGGGATCGTTCGTAGTTTGAAGCAGATGATGCGTCAGCAATTCTTCGTTAAACGTCGATGCGACCTCCGCGAGAAAGATCGGATACTCGTAGTCCTGAAAGAGCTGCGAACTTTGCGAGAACCAACTGTGCATTGAATGCCCTGCCTCGTGCGCAAGCGTGTACACATCCGCGAACACGCCCTGCTTGTAGTTCATGAGAATGTATGGCGGCGCACTGTAACTGCCGGAGGAAAAGGCGCCGCTGCGTTTGCCTTTATTTTCATAACGATCGCACCAGCGCCTCGAGCGTAGACCTTCCGCCAGGACCTGGACGTATTCCTTTCCTAGCGGTGCCAGCGCCTCCAACGCCATTTCGATCGCTTCATCGAAAGTGAATCTAGTCTGGATCTCCGGAACGAGGGGAACGTACGTGTCGTAGTGATGCAGCTCGGCCAAACCAAGGACGCGCCGGCGAAAATCGAAATATCGAAACAGCGGTTTCAGGTTCGCGCGGACGGATTGAATCAAGCCGTCATACACGGCGACTGGCACATCATCCGGAAACAGTGCCGCTTGGAGCGCAGATGGGTAATGCCGTGCTCTGGCGTGAAACACATTCGCCTTAACCGTATAGGCCAGTGACGCGGCGAGCGTGTACTGATGGTCACGAAATTCTGCGTAGAATTGATGGAAAGCGCGTTTGCGCAGTTCAGGGTCGCGCTTCACCAGAAACGAGCTAAACGAGCTTTGGCTCAGCGGTCGCTCGCGTCCGGTCTCGTCGACGAGCACGCCAAACTTCATGTCCACGTCGGTGAGCTGCGAAAATGTGTCGTCGTAGCCGCTCAACGCGACATTGCTCAGCGCGAGCAGACGTTCCTCGGGCACTGAAAGCACATGGGATCTCATTCGTCGGATTTTGTGCAGCTTGATCCGCCAATCTTTCAGCGCCAGGTCGTCAACGAATTTTCCAAATCGTTCATCATCGATCGCCAAAATTTCCGGGACAACAAACGCCGCGGCCTCGCTGATCCTTGTAAGTAGATTCTGGACCTGACCAATGCGAGCGAGGTAATCGTTATTCGTGCTGTCCTCCGCCGCTTGCAATGAGGCGTAGTGATAGACGCGTTCCATCTTCTGCTCCACCGCCTTCTCAAACTCGAGAAGCCCAGCCAACGTCTGGACGGATTCCCCCGCTCTGCCTTTCCACTCTTCAAATTTCGGATACTCACGCTGTAGCCAGGCGAAATCCTCCTGCCATTTGCTCACGTCAGCGAACAGATGTGTCAGGTCCCATTTGTCAGTCTCGGGAACGTCAGCGCGGGTGGGAATTCCAGAAGACATTCGGAAAAAGATGAATCAGGAAAACAGGAAACCAAGAAAAGAGTAAATACCTCTCCATTGAAATTCATGGATTCCTGGCCTCCAGATTAATCCAGTAGACGGATTGCAGGGTGTCGCGAAATCAATTTCAGGGCGCGCTCGGTGAGTTCTTTGCCGGGGGGAATTTTGTGCCAGGGCGAAGCGCCAGACGGATGCGGCAACGGAATCAGGTCGAAGCGGTGGCCCGCATGCGCGACGCGAAATTTGCGCCCAATTACGTGTTCCAATTTTGCACAGTCGATGAATTGCACGATCGCCAGTCGGCCGACGGGAATAATGAGACGCGGCTGCAAAATCCGAATCTCATCATCCATCCACAACACACAGTTACGAATCTCATCCGGCGCAGGCACGCGGTCGGTGCCGCCAGAATTTTTGCCGGGGAAACAACGGCAGACGGCGGCGAAATAGATCTTCGATCGAACGGTGGCTTCGTCCATTCCGCAAAATTGTTCGAACCAACGGAAGAGCGTTTTGCCAGCAGTGTGCGCAAACGGTCGTCTCAACGTCGGTTCCCGCGGACCGGGCGCCTGCCCAATGATCATCACATCGCTTACGATCGCGCCACCTGAGACCGGCGTTGATTGCATACGGGGACAGCGGCGGCAGCGAAGAAGCGCCCTTACATGTTTGTCGAGTCGGTTTTGGGTAGTTGCTGTAGCCACGGCCCTGCGGGCCGTTCGCACATCGCAAGACAACTCGCAAGATCAAACGGCCACAGTCCCGCGGCTACAGCGTTCGAAGCCCCAACCTGTGAAAATTTAGCGCCGGAATATTGAGAAGAGCGAGAGAAGCAAGCTCAAGACAATGCTGACAACGATGCAAGTAACGATGGGAAAATAGAACGAGGAATGTTCGCGCTCGATCCGAATGTCGCCGGGCAGTCGGCCCAACCATTTTGGCGCGAAACCGCTCCACATCACCAAGCCCACGAGTGTCGCGACCACGCCAATGATCACAATGAATTTTCCCAATTCGCGCATACCTGACCCTCGCACGAAGGGCACAAAGGAAACAACGGATGTACCGAAAATAAAACTGCGGCCTTGCTGACCTTCGTGGCCGGCTTGCGACAAACTATTGCGCGAACTGCGCAGACGCACAACGTTGAGCAGATGCCAGTACAGTTTCGAGATTATTACGAGACACTCGGGGTGCCAAAAACGGCGAGCGAGGACGAGATTCGCAGCGCTTTTCGAAAGCTGGCGCGCAAGTATCACCCAGACGTGGCTAAGGACAAAAAGGCCGCCGAAGAAAAATTTAAGGAGATTAACGAGGCGTACGAAGTCCTAAGCGATCCTGAAAAGCGGAAGAAATACGATCAACTCGGCGCGGATTGGAATCGGCCGGGCGGTTTTCAGCCACCGCCGCAATGGCAAGACCAGCAACCCGGCGGCGGATTTTATCAATGGGGCGGTGACGGCGGCCGCGGAGTTGAGTTCGAGTTCGGCGGTACTGGCTTCAGCGATTTCTTTGAAGCGTTTTTTGGCGGCGGACGTGGTCGTTCCGCATTTGGCGGGTTCGGCGGACGCACTGCGACAGCCGAGCGCGGCGCAGATGTAGAAGCGGACATTATGGTCACACTTGAGGAAGCGCTGCACGGTTCGACGAGGACCGTGTCGCTGCGTCGAGCTGGTTCAGACAAGGTGGAACAGTATCAAGTCAAGATTCCCCGCGGCGTCCGCGAAGGCCAGCGGATGCGTTTGCGTGGCCAGGGTGAAGCTGGCGCGGGTGGAGGAAAAAGTGGCGATCTTTTTCTTCGGGTGCGATTAGCCAGACATCCGGATTTTTCAGTCGAAGGCAGCGATTTGATTCATGAGGTGCGGATTCAGCCATGGCAGGCCGTGATTGGCGCTGAATTGCTTGTGCCAACTCTCGAAGGAAAGGTGCGCCTGAAAATTCCGCCTGGCACCCAAGGTGGGCAGCGGTTTCGTCTGCGTGAACGCGGCCTGCCGGGAGTCTCAGGGAAACGCGGCGACCTTTACGTAGTTGGTCAGATCAACATCCCGAAGAAGCTGACTGACCGCGAACGCGAACTCTGGAGCGAGTTGGCGAAATTGCACGGAGCATGAGCCGTTGAAGCCTGAAGGTGGACGGTAGGGCGGGCAGTCCTCTGCACGCCGTCGGTGCCGCACGATTTCGGCGCGCACACGAGTGACGCGCCCTACCATTTCGTGGGAATTCGTGTAATTCGTGTGTGATGAAAATTTCCCTGGGTTCAGATCACGCCGGTTTCCATTACAAGGAGAAGGTAAAAGAATTGCTCGGTTCGCTCGGGCACGAAGTGAAGGACTTCGGTACGTTCAGCGAGGAACCGGTGGATTATCCGCTTTTCATTCGTCCGGCGGCGGAAGCAGTCGCGCGCGGCGAGTGCGATCGCGGCATAGTCTTCGGCGGCTCAGGCAACGGCGAAGCGATGGTGGCAAACAAGGTGCACGGCGTGCGTTGCGCCCTTTGCTGGAACGAAGATTCAGCCCGCTTCTCGCGACAACACAATGATGCGAACGTGCTCTCGATGGGTGAACGTTTGATCGCCGAAGACCTGGCGTTAAAGATTGTGGGGATTTGGCTTGAGACCGGTTTCGATGGCGGTCGACACGAACGACGCGTCGCAATGTTAAATGCGATGTGAATCCCGATCACGTCAAACGATCGACGCACACCGCTAGCAAAAACACCGCGCTCACAAACGCGTTGCTCTGAAAAAACGCGCGATTGATTCCAGCAAGATCGCGTTTTTCGGTCCTGTGTTCGTAAACAAGTGCCGCGGCGATCAAGGGCAAGGACCAGTAGTAAAGCACGCCGAGCTTCGCGACGACTCCAAAACCAATAAGTGCCAAAAATGTCAGTAGATGTAATAGCTGTGCGAGACGCAAGCTGCGCGCAATCCCGAGGTTCACCACCAGTGATCGAATCTCTTCGCGCCGATCAAAATCATAGTCCTGCGTGGCATAGATCAGATCAAATCCTGCCACCCAGCAAATTACGCCCGTCGCAAGCACGATCGGCGCAATATCAAGGTGCCCGGTCTGAGCGATCCAGGCGCCGACTGGAGCAATTGCGAGTGCCAGCCCGAGAAAAAAATGCGTTGCGCTGGTGAACCGCTTCGTCACTGAATAGAAAAAAATCAACGCGAGCGCAACGGGCGCGAGGATACACGTCAGACGATTAATTACTGACGCGGCCAGCAGAAACCCGGCACAACTGAAAATCAGCAAAACCACGGCCGACAATTTTGGTACGAGCAAGTGTCGCGAGGCCGTTCGCGGATTGCGTTGATCAAGGGACCAGTCAACGAGCCGGTTGAAAAGCATGGCTGCCGTGCGCGCGAACACCATGCAGGCGATCACTAGCAAAATAATTCTCAGCGATGGCCATCCGTCCGCGGCTACGATAAGCGCACCGAGAGCAAAGGGGAGCGCGAAAATCGTGTGCGAAAAACGAATCAACCGGAGAAATCGGCTGAGTGACCCGTTTCCAAACTGTCCCATAATACTCAGAGAACTTTTGTTCTCGGGACCACACGCTGCCAGTCTGTAGTTGTCGCGTTTTCCCGGCGAGATATTGCAAATGATTGTCGAAGTTCGGAAGTGGGTAGCGCAGCGATCCCGGTATCGGCGCACTCGCTCAATAACCCACTGCTGGTTGAAATTCTACTCGCCCGCGTGATGTGGCTCGTGTGTTTTCGGTTCGGCCAGTTTTTCGGCAGGTTTTTCCTCAGGCTCGAGCCACTCGGTGTGGAAGACGCCGGGCTTATCGATGCGCTCGTACGTGTGCGCACCAAAGAAATCGCGTTGCGCTTGCAGCAGATTCGCTGGAAGACCCGCAGAGCGATAACTGTCGTAATACGCCAACGAGGCAGAAAACGCGGGGACCGGTACGCCGAACTTGATAGCTGTCGAAACGACGACGCGCCATTTCGGCTGAGTTCTTTTGATGGCTCTGGTGAAATACCGGTCGAGGAGAAGATTTTGCAGCGCAGGGTCGCGCTTATATGCCTCAACGATCCGGTTCAAGAATTTCGCGCGAATAATGCAGCCGCCCCGCCAGATCATGGCGATGTCGCTCAGATTCAGCTTCCAATCGTAAGTCGTGCTTCCGGATCGAAGAAGCTCCATCCCCTGCGCGTAGGAAATAATTTTTGAGGCATAAAGAGCGTCACGCACGGCGTCGACGAAACGATCGCGATTACCTTTGAATGTTCGAACTCTCGGTTGCGGCAGAATTTTGGACGCCGCGACGCGTTCTTCTTTTCGGGACGAAATCACGCGAGCTTCGACTGCAGCGTTGATTGTGGAAATGACGACGTATTGCTTGATGGCAGCTTGAAGCGTCCAGATGCCCGTTCCTTTTTGGCCCGCTTTGTCGAGGATGACATCCACTAGCGGTTTGCTGGTTTCGGGATCGATTTGTCGGAAAATCTTCGATGTGATCTCGATCAAATAACTCTCGAGTTCGTCCTTGTTCCATTCTGCGAAGATGTTTGCGAGTTGCGCTGCATCCATTCCCAGGATGTCCTTCAGAATAGCGTACGCTTCACAGATCAGTTGGATATCGCCGTACTCGATGCCGTTGTGCACCATTTTGACGTAGTGACCGGCGCCGTCGGGTCCCATGTATCGACAACACGGTTCGCCATCCACTTGCGCAGCGATCTTACGGAAAATTGGCGCGATGATTTCCCACGACTCGCGCGAGCCGCCTGGCATGAGCGACGGCCCCTTAAGCGCGCCTTCCTCGCCGCCGGATACGCCCATGCCGACAAAATGAATTCCTGTGCTCTGCAATTCTCGTTCACGCCGCTGGGTGTCGGTGAACAGAGAATTTCCGCCGTCGATGATCACGTCGCCTTTTTCGAGCAGCGGCGCCAGTTGTCCGATTACTGAATCAACAGGCGGGCCCGCTTTCACCATCATCATGGCTATCCGCGGCTTTTTGAGTGCGTCCACCAATTCCTCCAGCGTGCGGGTAGGCTGGATGTTTTTCCCGTGGGCGCGTTCAGCACCGAATTTTTCCGTGACCTCGGTGGTGCGATTGAACACGGCGACCGAAAAACTCTTGGATTCCATGTTTAGGACGAGATTTTCGCCCATGACCCCGAGGCCGATCAGGCCAATATCACATTGATTCATGTCTATTTTGGTATCTCCTTTTGTGGCTGCTCGACGCGGACAGAGTCACTGTAGCGAGTAGTTTAAGCATATGGCAAACGTCGTTTGTGAAATTTCGGTTACACAGGCGCCGCTCGGAGCGCGGGTGAACGACATCGCCGGCGCTGGCGCGGTTGTTGATTTCTGGGGCGTAGTTCGACCAATCGAGGATGGCCGCGAAATTGAGGGAATCGATTACGAGGCGCATCGTGAAATGGCCGAGCATCAGTTGAAACGAATTGCCGAACAGGCCGAAGAGCGATTTAGGCTTAAGCTCGTTATCGTGCATCACCGGATTGGCTTTGTCGCAGTTGGTGAAGCATCCCTTTTTCTGAGAGTGGCGAGTCCGCATCGGAGCGAAGGCTTCCGAGCAAGCCAATGGATTGTGGACGAGTTGAAGAAGAAAGTGCCGATTTGGAAACGACCGCGGTTCAGAGCTGCAGCCGCGATCGCTGATGCCGGATCTTGCAGTGACGGTTCCAAACGTGCCACACGAGGACCGGGATCGGCGATCCCGGCTACAGTATGAATTGGGCGAACCGACTTACTCTGAGCCGGCTGGCGTTGACGGTGCTCTTTGTAGTGTTGCTCAGTTCATCCTGGCATTATGCGCGCACCGCCGCGCTCTTTATTTTTCTGATCGCCGGTCTCACCGATTTCATTGATGGCGAGATCGCGCGACGTTACGGGGTCATCACAAACTTCGGCAAATTGATGGATCCGCTGGTTGACAAAATCATGGTGGCGGCGGCTTTCATTTCGCTTGTTCCTTTGAAAGCAGTGCCGGCATGGGCGGCAACAACCGTTGTGGCGCGCGATTTTCTGATCACGGGTCTGCGGCTCATGGCCAGCGCCAAGGGACGAATTCTTCCAGCAGAAAGCCTAGGCAAACAAAAGACGTCGTGGCAGATCGTTACCATCATTTTTTTTCTCGCCCTCCTGTCGATTGCGGAACTGCATCACGCGAATGAGACGCCCACGTGGTGGCTGCGGGCATGGGGTGAAGCCGGCCCCGTGTTAATCTGGATTACGGTTGCCCTGACCATCTATTCGGGGTTTGGCTATGCCTGGCGAAATCGCGAGTTGCTAGCGCCGGATCAGTAGCGCAGTGACGAAATCATAACTTGCCTGGGAACTCCTGCTACGAAGCGTCTGCGAGATGTTCTTTATCGCTCCAAAGACGCGACTTTGGCTTTGACCGCGCGGGTGGCGATCAACAAAAGCTGCGCTCGATTGGAGAAATGAGTGAGCTTTCTATCGACACAAAAAACAAGCGAATCTGCCTCCGACTTGAATTGCTCGGGGAACCGAACCGGTCGACGTCGACATTTTGCGCTACAGTTTGAAAAGAGAAAGGCGATATGACTTACATGACCGTTGAGGACGCGACCTCGTCGCGCGAATGGCTAACGGTTGCACTGCGTGAGTTCGTTGTCGGCCAAGATTTTACTATTCCCGCCAAAGCTGGCGCCGTTCTGAAATTATTGACGTGAACGCTGATACATGACCAAACCTCAGAAGCGTTGAGATTTCGATCGGAATTAGCGGGCGCGGGACTACGCTAACGTGCCGCTGTTTCCCACGTCATGAACGCATCGAGCGTTCTTCGAGTCTTATCTGTCACCAGTTCTACTACATGTGCATCATCGACCAAGCCGAGAAACGGAGTGTTGTCCGGAATCAAATCGAATGGATCCACGAGATAGTTCAAGGCTGCAATGATCCACACGAGCGCGTCATCGGAAATTTGATCGTATTCCCCCCGATGGTAGGCGCGAATTAAACGCAGCATCGTTTGAAGGTAAGCCCAATTCTGTTTAAACGGCTTCTTTGAGATGGCCGCTGCTTTCTTCGCCGCACTGTCGAAAACCGCCTGTAAACTTTCGGGATCGCCCGCGCAGGCTTTGGCATCCGTTAACGCTCTGGAAAACGCTTCGCTACGCAGAGCAGCTTCCTCAGAACCCGCGCCGACGCGGCGAGTCAGACTCCGGCGACACGTTCGCAAGGCTTCCATCAATTCGCGAGCTGACGCGGGCCGCTTTCCCGGATCAATCGCCAGTGTAGAACGGAGCAATTTTACCAGCGGTTCAGGAACTTTTCTGGCGATCAATTGCGCGACCGGCAACCCATCGTGCGCTTTACGATCGCGAATCTCTTCCAATGTCTTGCCGGGATGTGGTGCCAAACCCGTGAGCGCAAACCAGAGCGTACCGCCCAGCGCATAAATGTCGGAGCGCGCATCCACCCGGTCGCCTCCAAATTGCTCAGGGCTGGCGAAAGTCGGTCAGATCCATGTCTCCCCCGGCATCGGTAATCGCCTTCGCCAGGCCGAAATCGATGACCTTCACCTCCAAGTCGCTCGTCAGCATTATATTGCTCGGTTTCAGATCGCGATGAATCAACCCGTGGGCCGCCGCAGCCACTAACGCCCGCGCAATTTGAATGGCAATTTTCAAAGCGTCCTTTGCGTTAAGCGGACCATCCCTGCGCACGCGCGAGGCCAAGGTTTCGCCTTCAATTAGTTCCATCGCGTAATAGCAGTGAGTGGCATCCGGCAAAGTACCAAACTGGAAAACGGCAGCCACATTCGGGTGGCGTAGGGCAGCCGCGGCGCGCGCCTCACGCAGAAAACGATCACGCACAGCTTGTGATCCACGTGCTGCCGGAGGCACCTCGATTACTTTGAGCGCTACGCGCCTGCGTAACACCTTGTCCGCAGCAAGGTAGGTCACGCCAATTGCACCGTGACCGAGTTCCCAGTAGGAACCATCTGCGCGGCGTTCGACTTCAAAATCGCCAAACGCCAGGATAGCCGCTTTAGCGTCGGCGACTATTTCCTCTAGACCCGTGCGCAGCAGACAAGCCAGGCAGTCGCCTTTTGCGTTCAACGGCTTGCCGCAGATCGAGCAGGCCCCGACGGGTGATGCCAGCGGTTTTCCCATGGCGCGCGTTCCTTACATCTCCGTTAACACGTGGAGTAACTCGCGCAACTCTTGATCTACCTGCTTTTCGCTATTCACCGTTCGGCGCACCTCAGTGCGCAATGCTTCCCGATATCGTGCCCGAAGACGGGTGACATGACTACGAAGCGTTGACTCGGTTATCCCCAACCGATCCGTCAGCTCAGCGTAAGTTGGCGGCGGCTCCGCGCCACCGGCGATAAATATCCTCAATTCTCTGAAGAGCTGCTCCTTGGCGTCACGTTTATAATCTGCCGAGAGCCGTTCCAATGCAGCGGCAACCAATGCCTCGGCCCAGCTTCGATCGAAGAGCCGATCTTCGTTTCTCATGCCGCTGTGGGTTTGAAAAAGCGACTCTGCCTCTTGAACCTGTTCTTCATGCAGCGGCAGAAAAATCTGTGCACCGCCGCGCTTAAGAGTTCGCTCTTTGTCGGCAACGTCCGCGAGAAAATTCTTCAGGGAGGCGAGGAGAAATGAACGGAACCTGCCTTTCCGTCGATCGACGCGGGCGTAAACTTTATGTTCGAGCACGTGGGCGAAAAAACTCTGCGTGAGATCCTGTGCGTCGTGCATAGTGTGTCCGCGACTGCGTACGAAGCCGTAAAGCGGCGCCCAATAGACTTGGCAAAGTTCCGCCAGCGCAGCACCAGCCATTTCCGGTTCGGCCTGGCTTCGACCTGCCGCGAGCACGACGCTCCAGTGCGTAGAAGGAAACACTTCGCTCCGACCTTCGCCGTTATCTGCGCGAGCATTCAAGTTAACGGCTTCTTTCAAGATTCCAGAAAATAAGCCGCAGACGACAGAAATCTAAATTTCCTGCAGCACGCGCTCGGGAATCCCTTTGTAAAGGGAAACCAACCGTCACGTACAACCATCAACATCAAGTAGGAGGGCATAAACATGAAGAAACCAATTACCATCCTCGTCTGCTGCGCATTGCTGGCCCCGCTGGCGTTTGCGCAACCAGAGTCGAAGGGCAAAGCGCAAGGGGCAACTACCACCGAAGAAATAACGGTGACCGGAACCATCATCAAAATGACAAGCGAGGAAGGCTCGGCGGCCAACTACCAGCCGTTCAAGACACTTGTTGTTCGCGAGGATCGTTCCAACACTCCGGGCAACTACGTCCTTAACGGGCGCGGTCATGTCGTCAACAAGAACGGCGAAGTAATCCAAACCGCGATCAAACCGGGCACTCGCGTGCATATCTATTATGCAAACGTAGGCAATTCACGCATGGTTGATCGCGTCGTCGTCGACTGACGCGCGCGCGCTGGAGTATCACCGATAAAAAGCCGCGGGATTAACGAATCCTGCGGCTTTTCTTGTCTTCAACGATAAAGTTCCGCTCACAACCGCAGCCATTCCAATGGGTTTATACAATCACAAGGCACGCACAGCAGCTTGGTGGCACGAAGCGCAGTCTTGGTGAAACGACGCCACGCAATCTTAGGCTGGTGTCCATCTCCACCATATTCGCTGCAAGTGACGCCGCAAAAGCCGGGCCGTTCCATGATTTTTTCAGAACGGTACGTAGCGCAATCGCTCATTCGAGAGACATGCCGCGGCCGCTCCGGAGCACGCACAAAGCTTAAAGACATCGCCAAGCAATATTTTGAAGTCTCTAAAAATTCGATCGATCAGCCATCATCTGCTCCCTTTGTAACCGCCCATCCACCAATTACATAATCGTTGGCGAGAGCCTGACGATGTTTATCAGAGTGGCGTAACAGCCGGTCGGGTTTTCAGCACGCTTCCCAAATCGGCCTTGCTTCATATCGGATCGGTTCCCGATGTCGGCTCAACAGTTTCTCTGCTCGGTTTCGCTTCTCTCGGGTTGAGTTGTGGTTCGCTCCCCCACGTCCGTACGTATGTGCGGGGCATCACGCCGACACTCGTTTTGCCCCGTCCTAGTGGTTCCATCCCATCCGCAAATCAGACTGGCCAAGCTCCCAAAACGGGGGCAGACGCAAGACGCGTGCAATGACAAGCCCGCGGCGACAACCGAGAAAATAAGACTCGCTACGACGCGCGAGCGGAGTCATGGGAAGAATTGTGCCGAACTATTCGGCATTTAGAAAGTGAAATCGTTTCAGCGTTAGTTGCAGGCTAAGCTATTCAGGCGCGGGCCTCACAGCATCCGTGGATGATGTTCTTGTCGCGACGGTTAGCCTTTAGATGGGTAAAACCCCTTCTGGCTGCCGACCGCCCGTTAAGTCTGACAAGGTGGGTAAAACTGGTGATTCCGGGGCGCGCAATCACAGTACTTCATGCTGTGCCCCAGTTGCGATAGAAGTGTTGCGCAGAGTGGTGGCGCAGCGCATAGAAGCTGTCGCATAAGCTCGTCGTGACGCGCCAACTTTCCGGCGACACGCTCACGCGCAAACTTTCGCGGTTGCGGACAGGCACAGGCATTTTCGATACAAACGGTAACAACTCGGCGCGTGCCGCAGAGCTGGAATTCTATCGGCCGTCTATCGATGCTTCTTCTTGAACCGATCGAGACCAAAGATTTCGCGAAACGCGTCCATCGCTTCCTGGTTCGAAACTTTCCTGAGATCTTTGCCCTTCATCTTTTTGTACTCATCGAAGAACTTCTCTTTTGCTTCATCGCTAATTAGCGTTTTGCCTTTGCTCGCCGTAGCTTCGGCGATTGTGGCGCCTGGGCTGAAAGTCTCCACATCACCTGAGAATCGCAGCAGCAACGACACTGTTTCCAGCAGTCCGACAAAGGGGCGGCCTCGCACTCTCCCATTAGCGTTCAGATCGACAAACGGATCGGTAATGAACAGGTACGCCAGAAACGACGGATCGATGAGCGGGATGTTCAACCCGTAGGTTGTATTAAAGGCAGTAATGAACTCGTTCGCAATGAAAGCGTGGGCAATATCGGAAGGGTGAACACCATCCAGACTGAAGAGTCCACCCAGAAATGTGTGAGTCAGGGGAACTCCAAGCACCACGGGAGGCGTCGTAATGAATTGATCGAAGCGCGTATGAAGGTCGGCAACGCCTTGCCCAAAGTAATTGGCCACTGCGAAGATGATCTGATTGAAGATGTCGATGCGCTGGCTGATCGCCGACAATTCTGCTGCGTCGAGCACGAAATTCGGATTTTGGATAACGCTCGGGTCGAGGATACCGATGCCGATCAATAGCACCGTAACGATGCTTGTCCGAGACGTCGCAGGCAATCCCAAATCGGTTCCGAATCTACTGATGAGGAAATTTCGATCGACCAGAAACCCGATACTGCCCACATCGGGGATCGTTCCGTAAACGACTCATCTACGATACCGACGGCAAACCGTTTGCCGTGCGCTACGATTCGGTGAACGCGATGTTGCTCAATGAGTTTCTCAAAGAGCACCGCAAAATCGAGAATCTAAAGAACGACTTCCAAGCTACCGTCACGCAGCAGCAGAAGGAAATCGCAGCGGTCACTGCACCGTGAAAGAGCAGGCAGCGCAAATCCAAAAGGTGAGCGCCCAGCTTGAAGCAAGCAAACCCGCGCCGCAAGTCGTCAGCAATCCCTAAGCAGCCAGGATTTCACAATCAGCAGTCACACTTCACCGTGTGGCGGCTTTTTTATTTCGCTGGCTCACGGCTCTTTGAGCTCGCCCGCGTGTTCGTGCGTTTCGATCACGTTGGCCGCGTCATCGTAACGCTTCGCGGTTATTGTGCCCGTTCATATCATTTTGTCCTTGCTGTATGGAGAGCAAAAGGGACAAAATCGCGCCGCTTGAAGTGTTGGGAAATTATCATCGAAAATCTCCGCAACGCTCATTATCGAGAGCATGAGTGATTGGAAGTCTGGGATCGGCATTGACGCTCTAATGTCCTAAATAACTAGACGGCATTTTCCAATCTATCTCTTGCCATTAGACAGTTTGCGTCAAACTAATCACCGATGACTCGCCGCCACTCACGGATCGCTAGCGTGAAGGTCGCCAATCTCAGAACGTCACCGTCACTTGATTAGAACAAGTCTGAGTGCCCGCGTTGCATACTCTATAGGTGTAGCTCGCATGGCCACGTCCGCCGGGCGAATCGGTATAGAGACCGTCGTTTGGAGTCGTGGCGACGACTACGCCGTTGCGGTAAACATCGACGTTGCTCGAAGTCGCCCCCGTCCAGGAGAGGTCCACCGCCTGTTCTCCGCGCACTTTGTAGCCGCGCGCCGTGAGCGTGATTTGCCCAGGCGTCGGCGTCGGTATCGGAGTAAACGTCGCTGTTGCCGTGGCAGTCGGTGTTGGTGTATGCGTCGGCGTTGCAGTCGCTGTGGCTGTCGATGTCGCTGTCGGCGTG
>WNGI01006313.1_pt1 | contig 14719 bp, 13 predicted proteins | sample 5400621 | NCBI WGS metagenome assembly WNGI01 (sample SAMN13153374, study PRJNA577476) | soil metagenome | isolation source: 20 cm soil or saprolite under Garry oak tree replicate 1 | place: USA:California | collected 2016-06-15 | reverse complement strand
TGAACTCGACCCGACCGTCAACGAGGCGGAACGCGATCACCTGCGCAATGACCTGCTCGCCGAGCGGCTCAACATCGCCCGCTTGCGCGCGGCGCTCGCCGGCGGGGACGATCCCTCGGCTGATTTCACACCGCCCGCCGATGCAGATCCGGAACTGATCGCTACCCAGCGTCAGCTTTTGCTGAACCAGATGACCGAGCACCGCGCCAAGATCGCCGCACTGCTCCGTCAGCAGGCGCAGAAGGAAGCCGAGCAAGCCACGACAGCGGCGACCATCCACAAGCTCGAGGCGATCATTCCGGTCATCCAGTCGCGCCTCGACATCCGGAAGACGCTGGTGGAGAAGGAGCTCGGCTCGAAGCTCGCCTATTTCGAAGTGATGCAGCTCCTTGTCGAGCAACAAGAGGAGTTCAGCGTCCTGAAGAGCCACCTGAAAGAGACGGACGCGGCGATCGCCGCTATTCGCGAGACGCGCGGCCAGGCAGTCGCGGAATTCCGGCATTCACTTTCCGACGACCTCGCCAAGTCCGAGCAGAAGGCGAACGGCCTGGCCCAGGACCTGATCAAGGCCCAGCAGAGGACCAGGCTTCAGCTGTTGACTGCCCCCGTGGATGGCGTGGTGCAGCAGCTCGCGATCCACACCGTCGGCGGCGTGGTCACGCCGGCGCAGTCCCTGCTTGTGGTCGTGCCGAGCGACAGCCGGCTCGAAATCGAGGCCATGGTGCCAAACAGCGACATCGGTTTCATCCACCCTGGGCAAGAAGCCGAGATCAAGGTCGATACCTTCAATTTCACCCGCTATGGTCTCCTGCACGGCCAGGTGCTCACCGTCTCGCAGGACGCCGTCATCCGCGACCGGCAGCAGGACCGCTCCAACGACCGCAGGCTGGGGACGCAGAACGACAGCAGCGAACCGAAAGGCCAGGAACTGAACTACAGCGCGCGCATTTCGCTCGACCGCACAAAAATGCAGATCGACGACAGGATGGTCAATCTGTCGCCCGGCATGGCCGTGACGGTGGAAATCAAGACCGGATCGCGCAAGATTTTGAACTACCTGCTCAAGACCGGATCGCGCAAGATTTTGAACTACCTGCTGTCGCCGTTGCTGCGTTACCGGCAGGAGACGCTACGCGAGCGGTAGATAGATCGGCCGCTGTCACACCAAGCCGAGAGGGGGATCGATGAATGCGTTATTGAAAGTGCTGCTCAACGCGGTTTCGCTTACGATCGTTTGGCTGGTCGCCCTCGCTATCGTTTTGTTGGTTGCTCGGGTATCGGCGCAGGTGCCGTCAGCGATCGCCGTAACTGACGGGACGGCAATCGTCACGCTTCGTGCAGAGGGCGCTCAAATCTACCAGTGCAAACCCGATTCCGACGGGAAATCTCCGTCGCAGAAAAGTGCGCTGACGTGGCAATTTCGCGAACCCATTGCCACCCTTATCCTTGGCGGAAGATCGGTTGGACGGCACTACGCCGGGCCGAATTGGGATTACATCGATGGAAGCGGCGTGAAGGGCAAGGTGGCCGCCAGTTTGCCCGGCGCAACGCCCAACGACATCTCCCGGCTCAAGCTCGACGTGGTGGACCGCCGAGGTGACGGCATGCTGTCCAACGCGACGACGGTTCAGCGCATCAACACCAGGGGCGGGGTGGCGCAGGGATCATGCGAAAATGAAGGCGATTACCGCAGCGTGCCATATTCGGCGGACTACGTGTTCCTGCGCAAACGTGACTAGAGCAGGTTTGCTTTGCTCCCGACGTCATCGGGCGATGACGAGCGCGCTATAGCCGGTCCATAGGACCTGGATGCCGATGCACAGCAGAATGAAGGCCGACAGGCGTACGACGACATTGACGCCGTTGTCACCCAACAGGGCAATCGTGCGCTTGGCGAAACGGTAGCAAACATAGATCGTGGCCGAGAGGGCGATGATCCCTGCAATCGCCGAACCGCCGAGCAGCGCCAGCTGCGACATTTCGAGCGTTCCGGCGGGCCGCTGGCTTCCAAGAGCGATCGCGACCGAGATCGACCCTGGGCCGACCGTGAGCGGCATGGTCAAGGGATAAAAGGAGTCGTCCGCGGCCGAACAGGGTTTCGCACCCGCCAGCCGCTGATCCTCAAGCTCGGCGCCGCTGTGCAGCAGCTTCCAGCCGAACGCGATCAGCACCAGACCGCCCGCAACCCGCACGACCGGGAGCGTGATGCCGAAGAACACCAATAGATGCGAACCGATGAACATCGACCCCGCCAGGAGCAGAAAGCTATTGATGGCCACCCGGTGCGCAAGCGTGTTGCGTTCTGCTTCCGTGCGGGAGGAGGTCAGGCCAAGGAAAATTGGCGCGTTGCCGACCGGATTTATAATCGGGAACAGTCCGGCATAGACCAGCAGGAAGGCGTTGAAAAAATCCGTCATGGCGCGCACGATCTGCAATGAACGGCGACATTGTAAAGCGGAATTGCTTAGTTGTCCCCGGCCTCCTTCCTCATCATCGAGCGTGTTCAGGCGCACGGACCCAGCTGTAATGGGTCGAACCATGGTGCGCCGCCGGTCGGAAAGCACGCTTGATCGACTAGCGTCTGGCTTCAACGAGGCGTAGGCTTGTGGACGAACAGGCGCCAAAGGACAAGCTGATGCCCAAGGGTTCTGACCTGCTTGTTGCTGCCCTCGAAAACGAAGGTGTCGACCGCATCTTTGGGGTTCCCGGCGAGGAAAACCTGGATGTCGTCGAAAGTCTGCGGAACTCCTCGATCAAGCTCATTTTGACTCGTCATGAGCAAGGTGCGGCTTTCATGGCCGCTACCTATGGCCGTCTCACCGGGAAGCCTGGCGTCTGTATCACCACCCTCGGTCCAGGCGCCCTGAACCTGACGACAGGGGCAGCCTATGCTTTGCTTGGCGGCATGCCGATGATCATGCTCACGGGGCAAAAAGGCATCATGAGCAGCCGCCAGGCGAAATTTCAAATCGTGGACGTGGTTGGCACTTTCAAGCCGCTGACAAAGCTCTCACTCCAGATCGTGAGCACAAGCAGTATCCCGACAATAGTGCGCGACGCCTTTCGCATCGCCATGGAAGAGCGGCCAGGCCCTGTCTTGCTGGAATTGCCCGAAGACGTCGCTGGCGAAGAGGCGGAAGATATCGCGATGGTACCGCAACATCCGATCGAAATTCCCGTTGCCCATCGTGCATCGCTGGATCGCGCCGCCAAAATGATCCTTAAGGCCAAGAGGCCATTGATCATGCTTGGTGCCGCTGCGTCCCGCCCGCGGAGCACGTCGGGGATTGGAGGCTTTGTCCGCCGCACGCAAATTCCGTTCTTCACGACGCAAATGGGCAAGGGAACAGTCGCCGGTGGAAGCAAGCTATACATGGGAACGACCGCGCTCAGCGAGCGAGACTACGTTCACGACGCAGTCGATCGCGCCGATCTGATTATTGCCATCGGCCACGATACGATCGAGAAGCCGCCCTTCATCATGGGCCCGAAAGGCCCGCAAGTGATCCACGTCAGTTACACGCCCGCCAACGTGGAGCGGGTTTATTTTCCGCAATGCGAGGTGGTTGGCGATGTAGGCCCGAGCCTGGAACTGCTGGCTGACCGCGTTGAGGGACGCCTGCACAACGCCGGCGCGTTATTGAGTCTTCGCGAAAGCATTCTAAGTCGCATCACCGATCGCGCCACCGAAGAACGCTGGCCGCCCACGCCACAACGCATAGTCCACGATGTACGAAAGGTCATTCCGGAGGACGGCATCGTCGCTTTGGACAACGGGATGTACAAGATCTGGTTCGCGCGGAACTACCGAACCTATGTGGCGAACACGCTGCTGCTTGATAACGCGCTGGCGACCATGGGCGCCGGGCTGCCCTCGGCGATGACGGCCGCAATGCTGTATCCCGAACGCCGAGTGCTCGCGGTCTGCGGTGATGGCGGTTTCATGATGAACTCGCAGGAAATGGAAACCGCGGTCCGCCTCAAGTTGAATCTCGTCGTCCTGATCCTGGAAGATTCGGCGTATGGCATGATCCGCTGGAAGCAGGCGGCGGATGGTTTCCCTGATTTCGGCCTGACATTCGGCAATCCGGACTTTGCCAAATATGCCGAGAGTTACGGGGCAAAGGGTTCGAAAGTCGAAAGCACGGCCGAACTAATCCCAACGCTCGAGCGTTCTTTCAACAGCGGTGGGGTACATCTGGTTTCGGTTCCCATCGATTACAGCGAGAATACCCGTGTACTGATCCATGAGCTTCGCGAGAAGTTAAAACAAGTCGACGAACCGGTAGCGTAGGCTGGAACAACCGTCGCGGAATGACGAGCGCAGGCATCTGCCAGCTGGAAAAAGCGAAGCATGAGAAACCTTGGATTCGCGTCCGTAACGTTAAGCAAGCTGTAACCCAAACACCAGGGAGAGTGCAATGAGTGAGAAGATCAACGAACAAGCCGAAAAGATGCGCGAGATGGCAAAGACCACCCTCGACCGGGCGAAGGACGCCGTATCGAAGTACATGGCTGAGTCGCAAAAACTGCGCGAGAAGACCGACGCCAGTGTGCGAGCCACCTACTCAACCGCGAAAGAGATGAATGAAAAGGCTGTCGCATTTGCCGAAGCGAATGTGCAAGCGGGGTTCGAACTTGCAGAACGCCTGTTGCAGGCGAAAGACCCGCAAGAGATGGGAACTATCTATCAAAACCATCTGAAAGAGCAGATGGAAAAGATGAATGCGCAGTTTCGAGAACTCGGAAGTCTGGCAACCAGACCACCAACGGTCGATCTGTCTAAATGAGGCGGCTTGCGCAGACGTTCAGGCTAAAGCTGATTTGCGCCGCGGGTTAGGCGCTGTCAAATATGTGCTTGCCGGGAATGTTTGCCGGCTAGCCGAACGTCGCCCTCTTATCGGGAATAGCGCCGCCGAGCCCCGGGTTGTGGGCCGCATCGTGAGCGACACGATGATCGGCTTGCTCCATCTTCACACGGACGGTTTGAGGATGACGCGATCGCGCGAGGAGCCGCTAACGGCGAGATAGGCCGCCTTGGCCTCCGTCAGCGAATAGATCGCGTTGCTTGCAATCGGGTACGGCCTGAGATGTCCGCTGACAAAGCCCGGCAATGCATCCTGCAAGATGTCGGCGCTCGCGACCGATGAGAACGCCAGCGTGTCGATGCCGACGTAGGTGTGGCGCCCGCGGTAAAATTCGAGGATGTTGAACGGCACGGTCTTGTCGACGGCGGCGATCAGGATTTGCCGGCCGGCAAGCGCGAGCGATTTATTCGCCGCCTCGAAATATGGATCGCCCACCGTGTTGAAGACGATGTCGGCGCCTTTGCCGTCGGTGAGGTCGCGGACCCGGGCCGCGATGTCGGTCGTGCTTGCGTTAATGACTTCGACCGGCCCGCTGGCGTGGCCCTCATAGGCTTCATCCTTGCGAACGACGCCGATGACTTTCGCTCCGCGCCAGCTGGCAAGCTGGGTCGCAGCCTGGCCGACCTTGCCGTTCAACCCCATCACCAGGACGGTTTCCTGCGCGCCGGGCATTCTCGCCCGGCGAAAGCCTTCGATCGCGGTGACAAAGGGCACGCCAATCCCTGCCGCTTCATCCATTGAAATACTGTCGGGCTTTTCCACCAGCGCCGCCACTTCGACTACGAGATGCGTCGCCTGAGTGCCGTCGCGGCGTATGCCGAGGTCGCCTGAGGAGCCGAACACCTCGCGCCCCAGCCATTCGGACGGGCCATCGACAACGATGCCGGCGAAGTCGCGCCCGGGCGTCCGCGGAAAAACGGCATACGGCATCAACCCGGTGGCTGCCTTGACGTCTGACGGATTGACGCCGGCGGCCTTGATTTCCACGATGACGTCTTGCGATCCGCGGGTGAGCAACCGCCTTTCGATGGCCGGCGCAATCGATGCGGCATTGGCCGCCTTTGCATTGAGACGGAGGGAGGCCGCTTCAAACGCCAAAGCGCCTGCCGGTTTTGAGTTCGCTGTTGCTGTCGTCATTGCCGCTATCCTCCAGCCGTCCGCGACGCCTCCGCAAGGCGTGTCGGCAATCCAATGATCTCTCTCGTTTCCCGGGGCGTTGCGATTTGGCCGCCGAGATCCTCGACAATACGGCGCGCCTTCTCGACCAGCGCCGCGTTGGATGATGCCAGCTGACCGCGCGACAGATAAACAGTATCCTCAAGGCCGACACGGACATGCCCACCCGCCAGATACGACTGCGCCACGGCGGTGAACGCCGCCTTGCCGATGCCGATTGCGGTAAACTCGGCATCCGCAGGCAACAGGTTGCGCGCATAAAGCACGGTTTCCAGATTCGCCTGGAAACCGTAACGCACACCCATCACGAACGAACACAATGCCGGTCCTTCAAGCGTTCCGTCCTTGAGCAGGTCATGCATCAGCGCGATGTCGCCGGAATCGAACAGTTCGATCTCCGGCTTGACGCCGGCGTCGCGCATTACCTTCGCCATGCGCCGCACGTTGCCGGGGGTATTGATCACGACCTCCTTGCCTGAATTCATCGTGTTCAGGTCGATCGTGCAGATTTCCGGGCAAAGCACGGTGATGTGCTCAACGCGCTTTTCCGGAACCATGAGCGTGGTGCCGGCTGCGGCGATGCGCGGTTCGTCAGGGGAGGGCACGAAACGTCCGCCCGGCCCGGTGGTGATGTTGAGGATGAGTTGGGTATTTCTGGCGCGGATGCGCTCGACCACCTCGCGATAATAGCCAAGCTCCATGGATGGCTTGCCGCTGCCCGGCTCACGCACGTGAATATGCACGATGGCAGCACCTGCTTCTGCCGCGCCGAGACAGGCGTCGGCGATCTGTTCGGGAGTGATCGGCAGATGCGGCGTCTGCTCCGGCGTCGTCAGATTGCCGGTGACGGCGCAGGTGATGAAAATCTTGTCGCGGGGTTCACGCATCAGGAAGCCTTCAGAGAGATCTGCCGCCATCGACCACGATGGTCGTGCCGGTCGAGAATGTGAGATGGGTGGCGCAGGAGAGAATGGCGGCAGCAACATCGTCTGCCGTTGCCACCCGCTTCAACGGGGTCGTGGCGGATGTCTTTTCATTGAAATCGGCGCCGCGTCCGGGAACGAAGCCGGTATCGACGACGCCTGGCGCAACGGCGAGAACGCGGACCTGCGGAGCGAGCGCCCGCGCAAGTGATTTGGTCATGACATCGATGCCGGCCTTGGTCGCGCAGTAGGCGATCGACGATCCGAGCCCCGTGGTGCCGGCAATCGATGAAATTGAGATGATCAGGCCGTCGCCGGACGCTTTCAGAAGCGGCACAAAGCTGCGGATCGTCGCGAACTGTCCGCGCCAGTTCACCTGAAACATCCTGTCGATGAGTTCGTCATCGAGCGCGTCGAGATCGGCGTGCGGAACGGGTTTTGTAAATCCGGCCGTGTTGACCAGAATATCGAGCCCGCCAAAGCGTGCAGCGATGGCCTCGCGAAGCGCGATCAATGTCGCGGTGTCCGCGACATCGGCGGCGAAGGCTGCGTGCTTTCCGCCGGCGAATGCCGCCAGCAGCGCGTTGGCGGCGGCCGCCTTATCGCGCCCGGCGCGATGCGTGATGATGACCTGGGCACCGGCTTCGGCGAACTGCCGCGCCGTTGCGGCACCGATGCCGCCGGCACCGCCGACGATGAGCGCAACCTTGTCTTTCAGCGAACCCGGATCGGCCATTTCAACTCACTTGATTGGGGGCACGGGAAGCTTGGCCTCACCCGCTTCCATCACGAAGGTGTAGTCGAGCGAGTACCAGGGCGCCTTCATGTCCGGCGCCGGCGGCGCGCCCGAATCGTGCCGCCGGTAATCGCCGATCAGCGCGCGGGTCACCCCAAACACGGCGTCACTGGAAAGGTGCTGGTCGTCGTCGACAAACACCTGGGTGATCAGGGTCTTGAACCCGGGCTTGAAGCCGAGAAAATGAATGTGTGCCGGCCGATAGGGATGCCGGGACTGGGCGCGAAGCATATCGCCCACCGGACCGTCGGTCGGGACCGGGTATCCCGCCGGTTTGACGGACCGGAAACGGAAACTGCCCTGCGCATCGGTGGTGAACTTGCCGCGCAAGTTCATGTCGGCCTGGGTATCGTCCTGGTTTTCGTAAAGCCCGATCGGCGAGGATTGCCAGACATCGACTTCCACCCCTTCGATCAGCTTGCCGGCCGCGTCGAGCACCTTGCCCGATACGAACAGCTCCGGCCCGGGCGTCGGAGAACGAACGATCGAGCCGCCGTTTTCGGTCTTCGGCGAGTTCATTCGCCAGAACGGACCGAGCAGCGCCGACGCGGTTTCGGTGGCGCCGGCGTTGCCGTTGTTGATCAGGCATACCAGCGTCGAGAGGCCGATGGCGTCGGCGAAGAGAATGCCTTCGTTATGTCGGTCGCTGGTCGCCTGGCCGATGCGGTTCAAAAAATCGATGCCGACGTCGTATTCGTCCTCGGTCAGCTTCACCTCGCGGGCGAAGGCATGGATATGCCGGATAAAAGCCGCCGCGATCTCGCGCAGCCGGTCGTCCGGGGTCTGCGCCATCGCCGCCAGAACCGCAGGCGTCACATCCTCCTGGGTCTCGATGATGTTGCCGCAACCGCGGCTCTCGCTGCGGCGTGAGGACGGTGCACCCATGGACATCTTCCGGTTTTGAGGCATTTGTCTGCAAGCGTTTGCATCCTATATTGCAATCGATTGCAAGAAGTCAAGCCCTCTGCCATAGTGAAGCGCTACGACGACCCAACTACAGGGACACCTCATGAATCGCGCAGGACCCACGACGCTTAAACAGATTGCGGCAGCCACCGGCGTCCACACCTCAACGGTGTCCCGTGCGCTCGATCCGCACAAGCGCCACCTGGTGGCCGACGATGTTGCCGAGCGGATCGTGCATCTGGCGCAATCGCTCGGCTATCAGCCGAACCGCGTGGCAACCAGCCTGCGTACCGGACGATCGCACCTGATCGGCGTCTTGTTGCCGGATATCGCCAATCCGGTGTTCGCGCCGATCCTCAGCGGCATCGCCGAATCGCTGGCGAGCGAAGGTTATGCGCCGATCGTCGCCGATGCCGGCAACGACTCCTCCCGGCAAATCGCGTTTGTCGACAACCTTCTCAACCAGCGCGTCGACGGGCTGATCCTGGCGACGGTGTCGCGCGACGACGACGTGGTCGGACATTGCCTCGACCGCGGCATGCCTGTGGTCCTCGTCAACCGTTTCGAGTTTCGCGACCGGGTATCGTCGATCGTATCGGACGACGAACTGGGCATGCAACTTGCCGTCGATCATCTGGTGTCGACCGGCCATCGCTATATCGGCCATTTGTCGGGACCGCTCAACACCTCGACGGGATCGTTGCGGCGGGATGGATTTTCGCGCGCGATGGCCCATCACGGCCTGCCGGTTCACGTCGAAGAAGCCTCGCACTTCACGCGTGAGGCCGGCGTCGCGCCGGCGCGCGCGCTCATTGCCGGCACTGCGGGGATTACCGCGATCGTGGCGGCCAACGATCTCTTAGCGCTCGGAATATTCGATGCGATGCGGATGCTCGGCCTGCGCTGCCCCGATGATATTTCGGTGGTCGGCCACAACGACATGCCGCTGGTCGATCTGATCTCGCCGCCGCTGACAACGGTTCGAATTGAGCATCGCGAAATGGGACGCGGCGCGGCGAAGCTGCTGCTGGAAGAAATCGATCACCGCGGCGCGGCCGCGCAGCATGTCATCCTGCAACCGGAGCTGATTGTCAGGGCATCGACGACGGCGTTGCGAATGCCCTCCGAAATCGGAAACACTTAGCTTGACGCCAAATAGGGCGCGCCTTCTAATCAACGTGAACGTGGAATGTCCAATCCAGGGACTTTTGCCGCCGATCAATTGGCGAGAAAAGGATCCGTTCGTGGTTCTCGCCGATCGAGAAGCTGTTCAAACTCTCGAGGGAGCAAAACATGGCTGATGAACAAGCCCCACCTGCCGGCCCGGATCTGACCCTGGGCGTCGATCTGTCCGAATTCACCGGAGAGACCTTGCTCGGCCATGTCGGCGAGGAAGACGTTTTGCTGGTGCGCTCGGGGTCGGACATCTTCGCCATCGACGCGCATTGTAGCCATTATCATGGGCCCTTGGCCGAGGGATTGGTGGTCGGCGAGAGTGTTCGCTGCCCCTGGCATCACGCCTGCTTCAATTTGCGCACCGGAGAGGCGGCCCGCGCTCCGGCTCTTAATCCGCTCGCGGTCTGGCAAGTCGAGCAGGGCGGCAACCGCATCTTCGTGCGGCAAAAGCGTCCACAGCCGAAGCCGCGCGGCAAACCGCCGGCCGAGTCGCCCGGCAGTATCCTGATTGTCGGCGGCGGCGCCGCAGGCTTTGCCGCGGCGGAGATGCTGCGGCGGCAGGAATATCGCGGCAGCATCGTGATGCTGAGCAGCGATGCCGCGCCGCCGGTGGACCGGCCGAACCTGTCAAAGGACTACCTTGCCGGCAGCGCGCCGGAGGACTGGCTGCCGCTGCGGCCCGACAGTTTTTACACCGAAGCCGGGATCGAGCTGCGCCTCAACACCGACGTCACTTCGATCGACACCAAGGCACGCAATGTCATTATTGCCGGCGGCGAGACGATTTCCTATGACCGCCTGCTGCTGGCGACAGGAGCGGAGCCGGTGCGCCTGCCGATTCCGGGCGCCGACCAGCCGCATGTCCACGTGCTGCGCACGCTTGCCGATTGCCGGGCGATCATCGAATCAGCAAAAGGCGCGCGCCGCGCCATTGTGATCGGCGCCAGCTTCATCGGGTTGGAAGCTGCAGCGTCGTTGCGCGCGCGCGACATCGAGGTCCATGTCGTCGGACTCGAAGCCCGGCCGATGGAACGCGTGCTTGGTCCGGAAATGGGCGACTTCATTCGCGCCCTGCACGAAGAGCACGGCGTCGTCTTCCATCTCGGCGATACGGTGGTCGCAATCGACGGCAAGCGCGCGACGTTGAAGAGTGGCCGGGTGCTGGAGGCCGAGCTTGTGGTGGTCGGCGTCGGGGTGAGGCCGCGCCTCGCATTGGCGGAGAAGGCCGGTCTTGCGCTCGATCGCGGCATCGCGGTGAATGCGTATCTCGAGACCAGCATCGCGGGGATTTACGCCGCCGGCGATATCGCGCGCTGGCCCGATCCGCATTCCCGCGAGAATATCCGGGTCGAGCATTGGGTGGTGGCCGAACGCCAGGGCCAGGCCGCCGCGCGCAATATGCTGGGGCAGCGCGAGGCATTCGACGCCGTGCCATTTTTCTGGAGCCAGCACTACGACGTGCCGATCAATTATGTCGGCCACGCCGAGACATGGGACGAGATTGCCATCGACGGCGACGTCGCGGCGAAAGATTGTCTGCTGCAATACAAGCGCCAGGGCCGCGTTCTTGCCGTGGCCTCGATCTATCACGATCTTGCAAGCCTCAAGGCTGAACTTCAGATGGAGCAGGCGACGCCCTAGGCCAGCGTATGCACGATCACCGGGCCGGCGACCGCGGAAGCCGGTCCAATCAGCAGAGGCCCGAGATTTTGCTCGATCCAGGCGAGCGCCCGCCTGTTTGCTTCCTCCGCGCCTGCGAAATTGTTGAAGAGGCTGATCGCCGTTACGGTGTCGTCGGGTGCATAGAACATCGCTGATGATCGGAATCGCGCCCTCCTTGATCCTGCGGGCCAGCTCCTCGGCCGTGCCAGTCTTTGCCTTGGCCTGACGGATCGCGGCGTACATGGAATCCTCCCTTACCGACGACGCTGCCCGGGATCGTTCCTAATATCAGGCGGGGCGAGCAGCAGGTTCCCGCGCGCGCGATATTACGCCTTCCCGCGCGACCAGACCATCAGGAGTAAAAGGTGTTTTCGGTCGCCGCGGCGGGACGCCAAAGCGTCGGGCGTCAAAGAGATGTTGCCGGGATAGCAAAATATGCGAGGCGAGCTGTAGCAGAACGCACCTTCCGTAATCGGAGATGCAAAGGGAAACAGCGCCCGACGACTTCGATACCTTCTGGCAGGGCTACCCGAGACTTCTGCGATTCGGAGCGGCGGCTTCACTGTAATATTCTGTAATCTTTAGAATCGGCGCCCCAGGTAGAGACGTTGATGCTCCAGAGCGGCAGTAGTCTCGGCACACCACCACTGGGTTTCCACCCGTGGGAAGCTTCGTTCGCGTTATTTGTCGCTGCGGCTCCGCCCCTGAGATATTTTGGTAACGCCACCCTGGCACAACCGGTATCTTCATTTGCCGCCCCAGTTCCTGATTTTTTATGCTGGATTTCAGCCGTAAGGAGGTGCGTTCAGGCAATTGCCTTGTGACGAAAAAATTGCAGCCTCGTTTAAAAAAACAAAAATAGAGAGATCAATTCATGCTTGCGGATTGTGGCCACATCGTCGTCGTTGATGACGACCCGTCGCTATGCCAAATGGTGACCAGATATCTGGAAGATCACGATATATCGACCAAGTCTGCGTCAAGCAAAACAGAGTTGTGCCGCCATTTTGCGGAGACCCTTCCCAGCCTCATCATTCTGGATCTGCGGCTCGGTCAGGACGATGGGTTGGACCTGTTGAGGGAAATTCGTTCTCATTCGGACGTTCCGGTCATCATCACGACCGGCCATCGTCCCGACGAGATCGATCGCATTGTCGGTCTCGAATTGGGCGCGGACGACTATATCGTAAAGCCATTCAGCCTCAGGGAATTGCTTGCCCGGGTCCGTGCCGTATTGCGGCGCCAGGAAATGGGGCGCGCCGCGCGGACCCACGAGCCGGAGCGGGGCGGATACAGGTTCGGCGGCTGGCAGCTCGAACGGCGCGCCCGCAGATTGATCGATCCCGGCGCGACGCCGGTCTCGCTGAGCAAGGGCGAGTACGCGTTGCTGCTGGCCTTTCTCGAAGCGCCGCAGCGGCCGCTGTCGCGGGAGTATTTGTTGCAAGCCACCCGGGTTCACGAAGATATTTTCGATCGGAGCATCGATGTCCAGGTCTTGCGGCTGCGACGCAAACTCGAGGCCGATTCGAGTGCGCCGCGCGTAATCCGAACCGAGCGCGGTGTCGGTTATGTGTTCGGGTTGCCGGTAGAACCGTACTAAGAACGGCCGAATCATTACAGTTGTAACCATATTCTCCGCGCCGGTGATAATCCCGTAACCGGCAGGGATCAGTGTCTTCGTGCCGCTCCACGGAGACTCTCGTGTTACCGAAACGCCAATCCAGCTTGTTGCCTTTGCCGGCCGTCCATCAGCGGGCTGCTTCGCCAGCCGCGCCGGGTGGGATTTCGAGCTGAAGATGCGGTTGTGTGCTCATGTGCTAGGCCGGTTGGCGATTGCGGCGACCTGCACCAACTCGACGGCAGGGCCCGAAGCACAGGTCAACCGTGTCGATTACCCTTTTTCCGCCTACAGCCTGTGGGAAGATATCATGTCGAATTCAGCAGAACCGGCCAACACAATAGCCATCCGCTATACCGGTCAGGGCCGCCGCGAGCTAGGGCTGGCGGCGCCTGGAAAAACCTGCGCTGCGCGCGGCAATCCGGCGCACGCTCTACAGTTCGGTCCGGGCAAAACGGTTTCGAGGCCGTCGATAATGCCCGCGGTGACGCGAGCCGATCACGAGAATGCCGCGCTGTGGTCGTCGATGTTTGCGTCTTTCGTCAGGGCTTTTGCGCTCCATGGCGCTTCATACTGCAATTTGCTGCACGCAATCGCGACATCTCCCGTCGAGTCCTGCTCGGCCCAGCCAGAGACGGAAAGGCTTGCCGTTCGCGAGCGGCGCAGGCCGCTCGTTGTCAGTTCTACCTCGGCAAGTCCCAAGCTGACGGAAATCGGACTTGAGCAGGAGGCCAATCGATCGGAGGCGCGGTCCGAAGCTGCCGCTCTGGCTGAATTTGAAGGCTCGCCTCCGTTTGCCGATCACCCAAACCCCCGTCATTGGCTGACCAGCCCTTGCAGCACCGTCGCAGGCCGATGGATGCAGTGGCGCCGCGAACGGCAGATCAAAAAGGCCGCCGCTGCCTTGCTGGCGCTCGATGACCGGACATTGCGGGACATCGGCATCCCTCACCGATCTGGGATCGAGCAGGTCGTGAGGTACTGCTTTGATTGCTGAGGTGGTCACCCGCAATCGGGGTCGTGCAATCGCGATTTTACTGCTGGTACTGGGTAGCCTGCAAATTTCTCCGGCGCCATCGGGATCGCTCGAACAGGTGCGGGACTGGAACAACCTCGCCGAAGAGCCAATCACCCCGATGCCCGAACCGCCCGCAATCGACCCGCTTAAGATCAGACTTGGCGAGCGCCTGTTCGGCGATCCCCGGCTGTCTCATGACAATTCGCGCAGCTGTTCATCGTGCCACGATCTCGGCACAAACGGCGCAAGCACAAAAGGCTTGGACGTCGGTCGCGACGGCTCAAGCCTTTCGCTCAATACCCCTACCCTGTTCAACGCCGCGCTCAACTTCCGCTTCGGTTGGGAGGGAAAGCTGCGCACCCTGGAATCGGATGTCAAGGCAACGCTGGAAAGCTCCCGGATCATGGCCACCAGCCTGTCCGAGCTCGCGGAAAAGCTCGCCGCCGATCCCGACATGCTCCGGCAGTTCATGGCCGCCTATGGCGGCGGCCCGGATGCCGCCAACATCGTGGATGCCATCGTCAGCTTTGAGCGAACCCTGGTCACACCAGGCAGCAGATTCGATCGTTGGCTGGC
>WNGI01003026.1_pt1 | contig 14722 bp, 14 predicted proteins | sample 5400621 | NCBI WGS metagenome assembly WNGI01 (sample SAMN13153374, study PRJNA577476) | soil metagenome | isolation source: 20 cm soil or saprolite under Garry oak tree replicate 1 | place: USA:California | collected 2016-06-15 | reverse complement strand
GACCGCGGCCAGCTCCAGGGGTGGCAACAGGACGAGGCCGGCGCCGTCATCCTGACCGCGCGGCACGACGAGGTGCTCGGCGCGGTCGCCGACGCCGCGCAAGGGACCCTCGTCGCCGCCGACCTCCCCGACCAGGCGGGAGCCGTCCGCGACCTCGTCGCCTCCTACAAGCGCAGTCGCTCCACCGAGTCGCGCGCCGAGCGCGACCGCCCCCGGGCCTGGATTCCCCTGACGCTGGCGGCGGCGGTGCTGCTGTGGGCATCCCTGGCGGGGCGTACGGCGGCCTTGATCGGACTCGCGCTGGTCGTCGGCGCCGGCACCGCCACGGCGCAGGCCGCCGGAGAGAAGCGGCCTTTGGAGCCCGGTGACCGGGCCCGCTATTTCGAGCAGCTCGCCCGCCGCGGCGCGGACGACACCACCTGGTACAACCTCGGCACTGAGGCCCTGGAGGCGGGAGACGCCGCCAACGCACGCACCGCCCTCGCGAAAGCAGCCACGTCCCTCGACCCCGAGATCCGGTTCCGCGCCCTGTACAATCTTGGCCTGCTCGGCTTGCGCGAGGCGCGGGCCGACAGCGCGCGCCGCGAGCCGCACCTCGCCGACGCGGAGCGGGCGTACCGCGAAGCGCTGCTGCTCAAGCCTCACCACCTGCCCGCCAAGTGGAACCTGGAGCTCACGATTCGCGAGCGCCGTGGCGGCGGGCCGTCGCACCCGCCGCCCCAGGGCGGCGGCCAGGCGAGTGGCGCGGGAGCCCCGAGCCCGGCGACCCCACCGCCCCCTTCGGGCGGAAACGCGGGGCAAGTGTCGCCGCAACAGGCGACCGAGATCCTGAACTCCATCGGGGAAGAGGAGCTGCGGACGCGCAAGGACCGCACCGGCCGGGCGCGGCAGGCCGCCGAACGGGGAGTCAAGAACTGGTGATCGCGGCGCTCGCGCTCCTGGCGCTCGTGCAGGGGCCTCCGGACGTCACCGCCGGCGTGGATCGCGCGCGCGTGCGCGTCGGCGAGCCGGTCACGCTCACGGTGCGCGCACGGTCCCGGTCCCCGGAGCCGCTCGACATCGTCCTGCCATCGCTCGCGGGCTTCACGATCGTCGGATCTCGCGATTTCACCGAAGTCTCCGTCGGCGGCAGCGGTGGGCCGGTCCGGACCACGAGCCGGTCGCTGGAGCTGCGCGCCGATCGGGCGGGAGCGCTGGTGATCGGCGCCGTCACCGTGCGCCAGGGCGCGCGGGCGGTGCGGACCGATCCGGTCACGATCACGGTGGACAGCGTCGCGGGGTCGCCCAATGATCTCGGGCCGATCGCCCGCGCGCTGCTCGAGGCGGCGCCGCTCCCGCCGCCCGGCCGCACCGACCAGGTGAGTGTCGCGGTCGTGGTGCCCGCGGACACCGTGATCGTCGGACAACAGGTGGACGTCGTGGTCGCGGCGTGGTTCCCCCGCGAGCTCAGTCATCGACTGCGCCAGGGACCCGTGCTCACGTTGGAAGCGCCCACCGGCGTCTGGGCGTACCCGCCGACGGCGCCCGACGGCGTCGCCCTGTCGCGCAAGATCCGCGGGCAATGGATGGACCTGTTCGTGGTGCACCAGGTCGTCTTCCCGCTCGCGCCGGGCCGGATCGTGCTGCCGCCCGCGTCGGTGGCCTACGGCGTCCCCGTGACGTTCTCGTTCTTCAGCCGCGAAGAGCGCTACGAGCTGCGCAGCGACTCGATCGCCATCGTCGCGCTGGCGCCGCCGGCCGCCGGCCGTCCGGCGGGTGATCAGGGAGTCGTGGGCCGGGGGCTCACCCTGGCGCTCACCGTGGAGCCGACCGACACGCGGGTGGGGGAGCCGATCGAGGTCTCGGCAGCAGTGGCGGGCCTGGGCAACGTAGCCTTGTGGGCGGATCCGGCCGTGCGGTGGCCCGCCGGGTTCCGGGTCTATCCCGCGCAGACCACCACCCGCCTCACGCCGCTCGGCGGGTTGATCGCGGGGACCAAGACGTTTCACTACCTCGTCGTCCCCGACTCGGCGGGCTCCTTCCTGCTGCCGGAAGTGCGGTACCCCTACTACGACCTTGGGACGGGTGGCTACGTGGTGGTGCGGGTCGCGCCCCGGACGCTCGCCGTGGCGCCCGGTGCCGAGCCGCGGGCCGCGCGGGCGCTGCCGCCGCTCCTGGTGCGCAGTGCGGAGGCGGGCGGAGTCGACGGCGTACTGGGCGACCTGCCACCGTGGAGCTGGCTGCTAGCATGGATGCTCCCTGGGGCGGTGTGGCTCCTGTGGCGTCGCCCACGCGCCCTCGCGGCCGACGGCGCGGGGGCACCGGCACTCGTGCTTTCACGCCTCGGCCGCCTGGAGCGGGAGTTTCAAGGCGTGCTGGCGAACCACGTCGTCGATCCCGAGACGCGTGACGGGGACGGGCTGGCGCGCGCGCTGCGAGCGGCGGGCGTCGAGCCGGCGGTCGCCGAGCACGTCATGCGGCTGCGTGACCGGCTGCGCGCCGCGCGCTATGGGCCACGCGGCGTCGGCGATGCGGCCGAGCTCGCCGCCGAGCTGGAACAGGTGCTCCACGTCCTGCGCGGCGGTGGGCGGCGCAGCCGCAGGCTTACGCTGGTGGGCATCGGCGCGCTGCTCCTGCTCGCGCCGCCCGCCCGCGCCCAGCGGCCGAGCGCCGAGGCATTGTACGAAGCCGGCGCCCTGCGGGCGGCCGCGGATTCGTTTGCGGCGCGTGCCGCGGCCGAGCCGCAGATCGCCGCGCACTGGTACGATCTCGGCGCGACGCTCTACCGCGCCGGGGCCGACGGCAAGGCGACGGCCGCCTGGACCCTCGCCGCGCGGCTGGTGCCACGCAACGCGCTCGTGCGGCGCGCCCGCCGCTTGCTGCCGCCGCCGGACGCCGCCAGCGAGTCCCTGTTGGCGGTGGGCCCCGCGACCCCGGCGGAGTGGTGGCTTGCGGCGACCGTGGCGTGGTGGCTCGCCTGGGGGCTGGTGCTGGCCCGGCGGCGGGCGCGCTGGCCGGCCGCGCTCGCCGTGGTAGCGTTGGTGGCGGCCGGGCTTGGTCTCATGGAGTGGCAACAGCGTTCGCGCGCGGTGGCAGTCGTGCTCGCCCCGGCGACGCCCGTGCGGGTCGCGCCGTACGGCAGCGCCACCGCAGGCGCGTCGCTCGAGGTCGGGGCCGCGGTCCTGATCGAGGACCACTACGGCGCGTGGGTGCGCGTCGCGCGCCGCGACGGCGTGCGCGGCTGGGTGCTGGCCCGGGATGTGGCGACGCTGTGAGCCCCACGATCGCCGTCTTGCCGTCCACGGTGGCCGACCAGATCGCCGCGGGCGAGGTGGTCGAGCGGCCGGCATCGGTCGTCAAGGAATTGGTGGAAAACGCGCTGGACGCGGGCGCCCGCGCCATTCGCGTTGAGCTCGAGGATGGCGGCAAGACACTGATCCGGGTGAGCGACGACGGGGAGGGCCTGAGCGCCGACGACGCGCGCCTTGCCCTGCAGCGCCACGCCACCAGTAAGATCCGCAGCGCGGCGGATCTGATCGGCGTCGGCACCTTCGGCTTCCGCGGTGAGGCGCTTCCCGCGATCGCGTCGGTCTCGCGCTTCGAGCTCGAGACGTCGGTCGACGGCCGCGCCGCGACACGGCTGCGGGTGGTCGGCGGTCGCATCGAAGCGGGGGAGGCAACCGCCCGGCAGCGCGGCGCGACCATCGCCGTGCGCGGGCTGTTCTTCAATACGCCGGCCCGCCGCAAGTTCCTGCGCGCCCCGGCCACGGAAACCCGGGCGGCGAGCGAGGCGCTCTCTCTCCTCGCCCTCGCCCGGCCCGACGTCGCCTTCGCGCTGACCAGCGACGGCCGCGCGCTATTCGACGCCCCGCCCGCCGAGCGCCTCATCGATCGCGTCCACGCGGTGTGGGGGCGGGCGCTCGCCGACACGCTGCTGCCCATCGCGTACCGCGAAGGGCCGGTGGAAGTGACGGGGTTCTGCCAGCGGCCGTCGCAGGCCAAGCCCGCCGGCCGCAAGGCGCATGTGTTCGTGCGCGGCCGCCCGATCCGCGACCCGTTCCTCGTCCGCGCCGCTGAAGCCGGGTACCGTTCCACCATTCATCCGGGCGACCGGCCAAGCCTGCTGCTGTTCCTCGACGTGGCTGGCGACGCCGTGGACGTGAACGTCCACCCCGCGAAACTGGAGGTCCGCTTCCGCGACAAGTTCCTGGTCGAGAAGGTGGTCGAGGAAGCCGTGCGGGCGGCGTTGGCGCCGTTGGCCGCGGCGGCGCCACTGGGGGAGGTGTCGGGTTCCGGGTTCCAGGGGTCGGGGGATGCTTGGGCAGCGGCGGGCGGGAGCGGGATCGCGGTCCCGATGGAGTTGTTCCCCGAGGGCCCCCCGACACCCGGCACCCGACCCCCGGCCCCGCCGTTGCTTCAGGTGTTCGACTCCTACATCCTCTTTCAGACCGGGGACGGCGTCGCGATCGTGGACCAGCACTCGGCGCACGAGCGGGTGCTCTACGAGGACGTCATGCGCCAGCTCACCGGCGACGGCGCATCGGCGCAGCGGCTGCTCTTGCCGCTGACGCTCGACTTCACGCCCGCCGAGCTCGACGCCATCGACGCGCATCGCGAGCTGCTGCGGCGCGTGGGGTTCGAGATCGAGCCGTTCGCCGGCCGCAGCGTGATCGTCCATACGGCACCCAACCCGCACCCGCGCTTCGAGGCCGCGCGGTGCCTGCAAGAGCTGGTCGGCGACCTGGCCGGCGGACGCTTCGGCGGCTGGCAGAACCGCCTCGAGCGCTTCGGGGCCACCTTCGCGTGCCGGGCGGCGATCAAGGCTGGTCACCACCTCGACCCGCAGGAAATGCGCGAGCTGGTGCTGCGGCTGCTCACGGCGACCCTGCCCGCCCACGACGTGCACGGCCGGCCCACCATCGTGCAGCTGCCCAAGGACGAGTTGGAGCGGCGGTTCGGCAGGACGTGACACCCGGCCCGCCGCTCACGCCCGTTGTCGTCGGGCCGACTGCCGTCGGGAAAACCGCCGTGGTCGCGGCCCTCGCCGCTCTCATTCCTGTCACCGTCCTCTCCGCCGACGCGCGCCAGGTCTATCGAGGCCTCGACGTGGGGACCGCAAAGCCCGATGTCGAGCTGCGGCGCCGCGTGCCGCACCTGGGGCTCGATCTGATCGCGCCCGGGGAGCGCTACAGCGCGGGCCGGTTCGCACGCGACGCCGCCGGGTGGTTGGCGGAGACCCGCGCCGCCGGCCGGCTCCCGGTCGTCGTCGGCGGCACGGGCTTTTACATCCGGGCGCTGGCCGACGGGCTGTTCCGCGAGCCGTCGCTTGAGCCGGAGCGGCGCGAGCGGTTGCGCGCGTGGACGGCCGCGCTCGCGGTGCCGGAGCTGGCGCGCTGGGCGGGGCGTCTCGATCGCCGCTACGCGGGCGGGGGACGCCAGCGCGCCGCGCGCGCCGTCGAGGTGGCGCTGCTCACGGGCCGGGCGGTCTCGTGGTGGCAGCGCGAGGCGCGGGAGACCGGGGCGATGCGGCCGTGGTACATTCACCTCACCGTGCCGCGCGAAACCCTGCACCGCCGCATCGCCGAACGGGTGGATCGGATGCTGGCGTCGGGGTTGGTGGCGGAGGTGGAACGCACCCTCGCGGCGGGCGTGGCGGCGGCCGCGCCCGGGCTCGACGGCGTCGGGTATCGTGAAGTCGTCGCGGTGTTGCAGGGACGAGCGCCGGCGGCGGGGTTACGCGACGCCATCGTAATCGCGACGCGGCAGTACGCGAAGCGGCAGGAGACGTGGTTTCGACAGCAACTGCGACATCGGACGTCAGACGTCAGACATCAGGAGCCCGAGGTCTGGATGCTCGATGCGAGCCCTGACGCCGAGGAGTTGGCTGCGCTCATCCTCGCGCGATGGCAGCGCGTGAACGTTGACGTCTGATGTCTGAGGTCTGACGTCTCGCATGAGAATCGGCATCACCTGTTACCCGACCTACGGCGGCTCCGGCGCGGTCGCGACCGAGCTGGGCCTGGAGCTCGCCCGGCGCGGGCACGACGTCCACTTCATCGCCTATGCCAGCCCGTTCCGGCTGCGGGGCGTCGTCGAGCGCGTGACCTTTCATGAAGTCGCGGCGATCGACTACCCGCTGTTCGAGCAGAGCCCGCACGCCCTGGCGCTGGCGGTCAAACAACACGAGGTGGCGCAGCGTGAGCGGCTCGAGCTGCTGCACGTGCACTACGCGATTCCCTTCGCCACGACGGCGTGGCTCGCGAAACAGATGATGGCCGACGAGCGTGACCTCAAGATCGTCACGACGCTCCACGGCACCGACATCACGCTCGTCGGGCAGGACCCGTCCTACTTCACCATCACCAAGTTCTCGATCGAGCGCTCCGACCGCGTGACGGCGGTGTCCCTGTACCTGCGGGAGGAGACCTACCGCGCCTTCGGCTGCCAGGGTTGCGACGTCGCGGTGATCCCGAACTTCATTTCCACCGCCGACTACTATCCCCCCCCGCCCGGCGCGCGCCGCCATCGTTTCGCCCCCGCCGACCACAAGATTCTGGTCCACGTCTCGAACTTCCGGCCCGTCAAACGGATCGCGGACGTGATCCGCGTCTTCGCCGGCGTGCGTCGGGCGGTGCCCGCGACGCTCGTCCTCGTGGGCGACGGGCCCGACCGCGACGGCGCCCAGACGGACGTCGACCGGCTGGGGCTCGCCAAGGACGTGCGCTTCTTCGGAAAAGTGGACGACGTGGGGGATATCCTGCGCTGCGCGGACCTGTTCCTGCTGCCGTCGCAAAGCGAGTCCTTCGGTCTGGCCGCGCTGGAGGCGATGGCGTGCGGGGTGCCGGTCATCGCGAGCCGGGCCGGCGGCCTGCCGGAAGTCGTCACCGAGGGAGAAAGCGGCTACCTCGCCCCCGTCGGCGCCGTGGACGAGATGACCGAGCGGGCGCTCGCCGTGTTGCGCGATCCGGCCCTGCACGAGCGACTGCGTCGCGGCGCCGCCGAGCGCGCGCTCGAGTTCGCCGCCGACCAGGTCGTGCCCCAGTATGAGCGGCTGTACGAGAGCGTGCTCAAGTGACCGATCTGCTGCGGCTCGTCCGGGCCGGCAACCTGCTCGTCGCCGCCGCCGGCGTGCTGGCAGGGGGCTGGGTCGCCCTCGGGGCGGTGACAGTGCCGCGGTTGCTCGGCTTCGCCGCTCTCGCGGCGGTCGGCTTCGGCGCCGCCGGCAACGTCCTCAACGATCTGCGCGACGTGACGGCCGACCGGGTGAACCGTCCGGGGGGCGAGCGCCCCGTGGCGGTCGGGCGCGTGCGCCGTGAGACGGCGCATCTCGTGGTCGCCGCCGGGGTGTTCGTGGGCGTCGTGGCGGCCGCGCTGGTGAGCGGGACCGCGCTGCTCGTCGGCCTCGCGGCCCTCGTCGTGCTCGCGCTGTACTCGCCGCTCCTCAAACCCGCGGGATTCCCGGGCAACGTCGCGATCGCCGCCGTGGCGGGGTTGCCGCTCTGGTATGGTGCCCTGGCCGTTGGGCGGCCGGCGGCCGGCATCGTCCCCTGGGTGCTCGCGGGCTGGATCCACCTCGTCCGCGAGATCGTCAAGGACATCGAGGACGAGGCCGGCGACCGCGTCGCGGGACGCCGCACCCTGCCGATCCGCTGGGGCGGTCGCGGCGCCGGCGTCCTCTCGGCGCTGCTGGCGATCGCGTTCGTGCCGCTGAGCGTCGCGTTGCCGATCGCCGCGCACTACGGCGGGGCCTACTACGCCGTCGCGGTCGCTCCCCAGCTGGCGGTGCTGGCGGCGGCGAGTCGGCTCCTTGTCGGTCGCACCGAGCGGCTCAGCGGGTTGCTCAAGGGCGCGATGGTCGTAGGGCTGGCGGCGTTGGTTCTTGGGAGGGTCGCGTGAATCTGTGGCAGGGACTCGTCCTGGGACTGGTCCAAGGGCTGACGGAGTTCCTCCCGGTCTCGAGCTCGGGGCACCTGGTGCTGGTGGAGGCGCTGACCGGCGTCCGCTTCCAGGACGTCACGGTCGAGGTGTCGCTGCATGTGGCCACGCTGGGCTCGGTGCTCGTGTTGTACGGACGGCGGTTATGGCAAATCGCGCTCGGGGTGCTCCGGCGAGACCCGGCGAGCCTGCGCTACGCCGGCCTCCTGATTCTCGCCAGCATCCCGGCCGGACTGATCGGCGTGCTGTTTCACCGTCAGATCGAAGCGCGATTCCACTCGCTGACGTGGCTGGGCGTACAGTTCGTGATCACGGGGGGCATCCTGTGGTGGACGCGCGGGCCGCGAGGCGAGCGTGAGCTGCCCACGCCGGCGGCGGCGACCGGCATCGGGTTTGCCCAGGCGTTCGCCATCCTGCCGGCGATCTCGCGATCGGGCGCGACCGTGGCCGCGGCGCTGTGGAGCGGCCTGACGCCTGCGGCGGCGGCCGAGTTCAGCTTTCTCATGGCCATCCCGGTGATTGCCGGCGCCGCCCTCGTCGAGGCGCGCGAGACGGTGCTCAACGTGAGCGCGATCGGGTTGCTCCCCTGGGCCGTGAGCTTCATCGTCGCGTTCCTCGCCGGCCTCGTGTCGATCCGGTTTCTCGTCGCGCTGCTGCGCCGGGGACGCTTCCACGCGTTCGCGCCGTACTGCTGGGCGGTGGGCGTGTTCACCATCGTGTACGCGATGTGGCGCGCCTAGAGCTGGACGGGGTGCCCGCCGCCGCCCTCGCGCGGCGCTGGGGCGTGCCCCAGTGCGGCTTGTTCCGCCGCCTCGCCTCGACCCTCGACGCGATTCACGAGGTCGCCGCCCAACAGGCACCGCCGGGGACCGTGGTCATCGCCGAAGAGCAGACCGCCGGGCGCGGGCGGGGCGGGCGCACCTGGCACTCGCCCGTCGGGGGCGTGTGGCTGGGGATGTTGCTGCATCCGGCTCACGGGGAGCTGGGCGTCATGTCCATCCGGGCGGGGCTGGTCCTGGCCGACGTCGTGGATGAGCTCGCGGGCCGGGCGGTCACCCAGCTCAAGTGGCCCAACGACGTCGTCGTGATGGACCGCAAGGTGGCGGGCATCCTCTGCGAGGGCCGCTGGCAGGGCGACGTCTTGCAGTGGCTGGGACTGGGGATCGGGGTGAACGTGTGCAACCCGATCCCGCCGGAGGTCGCGGACCACGCGGTCGCGCTGGCGGAACTCCTCCCGACCGTGCGGCGCCTCGACGTGCTCGACCGCCTGGTACCGGCTCTCCTCAGCCTCACCGCCCACACCGCCCGCCTCACTGAATCGGAGTGCGTCGCCTTCGGGGAGCGCGACTGGCTCCGAGGCCGGCAGCTCAAGTTGCCGCTCTCCGGCCGCGCGGCGGGGATCCGCGCCGACGGCACCCTGCTCGTGGACACGGGATCGGGGACCACCTACGCGCGGGAGGGACATGTCGAGCTCGCCTGATCTGCCGTGGCGCTCGCGTGTGGCGCTCGCGGTGCTGCTCCTCGCTTCGGCTTGGGGCGTGGCGGTGCCCGAACGCCTTCTCTATCTTAGCGGCCCATGCTGCTCGCCGTGAACATCAACAACACCGAGACCAAGCTCGGTCTCTTCCGGGACGACACCCTCGAGTCCCACTGGCGACTGACCACCACCGGCCGCACGCCCGACGAGTGGGCCGCGGCGATCACCGCGGCCCTGTCGCAGAGCGGCCGCTCCACCAGCGAAGTGCGGGCCGCCATCGTGGCCTCGGTCGTGCCGCCCGTCACGCAGACCGTATGTGAAGCCGTCGCGACGGCGACCGGGAAGGCCCCGGTCGTCGTCGATGGGCGGGCCCGCCTGCCCATCACCCTCGACGTCGAGGAGCCCCTCACGGTCGGCGCGGACCGCATCCTCAACACGCTCGCCGCCTCGAAGCTGTTCCATCGCGACACCATCGTCGTGGACTTCGGGACGGCAACGACCTTCGACTGCATCACCGCCGACGGGCGGTTCATCGGCGGCGTGATCATGCCGGGGGTGCGCACCGCCGCCGATGCCCTCATCAGCCGCACCGCGAAGTTGCCCGCGACGGAGCTGACGCCGCCGGAGCGCGTCATCGGGCGGCGCACCGAAGACTGCATCCGGGCCGGCGTGCTCTGGGGGAACGCCGATGCGGTGGACGGGATCGTCCGGCGCATCGTGGCCGAGTGGCCGGCCAAGCAGGCCCGTCCGCTGGTCATCGCCACCGGCGGACTCGCCAGCCTCGTCGTCCCGCTCACCAAGGAGATCGAGTCGGTGCATCCCGACCTCACGATCACGGGTCTGCAGATCGCGGCGACGGCCCTGGGCCTCTCGTGGTAGTCGATGCCCGGGCGACCAGCGCGTGGCGGCGCTGGGGCTACCGCGTACTGCCCGGCGACCTCTTTTCTTATCTGCTGCACCTGCGGCCCGCCGAGTGGCCGATCATGGCCGCACACACCGCCCTGGGCTGGGTGCTGGCCGTCGGCGTGCGCGGCGCGCTCCACGGGGAACACGTCGGGGCAGCGCTCACGGCGCTGGTTCTCTGGGTCGTGCTGCTCAACGGCGGCACACTGGCCTTGAACACCGCGTTCGACCGGGATGAGGGAGACATCGGGTATCTGCGCGCGCCGCCGCCCGTGCCGCGCTACCTGCTGCCGTTCAGCGTCGCCCTGCTCGTCGCGGGACAGCTGCTGGCGTTCTCGTTGCCCCCCGCCTTTCAGATCGACTACGGTATCTGCTTCGCGCTCTCGGTGCTGTATTCCGTGCCGCCGTTCCGGTTCAAGGCCGTGGCGGGCGTGGACTGGGTGATCAACATGTGGGGGTTCGGGACGTTGACGCCCTACGCCGCGTGGGCGGCAACGGGTCGAGCGCTCGACACCGGCCACGCGCTGGTGCTGCTGGCCTTCTGCCCGCTGTTCGCGGCGCTGTACCCGCTCACCCAGCTGTACCAGTTCGACGAGGACCGACGCCGCGGCGATCGCACGCTGGCCCTCATTCTGGGAATGCGGCGCAGTCTCCTCGTCGCCATCGTCAGCGCGCTAATCGCGTTCGCGCTGTTCGCCGCCGCCGTGCTGGTGTTGGGCATCGGCGTGGGGTGGGGGCTGGTCATCGCCGTGCCGTTCGCGGCATGGCTGCTCGTCCTCGGACCCTGGTACGCGCGGCACGAGTCCTGGAGTGCGGCCGAGCATCAGCGGGGGATGTACCGCGCGCTCACCGCCTGGGCGTTGACCGACCTGACCGTGCTCGCCATGTTCGCGCGCTGAACCGTTGGCCCCCGGGCGGCGGCCTGCTACATTTCCGGTTCGGACTTCCAATTCGGACTCCCAACCCGGGGAGCGACCCTACCATGACGACCAGCGCGGCCCCCGCCGCCAGCGACCGCTCGGACTTCCGGAACGTGATGATCGCCGGCACGAAGACCGGGGCGCTCACCGCCCTCGCGGTCGTGGTGTTCCTCGCCGCGTCGCGGGGGCTCGGGGCGGGTGCCGTCCGCGCCGTCGTCCAGACGCTCGTCGTCCTCGCCGCCGGTACGGCCGCGGCGTTCCTGCCGGCGTATTGGGCATCACCGCGCACCACGGAGGGCGTCGCGGGCAGCGCCGCCATCGGGTTGTGGGGGACGATCGTCTTCAGTGTCATCGATATCGCGCTGCTGCGGCCGCTGCACGCCTATCCGTGGACGTGGGACGCCGTCGGCGGCGGTGGCACCTGGTGGTACCTGCCGATCTGGTGGATGCTCGGGACCTACCTCGCCTGGCTGGGCGGGTTGGTGTGGGCGCAGCGGCACGCGCGGGGAGGGGGGCAGCCCTCCATCGGGCGGCTCGCGCTGCCGGTCGTGGGCGGAGCAGTGGGCCTCGCCGCCGTCGCGATGCTCGCCAGGCTCGGCGTTCTTCTGCCGGTGGCGGCTGGCGGCGGCTTCGCGATCACCCTCACGGTGCTCGCGGTCGCCGGCATCGCGCGCCAGCGGTAGTGGGGCAGGGGCGGGGAACGGACGGTGCCCCGCTGGCTGGCCCACCTCCTCGTCGTCGTGGGATGGCTCCTCACCCCGGTGGTAGCGTGGGGAGCCTCCTTTTTTGGTCTGTGGCTCGGGGCCCTCGTGGCCATCCGCTTCCACAGCCCGGCCGTGATGCTGGGCGTCGCCGGCGGGCTGGGCCTGCTCTGCGGCTTCGCGACGCTCTGGGCGTGGGTGCGCTTGATGCGCCGGCTGCCGCACCTGCTGTCGCACCTGATGGCGCCGCGCGCCGCTGAGCAGGACGTCGTCCTCCCCGCCGGCGACTGACATGCGCGTCGCGCTGCTGCTCGTTCTCCCCGCGGTGCTCTCGGCCCAGGGCCGGGAGTATGAATTCCACCTGGGGCGCTGGGGCGGCGGCAACGGCGCGGCGACCTACGAATTCCGCACCAGCCAACCACTGGTCGGGTCCGTCACCCACGGGTTCGGGGCCACCGTCCTCGTCAACGACAGCCTCGGGCGGCGCCGCGCGTTTTACGGGATGGGCTACGAGCTGCAGGCGCTGCGCCGCCGGGCCACCTTGGGTCCGTACGTGCTGCTCGCCGTCGAGCTCGGCCTCTCGACCGATACCGCCCGTCAGGAGCTCGGCGCTCAGTGGAGCGTGGGGGGCGGGCTCGATTGGCGTCCGTTCTCTCGCCTCGCCCTGGGTGCCGAAGCCCGCTACCGCGTGGAGGATCGCGGCCCGCGTGGATTCTGGCAGCCCGGCGGGGCCCGCAAAGGAGTGAGCGTCGCGTTCGGCGTCGCGCTGGCGCTGGGCGGTGTGGGGGCCCGCGCCGAGGGTGGTGGTGGGGGGAGGGGCGGCGGCGGCAGGACATGGCCGGCCGCATCGTTGCCCCCTGCGACGGTTCCCACCCAGGTGACCGGCAGCGCCGCCGAGGTGGTACACACGGCTCTGGATGCCATCGGCACGCCCTATCAGTGGGGCGGAACCGCCGCCAACGGCTTCGACTGCTCCGGGCTGATTCAGTTCGCCTACGGCCAGCACGGGGTCCGCCTCCCGCGGATGAGTCGCGATCAGGCGACCGCGGGCACGGAGGTGACGCCGGTCGTCGAAGCGCTCCAGCCGGGGGACATCCTCCTGTTCTCGGCGCGGCCCGGCGGCGGCGTGACGCACGTGGGGATGTACGTCGGGGAGAGCAAGTTCATCCACAGCTCCAGTACGGGCGTCAAGCTGTCCCGGCTCGACCCCCACGACCCGGAAGGGGCGTACTGGATGCCGCGGTGGGTAGGGGCGCGGCGGGTGATGCCGTGATTCTGCGACGTGCCGTCGTGCCGTCGTGGGTCTTGTTGATGGGCTGCGCCTCGTCCGGCTCCTATCGGGTTGCCGGTCAGCTCAAGGCCTATGAGATCCTGGTACCCGGCCGCGATTCGGTCAGCGCCCGAGTGGCAGACGCGTTCGGGCGCCGGGGGTTCCGGGTGCGCGCGACCATGCACGGCGGGAGCCGTCCCACCCTCGCCTATGTCGCCTTCTGGTTCAGCGAGCCGGGGGAGGGGGGCGAGCGAGCCCGCTACTATGCCCGGCTGGCTGACACGCGTACCGGCGGGATCCTCTCCGCCGCCACGGTTTCGCTGGACTCCCTGGGGTTGACCCTGAGATCCCGGGTTGATTCTCTCGTCTCGCTGCTGACCGCACCGCTGCCAGTCACTCCTTGACTTTGGGCCGCCGTCTGGCGAGTATACATGGTCGTTAGCACTTCTCACATGAGAGTGCTAACAACGCACGAACGTAAGGATTTATCAGCACTTCCGCAGTGGAGGCAGATCATGGCAACCGCAACCTCTAGCAAGACGAAGACCAAGGTCTTTCCCCTGGCTGACCGAGTGGTGATCAAGCCACTCGAAGAAACAGAGACCATGAAGGGCGGGCTCTACATCCCGGACACGGCGAAGGAGAAGCCGATCCAAGGTGAGGTCACCGCCGTTGGTCCCGGCCGGCGTGAGAAGGGCGAATCGGTTCCGATGGAGCTCAAAGTCGGCGACCGGGTGATCTACGGGAAGTACAGCGGCACCCAGGTCGATCTCGATGGCGAAGAGTTCATCATCATCAAAGAGGCGGACGTTCTGGCCAAGGTCGGCTGAGCGTCGTTTCCGGAGGACGAAGCAATGGCTGCGAAATACCTGGAGTTCAACGTCGAGGCCCGCGCGCGCCTGAAGCGGGGCGTGGACAAGCTGGCCGACGCTGTGAAGGTCACGCTGGGGCCCAAGGGTCGCAACGTGGTCATCGACAAGAAATTCGGTAATCCGACCGTCACGAAGGACGGGGTCACGGTCGCCAAGGAGATCGAGCTCGAAGACGAGATCGAGAACATGGGCGCCCAGATGGTGAAGGAAGTGGCGACCAAGACCTCGGACCTCGCCGGCGACGGCACCACGACCGCCACGGTCCTGGCGCAGGCGATCTTCCGGGAAGGCCTGAAGTCGGTCACCGCCGGGGCGAACCCGATGTCCCTGAAGCGCGGCATCGAGAAGGCCGTCGAGACCGTCGTGCAGGAGCTCAAGAAGCTCTCGATGCCGTCGTCGGGGCGAAAGGAGATCAAGCAGGTCGCCGCGATCTCGGCGAACGGCGATGAGGCCATCGGTGAGAAGATCGCAGACGCGATGGAGAAGGTCGGCAAGGACGGCGTGATCACGGTCGAAGAGGCGAAGGGCCTCGAGACCACGCTGGAGACCGTGGACGGCATGCAGTTCGACCGCGGCTACCTGTCGCCCTACTTCGTCACGGATCCGGAGAAGATGGAGGCGGTGCTGGAAGACGCCTACATCCTCATCCACGACAAGAAGATCTC
>WNGI01010290.1_pt1 | contig 14726 bp, 15 predicted proteins | sample 5400621 | NCBI WGS metagenome assembly WNGI01 (sample SAMN13153374, study PRJNA577476) | soil metagenome | isolation source: 20 cm soil or saprolite under Garry oak tree replicate 1 | place: USA:California | collected 2016-06-15 | reverse complement strand
AGGTCGGCCCCTTCCGCGGCGAACCGCCGGGCGCACGCCTCCCCGATCCCCGAGCTCGCCCCGGTGACGAGAATCAGCTTCCCTTTGATCCGAGTCATCCCACCCCCACGTCCTTGCGTGACGTCTTTGCGTGACGTCTTTGCGTGACGTCTCTGCGTGACGCCTCTGCTCGACGCCGTTTGCCTATCTCATGTTTCCCGTGTGCCCCAGCGAGTACCGTCCCGGTTGCGGCCAAACGCACAACCCGTGTGGCTCTCTCCCGACTCTGATGCGGTGCGTCAGATGCCCCGTCTCTGTGTCGAACACGTACACTTCTGCGTCGTAGCGACCCGACACCCAAAGCTCCTTCCCGTCGACGCTCACGTTCCCCATGTCGGGACTCCCGCCGCCCGGAACCGGCCAGGTCGCCACGACACGCCGCGTTCGCGGGTCGAGCACGCTGATGGACCCGGGCCCGTGGCGTCCGCCGGCGGTCGTGTTCCAGCCGCGGTTCGTGACGTACATAAGACGCCCGTCGCGGCTCGGGTAGATCCCATGTGTTCCCTTCCCGGTGGCGATGAATCCGAGGCGCCGGAATCCCTCGGGGTCCACCAGGAACACCCCGTTCGCTTTCATGTCGGCGACGTAGAACACCCGGCCGTCCGGAGCCGAGCGGATGTCCTGCGGCATGCCCGCACTGTCCAGTCCCCCGGGGTCGAGGGTCAGGTAGCCGACCACGGAGCGGGTCTCGAGATCGACCTTCACCAGCTGCCCCGAAAACTCGCAGGTCGCGACCGCGAACCGCCCGTCCGCCGTGAATTCCATATGATCCACACCCTTGCACCCGAGCGCCAGCGATTGCACCAGCGCCATCGTCTTCGCATCCCGGAAGTCGAGCCGCCGGCGTCGCTCGGCCACCACGATGGCGAACCGGCCGTCCGGCGTGAAATACAGGTTGTAGGGGTCGGCGACCGGTACGCTCGCTCCCTCGCGACCAGTCGCCGGATCGATGGGGGTGAGCGTGTTCCCGCGGTTGTTCGCGACCCACAGGGTCGTCAGGTCATACGAGGGGACGACATGCTGCGGCAGGGTGCCGGTGGCAAAGGTGCGGATGACGCGATAGCTCCGGGGGTCGATGACGGTGACCGTGCCGTCGTGGGAATTGGGGACGTACACGAGCGGCCGGGCCCTCGCCGCCACGCTTGAGAGTGCATTCGCCCCGGTCGCGTCGTAGAGATTGACCGTGTCCGGCGGCGACACCGTATCCGGCGCCGCCACCCGCGCGGCGGCCTGCTTACGCGCCCCCCCTCGGCACGCTGCCGCGACCACCACGGCGTAAGCGACGCTTCGTGCTCGGAGTGGGTTCACGGCGGCGAAAGATACATCAGTCGCGTCGCCAGGCGATCAGGATCTTGCCCACGTTGCGGTTCTCGCGCATGCGCTGAAAAGCTTCCGCCGCCCGGCCCACCGGAAACACCGCATCCACGACGACGCGCAGGGCTCCGCCCGTGAAGCGCGGGAGGAGCTCCTCCTTGAACCGGGCCACGATCGCCGCCTTCTCGAGGCGGCTCCGAGCCCGGAGCGTCGAGCCCACGATCCGCGCGCGCTTCCGCATCAACAACGCGAGGTCGAGGCCCGCCTCGGAGCCCGACATCGTGGAGAGGATCACGATCCGTCCGCCGGTCTTGAGCACGCGCAGGTCGCCGGCGAGGCTCGACGCCCCCACCGGGTCGAGCACCACGTCCACCGCGTCGCGACCCCACCGTCTCTCGATCTCCCCGGCGAAATCCTGCCGGGCGCTGTCGATGGCGAGATCCGCCCCGATTGCCTCGATGGCCTTGAGCTTGTCGGCGGTGCGCGTCGTGGCGGCGACTCGCGCGCCGGAGAGTTTCGCCATCTGGATGGCCGCGAGCCCTACGCCGGATGCGCCCGCGTGCACCAGGACCGCCGCCTCTCGCTCGAGGCCCCCTTCGACGATCAGGTTTACGAATGCCGTGAGAAACGTCTCCGGGATGCCTGCTGCCGCGACGAGGTCGAGCCCCGCGGGCGCCGGAAACACCTGGCCTACGGGCGCCGCGACGCACTCGGCGTGCCCGCCCCCCGCGAGTAGCGCGCAGACCGGCTCTCCCGTTTCATCGAGCGTGCCCGAGACCTCGAGCCCCAGAATCTCGGACTCGCCAGCCGGTGGCGGGTAGCGCCCGGCGATCTGGCTCAAGTCGGCGCGGTTCACGCCGGACGCCGTGACCCGGATGAGGACCTCCCTCCGCGTGGGAGTCGGCGGAAGCGTCTCGGGAAGCGACGCGACGTAGCGGCCCTGGTCCTCGACGACCCGCAGGTAGCGCATCGCTGCAATTTATTACCGGGCTGGCCGCGCCGCGGCGCACGATGCACAATTCGTCTCGCTTTTCTCCGAGGCTCCCGTGCTGGATGGTACCGTGATCAGGCGCTGCTGGGCGGGCAGCGACGACCCGCTGATGCTCGCCTATCACGACGCGGAATGGGGCGTCCCGCTGCACGGCGATCGCGATCTGTTCGCGAAGCTCGTGCTCGACGGCTTCCAGGCCGGCCTCTCCTGGCGCGTCATCCTGCACAAGCGCGCGCGCTTCCTCGAAGCGTTCGATGGATTCGACCCGGAGCGGATGGCCCGCTACGATCGCAGGAAGATCGCCCAGCTTCTGAAGGACCCGGGGATCGTCCGCAATCGCCAGAAGGTGAATGCCGCGATCGGCAACGCCCGCGCGTTCCTCGAGTTCCAGGAGAGCGGCGCCTCGTTTGGCGGCCTGCTCTGGGACTTCGTGGGCGGAGCGCCGAGGCAATACCGGCGCCGCACGCTGCGCGATCTTCCCGCCCGCTCCCGCGAGTCGGACGCGATGAGCGCGGCGCTCGTACAGCGGGGCTTCCGCTTCGTCGGACCGACCATCTGTTACGCCTTCATGCAGGCGGTCGGGATGGTGAACGATCACCTCGTGACGTGCTTCCGGCACGCCGAGCTCGGCGGCCGAGCCTAGCACCGTTCCCCCTCTCCCGAAGGGAGAGGGGTCAGGGGTTGAGGACGGCGGTGGCCAGGAATCGAGGTGGCCGCCGAGCCTTGGTCGCCTGCTCGTACGCGAACGCGAGCTTGATCAGCACCGCCTCGGTCCACGGCCGCCCCACGAACGAGAGTCCCACCGGCAGCCCCCGCACGTGTCCCATCGGCACGGTCACGTGGGGGTAGCCCGCGACCGCGGCGGGGCTCGAGAAGCTCCCACCCCCTCCGGGATCGCCGTTCACCAGGTCGATCAGCGCGGCCGGTCCGCCCGTGGGCGCGATCAGCGCGTCCAGCTGGTGCTCCGCCATCACGGTGTCGATCCCCTGGGTGCGCGCGAGCAGATGATTCTTGTCGAGCGCGCGCAGGTAGTCCTGGTCGGTGAGCGGCCCCTTGGCCTGCGCCTGAACGAAGATCTCCTGCCCGAAGTAGGGCATTTCCTTCTCCTTCGTGCGCTCGTTGAACGCGATCAGCTCTTCGAGCGTCTTCGCGCCCGCGGCAGGAGCCCACTCACCGAGGTACTTGTTCAGGTCCGCTTTGAACTCGTACAGGAGCACCGCGAACTCGGATTCATCGAACTGGCCGGCGGTGGCGATATCCGCGGGATCGACGATCACCGCGCCGAGGCGCTTGAGCGCGTCGATCGCGTCCTCCATGAGGGCGTCGGTGGCCGCGCTATAGCCCATGAACCGGGAGCGACAGACGCCGAGCCGCGCTCCCTGCAGGCCCGCGGGATCGAGGACCTTCGCGTAGTCGGTCCGTGACCGCCCGGCGCTCGCGGCGGTCGCCTCGTCGCGCGTATCGACCCCGGCGAGCGCACCCAACACGATGGCCGCGTCCGCTACGGTGCGCGCCATCGGGCCGGGAGTGTCCTGACTGTGCGCTATCGGGATGACCCCGGTCCGGCTTACGAGACCGAGCGTCGGCTTGATGCCTACGATCCCGCAGCACGTGGACGGCGAGACGATCGAGCCGTCGGTCTCGGTTCCGATCGCCACCGCGCAGAGATTGGCGGCGACGGCGACGCCCGAGCCGGAGCTCGACCCCGACGGCGTGCGATCGAGCGCATACGGGTTGCGACACTGACCGCCCCGCCCGCTCCACCCGCTCGACGAATGGCTCGAGCGGAAGTTGGCCCACTCCGAGAGGTTCGCTTTGCCCAGCAGCACGGCGCCCGCGGCCCGCAGCCGCTCCACCAGGAAGGCGTCGCGCGGGGGCACCACCCCTGCGAGCGCCAGTGAGCCGGCGGTGCTCTGCATCCGATCTCGCGTCGCGATGTTGTCCTTTACGAGCACCGGGATGCCGTGCAGCGGCCCGCGCGGCCCCTTAGCCTTGCGCTCGGCGTCGAGTGCGCCGGCCTGCGCGAGCGCGTCGGGGTTGGCTTCGAGCAGCGCGCGCAGCGCCGGTCCTTTCCGATCCAGCTCCTCGATCCGCTGGAGATAGGCCGCCACGAGCGAGCGAGCGGTGTACTTCCCCGACTCGAGGCCCGCCTGCAGCCCGGCGATGGTGGCCTCCTCGAGCTCGAACGGCGCGGCGACCGGCGCAGTGGGTCGACTGACGCCGCGCGCGAGCCCGGGGAGCACGGCGCCGACGGCCGCGACGGACCCGCTCACGGTGGCATGCTCGAGAAACGCGCGACGGTCCATCGTCCAATCGCTCATGGCGGTCTCCTCGCGGGATGACGGGCGGCGGGAACGGGGCTTAACTTGCTGCCACCGCGACGTGACGGCCAGCGATGCTGCAGACAGTCCCCGATGGAGCCCCCCGGCACGCGCCGCGGTCTTATATTGGAGCCGAACCCCGTCTCTCGGAGGGTGGCATGTCGAGAACCGTCCTAGCAGCCGCGGCCGCGGTGTTGATCGGTCTCGGAGCCTGTGGTGGCGGCAAAGAGCGGTCGACCCGGCCGGCGGCGACCCAATCCAAAGCCGCCGCGAAGCCCGGCACATCCACGCAGAAAAAGAAGACGACGGCCAAGGCCGACACCACCCGGCAGAAGAACCCGCTGACCAACAACTAGGCGGCGGTCAGGCCGACAGCGCGCGCAGCTCGGCCTCGACGCGATCGCGCTCGACGGCTTCCCCCAGTGAGTCGAAGAGCTCCCGGGCGCGCGCGGGCTTCGTCCTGCTGCCCGAGCCGACTGCGGAACCCGCCGTACGCGTGATACACCTGCGCCTCGGTGGCCACCGAGTGCTCCACGGCCTTGGCGAGCTCGATCGCCTGCTCGAAGAAGACGAACCCCGTCTCGTCCTCCTGGGCACCGCGCAGCCGGCCCATCAGGGTGTAGATCTGCGCCAGCCGGCGGATCACATGGCCGCCGATGGCCACCTGTTCGGCGCGACGCAACTCGGCCTCGGCTTCGAGCAGCCGGCCCGCCTCGAGGTCCAGCTCCGCCAGGTTCAAGCGGATCGACAGCTCGAGACGCGCGTCCCGCGGCGCCCGTTGCGCCCAAGCGAGCGCCTCTCGGTACGCCGCGGACGCGGCGGTGTGGCGCCCCAGCTGGGCGTCCAGCAGTCCCTGCTCGTTCAGCACGCTGGCCATCTCGTCCGCGAGGCCGGCCGCCTCGAAGCGCTCTCGTGCCCGCCGCAGGTAGTCGCCCGCCGCGGCAAGGTCGCTTTGCTTTCGCGCCAGCACGCCCAGCTGCCGCTCCAACCGGCCGGCGCGCGGCGCATCGCCCGCCGCCTCGGCGAGGCGGAGGCCGCGGCTGTACCACGCCTGGGCGCCGCCCCATTGTCCCTGCGCGAGCGCCACGTCTCCCAGACCCTCGGATGCCGCAGTCGCCCCCGCTTGGTCGAACTCCGCTTCGGCGAGAGCGAGCGAGCGCTGGAAATGCCGCGCGCCTGCCGCGTACTCGCCCAACGCGAGACCGATGTAGCCCAGCGCGCGTAGCGCCTCCACCTCCGGGCGGCGGTCCTGGAGGGCCTCGGCGACGTGGAGCGCCACCTCGTACCAGCTCCGGGCCTGGGGGTGGCGGCCCACCTCTTCCTCGAGCCGCCCGGCGCGCAGCAGCGCCGCCACCACGCCCGGCGCGTCGGCGCGTTGCTGACAATCCAGCGCCTCCACGTACGCTTTGAACAACGCCTGCAGGTGCTCCGTGATGCGGTGAAATGCCTGCGGCATCCGGCGTCGCAGCTCGTCCGGGTGAACGCCCCGTTTCCCGAGAGTGAGATAGGGGCCCGAGCTTGCCCACATCGTTGCTTCATCCGGTCGCGCGATGGAGACCAAGAGCGCGCGCAGGGGTGCGAGCGCCTCGAGCTCGGGCATGAGCGCGAGCGCTTTCTCGACCCGAACGGGCGGGGGCCCGGTCACAGGCCGTACTCCTTCATTTTTCGCGTCAGCGTGTTCCGATGGATCCTCAAGATCTCCGCGGCCGCGCCGATCTGGCCGTTGGTATGCGCCAGCACGCGGGCGATGTGCCGCGCCTCCGCCTCCGCCAGGGTCAGGAGTCCGCCCTGGGGCCGGTCGGCGTGGGTGGTCTCTTCGCCCCGCAGCTCGTCCGGCAGGTGCTCGGCCCGCAACGTCTCGTCGGTCGCCACGATGACGGCCCGCTCGATCACATTCCGGAGCTCGCGCACGTTCCCCACCCAGGCATGGGCGCGCAGCAGCTCGAGCGCCCGGTCCGAAATCGCGCGAGTCTTCTTGCCGTAGCGTTCGGCGAACTGGCGGACGAAGTAGGCCGTGAGCAAGACGAGATCGTCGCCCCGCTCCACCAGCGTGGGGAGCCGGATCGTGACGACCGCGAGGCGATAGTAGAGATCTTCGCGGAACCGTCCCTGCTTGATGGCCTCCTTGAGGTCGCGGTTGGTGGCCGCGATGAGGCGCACATCGATGGGGATCGTCTCGCCGCCCCCCACGCGCTCGATCTCTCGCTCCTGCACCGCGCGCAGGATCTTCGCCTGCAACGCGAGGCTCATGTCCGCGATCTCGTCGAGAAACAGGGTGCCGCCCCCCGCCTGCTCGAAGCGACCGATCTTTCGCGTGACGGCGCCCGTGAACGCGCCCTTTTCGTGACCGAACAGCTCGCTCTCGAGCAGGTTCTCCGGGATGGCGGCGCAATTGACCGCGACGAACGCGCCCGCCGTGTGCGGGCCGTTCATGTGGATGGCGCGGGCCACGACCTCCTTGCCCGTTCCCGACTCCCCCTGGACGAGCACGGTGGCGGCGCTCCCCGCGACCCGGGCCAGCAGCTTGTACACGTCGAGCATGGCGGGACTCTGGCCGACCAACGCGTACGGTCCGACCGCGTGCGGCTCGACGAAGGGAAGCGGGACCGCGGTTTCGCTGGCTACGGAGCGGAGCCGCTCGAGCGCGCGCACCAGCTCGTCGCGGCGCAGCGGCAGGGAGAGGAGGTCGAGCACACCTGACTTCTCCGCTCGCAGCACGAGACCCATCGACGGAGCCTGAGCGACGGCGATGAGTCGCGGGCTTCCCGTCGCACCCCGCAGCGTGTCGACCCACCAGGACAGATCATCGTCCGGGTGCTCGCCCAGCACGGCCAGCACCAAGTCCCAACGCTGGCCGGCGAGCTGCCGCACCGCGCGCGGCAGATCCGGCGCGGTGTCGATCTCGAGCCGACCGTCGTCGGCCCATTGTCGCAGGTTTTGCAGCAGACTGCCGGCGCTTCCGCCCTCGCCGGCGACCACGAGAATCCGCAAGAGCGCCAACGCCCCCTTACCCGGCACTGCGGACGGGACCGAGGGCTCCATGTGAGTCGGTGGAATCATCCCCTCGTCCCGGCGCCGCCCAGATACCGAGCGACGAGCACGAGCGCATCATCCGTGCCCTTGCCGTGGCGAGCGAGGATTTGATCGGCGAGTTGTTGCGGCCCCGCCTCGGGCGACAAGCCCTCAGCGAAGCCCTCTCGGATACCGTCGGTGGCGAAGATGAGCGTATCGCCGGGAGCGATGGGAAGGACGACCGGGTGCAGCCGCGGCAGCTCCGACCCCACGATGCCGCCGCGCGTCACCAGACTCGCCCGTGTGGACCCCGACCGCGGCGCGCCGTCGCCGTACAGCAGCAGGCCTTCGACGTTGCCGACGCCGAGCCACGTCATCGAGCGCTCGGGGCGGGCGAACACCGCCACGCTCATCACCGCCCCGCGCGTCCCCTGGAGGGCGCGATGGCAGCGCTGGATGAGCGGTACCGGCGATTCGGTCGCGTGCCGCTCGAGCGCGGCGACCGCGGCCCGCGCCGCAGTCTCCGCCTCCGCACCGTGGCCCAGTCCATCCACGACCGCCACGAGCACGGTGCTCCCGACCGGCTTGACGAGATGCAGGTCGCCGGACTGCGCCTCCCCGGGGAGGGCCTGGGTGGCCACGCCCCACTCGATCAGCCGCGGCGCGGTCACGGACGCCTCACGCATGCATGTGGCGCCATTTTTTCATCGTCACGGTGGTGCCCTTGCCGACGCTCGAGCTCACGTCGAAGTCGTCCATCAAGCGCCGCGCCCCAGGGAGCCCCAGTCCCAGGCCGCCGGACGTCGAGTAGCCGTCCTCGAGGGCCCGCGACACGTCCCGGATTCCCGGGCCTTGATCCCGGGCAACGATCACCACGCCCTGGCGGTCGCCGTTCGTCACGACGCTGAGCGCGACTTCACCGCGCTTGGCATACATGAGGATGTTGCGCGCGATCTCGGATATCGCCGCAGCGATCACCGTCTGGTCCCCGCTCGAGAACCCCGCCTCCGCCGCCAGATCCCGTCCCCGCTGCCGCGCGGTCACGACGTCGACGTCGGCGGCAATCGGGATCAGCAGGTCGTCAGCCACGCTCGATCCGTCCCGAGCCCCGCTCGATGCGGAGCTGCATCTGCCGGTCGAGGAACGCCAGACCCTCCTCGAGATCGAGCGCGGTCGAGACGCCCTTGAGCGTCAGGCCGAGCTGCACCATCGCGAACGCGACCTCGGGCTGAATGCCGACGATCACGGTTTCCGACCCGCGCAGCCGCGCCATGTGGGCGATGTCGCGCAGGGTCCGGACCGCGAACGAATCCATCACGTCGAGCGCCGTGACGTCGACGATCACGCCCCGGGCCCGGAAGCGTCCGACGCGCTCGATCAGCGCCTCGCGCAGCTGCGAGAGGTCGGCGTCCGTGAGCGCCGACTGGATGGACGCGATCAGGTAGTGGCCCTGCTTCAGGATCGGGACTTCCACACGCCCTCCGTCGACGGAGTGGGAGGTCGTCTCACGCCCTCGGAGCCAGCTCTTCCTGCGGGACGACCTTGTAGCCGAGCAGCCGTTCCGCCTCCTCGATGCCACCCTGGAGATCGCCCACCGTGGCCATCTCGCTCAGGTCCACACCGATCGTCACGAGCGTCTGCGCGATCTCGGGCGAGAGGCCCGTCACGATGACCGTCGCCCCCAGCAGGCGCGAGGCCTCGACCGTCTGCACGAGGTGGTTCGCCACGTTCGAGTCCATCGCCGCCACGCCGGTGATGTCGATGACGACCACCTTCGCGCGATTGGTGCGGATCGCGCGCAGCAGCTGCTCCGTGAGCTGCCGCGCGCGCTGCGGGTCGATGACGCCGATGATCGGGAGAATCAGCAGTCGCTCGCGCACCTGCAGCACCGGCGTGGACAACTCCCGGATCGCCTCCTGCTGCTGCCGGATGATGCGCTCGCGCTCCTGCACAAAGCCAACGGCCACGGTGTTCGCGATCCGGTTCGCCGCGGGCTCGTAGGCGTCGAGGATGCGGTTGAGTTTGTCGAAGTCTTCGTGGTACTTGCCGAACAGCGAGCGGGCCAGGACGTCACGCAGCAACAGCACGATGCCGACGACTTCGTGCGTCTCGACGCCGCGCGGGATGATGCGCTCCGACAGGTTGCGTGCGTACGCCTGCAGGGCCTCGAACGTTCCCGTCTCCAGCGCCTCGACGTAGTTGTCGTACACCGACGTCGCTTCGGCGAAGATCTCTTCCTCCGTCATCGCCGTCAGGAGCTGGGCGCGCGTAATGCGCCGGGCCCATTCCTCGCGCAACTGCGTGCGGTTCTGTCGCAGGTGCGCCACCAGCTCGCGCAACAGCGCCGCGGTGGACTCGGTTTGTGCCTGTGGGTCGGACGGCGGCGGCAGCGCGTCTTTGCCTTTGGTGGCCATGGCGGCGGTCCTCGCCTGGTGGAATGTTGCTGCGGCGCAACAGCAAGGCTAGTGCCAAGCTAGCGCGCCGGTTGGCGCATCCTAACTGCCAATGTCACAGCAGGTTGACAATCGTAACGATACCCCCCTATGGCGCGAATGCAACGGTTTGATGCGTCAGCCGTTGCCGGTTAGCACAAAAAGAGTGCGCAGAGAAGGGCCCGATCCCAACCGGACCGGGCCCACGTCTCTGCGAATCCCCATCACATAGCGGCGGTGCTGCTGGCGGAGCCCACGATGATTTCGCCCGTCGTCGTCAGCACGCCGGGGAGACAGCCGAGCAACGTACAGCCGCCGCCGGTCAGGCTCTGCAAGACGACGTGTATCAGGTTCACGGTGAGACCGCTCGCGCGGACGCCGTCTCCTGTGGGCCGCTGCTCGTTGAGCACGACGTAGCCGACGCCGGGCAGGTTCACCCGGGTGTTCGGCGCGATGACGCCGTCGCCCGACGTCATTGGGACGCCGTTCACCACCAGGTCTCCAAACGTCGACCCCAGCGCGTTGCTCGTCGCCCGGGCGCCGTTGCTCGTGCTGCTCACCGTGGCTGTGAGGCTGCTCGCGGTAATCAGCCCGTTCAGCAGGTTCACGTTAAACACCGTCGCCACGCTCTGGGCGGCGGCAGCGTCTCCGATCGACCCCGACGTGTTGCCCGTGAGGGCTTCCGTCGTGATCGTACCCGGCACGCTCAGCGCGTCGGCCTCGCCGTCCGCCATGGCAGCGTCCGTCGGGGCTACGGCGGGGAGCACCGCCAGCGCCGACTGCTGCGTGCCGCTTGGGCCCTGTACCAGCGCGCCGTACGCTTTGCCGCTCACCGACTGCGCGGGCGTGACGGGAGCGAGCGCCGCGGCGACGCCGTTCAACAGCCACAGCGCCACGACGACCTGCATCGCGCGAATCTTCGAACGTCTCATTCTTCGGCCCGTCCTTTCACGCGCTTAATGTGCCTGGATGTTGCCGCCCGTGAGATCTACGAGGCCACTCTCGCGGCCATCCTCGAGCGAGATCCCATAGCGGTCCGGGCCTCGCCCCGGACCCGAGCCCGGCTCACCGTTGTCACAAGCAATGGCGCCGAAGCGTTCCTGCACCCAGCTTCCGTTGCCCTCCTTCACCCGCGCCGTGCCGCCGAACGCCACGCACCGCCCGCCCCGCCCCTCGGGATCGTCAAACGTGAAGACGTTGTTGTCGATTGTCAGGCTGTGAATCAGTAAATGGGGCGGATGCCATACGGTCTGGAGCTCGCCCTTGATCGGGCCCGCGCTCGAGCAGAAGTCCCGCGCGTCCAAGTTGAAGCCGAAGGTCGTCTTCCCAGCAACCGGTGGGTCGATGCGGCCGCCGCCCGTGAAGCTCGCGCCCGCCGCACAAGACGCGGTGCCGTCCGAAAACGAAGGTTTGGGACCCGCCGGTGTCGCGGGTCGATCGCAGCCCGACGCGAACAGCGTGGCGGCGGCGAGGCCCGGGACGAACCCACGTCTTAGCGCTCTGCGCATGCGTTGCCTCCTCAGCACGGTCGTCAGCCGATCTGCTGCGGAGGCGCAAAAGCAAGACAGATGCCATTTGCCAGGCTTCGAGAGCTGCTTGTGAAATCGAGAGTTACGCGGGCTGTCGCTGTCGCGCAGCGCGCTGCCGGCGCATCACTTGCGAGGCGTCAACGTGGCGCGCGCGCTAAACCGCGCGCGCCACACACCCGCCGGCTGGAGTCGCGGCCCCGCAACACGGGCTAGTGCCAGCACGTCAACCCCACGACCATCCTATTATAACTGCCTACATAAGCGTTGCCGGCACAGACTGCACCACGACGTTCGCGCTCGCGCCACAGCGTCAGCGGGTGGCGCCGCTCGACGCCGACCCGACGATGATCTCACCGGTGTTCGTGAGCGTCCCAGGCGTACATATGCCCAGTACGCAGGTACCGCCCGTGAGGCTCTGCAGGTACACGTGAATCATGTTCACCGTCAGGCCACTGCTCGTGACTCCGTCGCCCGAAGGGATCTGCTCGTTCAGCACCACATAGCCCACCCCCGGCAGGCTGATGTTCGTGTTGGGAGCCACCGGCGAATCGCCCGTGATTGACCCCACGCCGGCGATCGCCAGGTTCGTGAACGTCGAGCCGTCGGCATTACTGAAAGCCCCGTCTTGAATGACGCTGCTCATGACGTTGGCCACCACTTCATCCGCCGTGATGAGCCCGTTCAGGATGTTGACGCTCGCGGCGCTGGCCGTGCTCTGCGCGCCCGACTCCGTCGTTCCAAGTTCACCCGACGTGATGCTGTTGAGGAAATCGGACGACAGGGCGCCCGCGACGTTCAGGGCACTGCCTGCGGCGTCTGCCTCCGCTCCGTCCGTTCCCGAGACGGGCGGCAGCACGGCCAATGGCGAGTAACCACTGGAGCCGAGCGGCGTGTTGACGTACGTGCTGTACGCCTTCCCGCTCACCGATTGGGCAGCGCCTGCCACCGCGAACCCGGCCGTCAGCCCGACGGCGACGCCGAGGACCGCGAGGCGGCTCACCCAATGCATGCTCTTGCCGTTCATCAGTCACTCCTTCCTTATGATTCCAAAGTTCTCAGTATGATTCCAAAGTTCTCAGTGAGCCTGGATGTTGCCGCCCGTTCACGGCCTGCCATGCTCGACGATGTTGCCGCCGGTCAAGTACGTGAGGCCGGTGTCTCCCCCATCGCCACTGGCAGAACCGCTCGCCCGCCAGCGCATCGCATCGGTTCGGCTGTTCTGCCGCTGGCCACGATCGTTGTCGCAAGCCTCGAATTGCACCTTTTCAAAGCCGCGGTTCGCGTTGACGCGCGCGGTCATGAACGTCTCGGGCAGACCCACTACGACACAGAAGCCCCTTCCACTGTTGTCGGGGAACACCGCGGCAAAGACGGTGGCATTGTCGAAGTCATCCACCCCGTTGTGGATAGACACGTGCCAGGCGACCCTCGCCGGGTGATGGTTGACTTGGATCTCGCCCTTTTGTACGAAGCATTGCCCTGTGTTCTGATCCGCGGCGAGAAAGACATTGAACCCGAAGGTCACCTTACCGTTCATCGGGGGGAGCCCGTCACTGTATCTCGGGGGCATGCCTCCAGATGGTTCATCCACCGCATCATAGTTGCCCGGTGGGTCGATGCGTCCGCCGCCCGTCCATTTGCCGGCGGGGCATTGCGGCGGTGGGCCGGCCCAGAAGTTTGGCTTGCGCGCGACCGAAGTCGATGGCGTCGAGTCCTGGCATGCCATCGCCAACAGCGCAGCGGCCGCCAAGCCGGGCCCGAAACGCAGAATCGTATGTGTCAGCATACTCCGCCTCCTCGCAGGATCATCAACTCGAGATTCCTGTGGGGAGGCACCTAGCAAGACAGGTGCCAGTCGCGGCGCTTCGACAAGCTGTTGTGGAATCGAGAGATGCGTTGCAGTGTCGCCGTCATGCATCGCGGCGCACACATCAGGTGTACGCGCGCGCCACACCTGCGACGACGGAAGTGGCTGCGTTGCGACATTGTACGGAGCGCCGCGGGGAGCGGCGTGCGGTCCGCTCCCCGCTGGTCGCTGCATCGCTCATTCACCTACCTCCTCGGTTACGCACACTCGGGATGTCTCTCAGTTGTGTTTCACGCGATCCGCGTCAGCCCGCGCCCAGCGGTTGCGGGATGGCGACTGCCCGTCGCGGCGCGTGTGCCGGCGCTGCCGCCGCACCGTCCAGCTCGAAGCGCTCGCCATCGCACACGACCTGCGCGATCCGCGCGGCGGCCTGGCCGTCCCACCGCTCGATCACGGGTCGGGCCGGCGAGCGCCGCCCCAGCGCGCGCTCGGCTGCCGCGAGAATCGCGTCGCGCTGTGGCTGCACGAGACGATTGGTCCCATGCGTGCAGGTGATCGGGCGCTCCGTATTCGGTCGCACCGTCAGGCATGGCACGCCGAGGAACGAGGTCTCCTCCTGCAGCCCGCCCGAATCGGTGACCACGAGGCCGGCGTTCGCGACGAGGCTCAGCATGTCGAGGTAGCCGACCGGCTCGATCAGCCGCAGGCCCCGATCGGTCGGCGGCCGCCGCAGCTCGAGAATACGCGCCCGGGTGCGCGGGTGCACGGGGAACAGCACGGGGACGCGGTCCGCGAGCCGGGCCAGGGCCTCGAGCAACTCCCGCAGCACCGCGGGGTCGTCCACGTTGGCCGGCCGGTGCAGCGTGACGACGGCGTAGGGACGTCCCTCCACGTCGAAGCGCGCCGGCGTGTCGAGCAGCAGCGCCTGCGGCAGGGCCCAGCACAAGGTATCGATCATCACGTTGCCGACGAAATGCATGCGATCGGCGGGTATCCCTTCGGCCTCGAGGTTCGCCGCCGCGTCCCGGGACGGCAGGAACAGCAGATCCGACAGGCGATCCGTCACCACGCGATTGATCTCCTCGGGCATTGTCCAGTCACGACTGCGCAGCCCGGCCTCGACGTGACCGACGCGGATCTGGAGCTTCGCGGCCAGGAGCGCGGCGGCGAGGGTGGAGTTCACGTCACCATACGTCAGCACGAGATCTGGCTGGACCTCGAGGACCACGGGCTCGAGGCGCTGCATCACCGCGGCCGTCTGCTGGGCGTGCGACCCCGACC
>WNGI01007071.1_pt1 | contig 14727 bp, 11 predicted proteins | sample 5400621 | NCBI WGS metagenome assembly WNGI01 (sample SAMN13153374, study PRJNA577476) | soil metagenome | isolation source: 20 cm soil or saprolite under Garry oak tree replicate 1 | place: USA:California | collected 2016-06-15 | reverse complement strand
CAGAAAATCACGACCGCGCTCGGGAAAAAGGGGGCGACCCATCACCCGCATACCCGGCATCTGCGGTCCGACGGCTCGCCGCGCTACACCAACCGCTTGATCCTCGAGTCGAGCCCGTACCTGCTGCAGCACGCGCACAACCCCGTCAACTGGTATCCGTGGGGCGACGAGGCCTTCGCCCGGGCGGCCGCCGAGTCGAAGCCGGTGCTCCTCAGCGTCGGCTACTCGACCTGCCACTGGTGCCATGTGATGGAGGAGGAGTCCTTCGAAAACGAGGAGATCGCGACCTACTTGAACCAGCACTACGTCGCCATCAAGGTCGACCGGGAGGTCCGGCCCGACATCGACGACGCATACATGAGCGTCGTGCAGATGCTCACCGGGAGCGGCGGCTGGCCGATGACGGTCTGGCTCACGCCCGGACGCCAGCCGTTCTCCGGCGGCACGTACTTCCCGCCGCGCCAATTTCTCGCGATGCTCCAGCAGCTCCGTCAAGGGTTCGACGCGGAGCCGCTCCGCGTCGCCGAGCAGGCCGGCGAGATCACCCGGCGCGTGCAGCAAATGGCCCAGCGCCCGGGGGGTGAGGGCCTGCCGGATGCGGCCGTGCTCCAGCGCGCGTTCGACGGGTTCGCCGCGACCTTCGACGCGACGAACGGCGGGTTCGGCCGCGCGCCGAAGTTCCCGAGCCCGCCGGACCTCGAGCTGCTCCTCCGCTACCATCGTCACGCCGCGAGCGCACGCGCCCTCGAGATGGTGACCCTGACGCTCGAGAAGATGGCGGCCGGAGGGATCCACGATCAGATCGGCGGCGGCTTCCACCGCTACGCGACCGACGCCGCCTGGCAGGTGCCGCACTTCGAGAAGATGCTCTACGACAACGCGCAGCTCGCCGCCCTCTATCTGGCCGCCTTCCAGATCACCAAGCGCGAGGATTTCGCCGCCGTGACGCGCGACGTCCTCGACTACGTCGGGCGGGAGATGACGGCGCCCGACGGCGGCTTCTACGCCGCGACCGACGCGGACAGCGAAGGGGTCGAGGGAAAGTTCTTCGTCTGGACGCCCGCCGAGATCCGCGCTGCCCTCGACGCCCCGCACGCCGACGCCGTGCTCGCCTACTATGGTGTCACCGAGCCGGGGAACTTCCACGGCAGGAACATCCTGCACGTCGCCGCGCCGCTCCCCGAGGTCGCGCCCAAGCTCGGCATCGAGCCCACCCGGCTGCGCCAGCTGCTCGATGAAGGGCGGTCGAAACTCTACGCCGTCCGCGCGCGGCGCGTGCCACCCCACAAGGACACGAAGATCCTCGCCGGCTGGAACGGCCTCATGATCTCGGCCTTCGCCCGCGCCGGGGCCGTCCTCGGCAATCCGGGCTACGTCGAGCGCGCCCGGACCGCCGCACGGTTCGTCCTCGAGCGGATGCGCGCGGACGGCCGCTTGCGACGGAGCTTCGCCGACGGCGCCGCGCATGAGGACGCGTTCCTCGACGACTACGCGTGTCTCGCCGCCGGGCTCCTCGATCTCTATGAGGCGACCTTCGAGCTGCGCTGGCTGCACGAGGCGATCGCCCTCCAGGACATCCTCGTCCGCGACTTCTGGGACACGGAGAAGGGGGGCTTCTTCCTCACCGGCGCTCAGCACGAGGTGGCGCTCATTCGGCAGAAGCCCTACTACGACGGGGCGATTCCATCGGGAAACGCGCTCGCGGCGCTGAACCTGCTGCGGCTCGCCGAGTTCACGACCGACGATCGGCGCCGTGAGCGAGCGGACGCGACACTGCGCGCGTTCGCGCCGATCCTCCAGCGCACACCGGCCGCGGCGCCCGCGCTCCTCGCCGCGCTCGACTTCCGCCTCGACCGGGCGAAGGAGATCGTCATCGTGCGGCCGGCGGCAGCGACGGGCGACGAGGCGCTGCTTGCGACGGTACGGAGAGCCTATGTGCCCAACCACGTGCTCACGGTCGGGAGCGTGGGCGACGAGCTGGCACGCCAGCGGAAGATCATCCCGCTGGTGGCGGACAAGCAGGCGCTGCACGGAGCGACGACCGCGTACGTATGCGAGCAGAAGGTGTGCGCGCTGCCGACCTCTGACCCTGCCGTCTTGTCGGATCAGCTGGCGAAGGTGTCCCCGCTTGCCGGTGTAGCGCGCGACGGCCCGCCAGGAGGCGTTCCATGATCCGGAGCGCCCCTCCCGGCAGCTCCTGCCGGCGCCTGGCGGCCCGGGCGCTGACGCGCTAACCCTGAGGTACTGTGCGCAACGCCGAGCTGGCGCGCGTCTTCCGGGACATCGCCGCCTACCTCGACATGGACGAGGTGCCCTTCAAGCCGCGCGCCTACGAGAAGGCGGCGCAGGCGATCGAGTCGCACGACCGGCCGATCGACGCGGTCTACCGTGCCGGCGGCGTGAAGGCCCTGCGCGAGGTCCCCGGCGTCGGCACCTCGATGGCCGAGAAGCTGGAGGAGCTGATCACGACCGGCAAGTGCAAGCTGCGCGAGGAGTACCACCGCCGCATGCCCGTCGACCTGGCCGCGCTGACCGCGCTCGAGGGCGTGGGGCCGAAGGCCGTGAAGCTCCTCTACCAGCGGCTCGGCGTGCGCACGCTCGCCGACCTCGAAGCCGCGGCGCGCGCCGGGAAGGTCCGCGACCTCCCCCACTTCGGCGAGAAGAGCGAGCAGAAGATCCTGAAGGCGCTCGCCTTCGTGCAGACGAGCGGGCAGCGCACGCCGCTCGCCGCCGTGCGCCCCGTGATCGACGAGCTGGCGGCGGCGCTCGCGCGCGTGCCGGGCGTGGCGCGCGTCGAGGTCGCGGGCTCGATCCGCCGCCGCAAGGAGACCGTCGGCGACGCCGACCTCCTCGCCCTCGCGCGCACGGCCGAAGCGGCGATCGCCGCCTTCGCGAAGCTGCCGGCGGTGGCGCGCGTCCTCGGCCAGGGCGACACGAAGTGCAGCGTGAAGCTGCAGGACGGGCTCCAGGTCGATGTGCGCGTCGTCCCCGAGGAGAGCTTCGGCGCCGCGCTCCTCTACTTCACGGGGAGCAAGGCGCACAACGTCGCGCTCCGCCAGCTCGCCATGAAGAAGGGCTGGAAGCTGAACGAGTACGGCCTCTTTCGCGGCACGCGGCGGATCGCGGGCCGCACCGAGCAGGAGCTCTACGACCGCCTCGGCCTCGCCTGGATCCCGCCCGAGCTGCGCGAGGATCAGGGCGAGATCGAGGCGGCGCGCGCGGGCACGCTCCCGCGCCTGGTCGAGCCGGGCGATCTCCGCGGCGACCTCCAGACGCAGACCAACTGGACCGACGGCCAGGACTCGCTCGAGGCGATGGCGCGCGCGGCCCGGGACGCGGGCTGCGAGTACGTCGCCATCACCGACCACACCGTGAGCCTCGCCATGACGGGCGGCTGCGACGCCAAGAAGCTCCGCCGCCAGCGGCGCGAGATCGAGCGCCTCGACGCCAAGCTGGACGGCATCCGCGTCCTCGCCGGCGCCGAGGTCAACATCGACCGGGACGGCACGCTCGACATCGACGACGAGACGCTCGCCCAGCTCGACGTGGTCGGCATCGCGGTCCACTCGCACTTCAACCTCCCGCGCCGGGAGCAGACCGACCGCATCGTCCGCGCCATGCGGAACCCGCACGCCGACATCCTCTTCCACCCCACCGGCCGCGTGATCGCCAGGCGGGAGCCGTACGACGTCGACATCGAGGCGGTGATCGCAGCGGCGAAGGAGACCGGCACCGTGCTCGAGCTCGACGCCTACCCCGACCGTCTCGACCTGCGCGACGAGCACGTGCGGCGCGCGACCGAGGCCGGCGTGCCGATCGTCATCGACTCGGACGCGCACAGCGTGAAGCACCTGGGCTTCCCGCGCACCTACGGCGTCGATCAGGCGCGCCGCGGCTGGGCGACCGCGAAGGACGTGCTCAACACGCGGCCCGTGGAGGGGTTCCTCGCGGGGCTGAAGGGCGGCTGCGCCCGCCGGCGCGCAGCGCGCCAAGGGTCGCGGCGCGCGCCGTGAGGCGGTCCGCGCCGGGGTAGCCGCTTGACGACCGAGATGGAGCGGCGGACAAAGCGGACCCGTGCGTAAGCCGGCTCTGCTGGTCCTCCTGAGTGGCTGGCTGCTCATCGGGCGGCCCTGGGCCCACGTAGACGCCTGGGAAGAGGTAGCGCCGAGCCGGAAGCAGTTCCGGAGCCGGGCCGCATGCGAGTACGTCCTCGCCCGCGAATTCGCAAGAGCGAGGTCAAGACCCGCTGGGCGCTGGGACGGGCCCCGGTGCGTCACGGTGGAGGACTTCGAGCACTACCCTAAGTCCTTCATCTGGGATCCACTTCCTTGACCCAGCGCGCCCCGGTGGGCACTGTCCTCTTTATCGCCTGATAGTAAGGCGGTGAGAGCCAGGCATGGGTCAGCGTTCGCGTCAGACCGCCCGCGAAGTCCCCTGGACGCCGCGCCCGATCACGCCCGCGCAGCTCCGCGCCATCGAGGCAGGACGCGCCGCCCTCCGCAGAGGAGATTACGTCAGTCTGGAACAGGCGGAGGAGTATGTGGCGCGTCAACGTTCCAAATCATCTCAAGGTCGCCCGCGGGGCTGAAGGATCCAAAAGCGCGCGCCGTCCCGCCTGAGCGCGCGCTGATCCCCGTCGAGGAGCTTGGGACCGCCGGTGCCTTGGCGTAGGATGCCGGCGGTGGGCGAGGTCTACGCGGACTTCGAGCGGGAGCTCCACCGGCTGGGCGGCAAGTACGCCGCGCATCCCCGGCGCGAGACGATCCGCCTCCTCCTGCTCGCGCTCGAGCGCGAGCAGCTGGTCGCGACCGGATACCGGGAGGACGTCATCGCCGAGTGCCTGGCGGCCATGCCGATCGGCGACGCGGCGCGCGACGTGATCCGCCACGCGCTCCTCTGGGTCTGGAAGGACGAGGAGATGCACACGATCTACGTCCGCGGCGCGCTCTTGAAGCTCGGGAGCCTCCGGCTGCGCGTGAGCTCGACGATCCAGCAGCTCACGGGGTGGATCGGCGGCTGGGCGAGCTCCGTCCAGCACCATGTGCGGTGGCGGGACGCGCCTCTTTCGCGCCTCTTCGCCGCCCTCTTCACGGCGGCCGGCGCGCTCGTCGGGAAGGTGCCGCGCGCGGTGGCGCGCGAGCTGCGCTTCGGCTCGTTCGGGAGCTTCTGCCGCTTCAATGTCGACGCCGAGCGAACCGCCGCGCTCTGCTGGAAGCGGCTCTGCGACCTCGCCGCCGAGCACGAGAACCCGCACACGCCGCTCGCCGAGCTCGAGCGCATTCGCGACGACGAGGAGCGGCACGAGCGCCTGTTCGCGCTCTTCACCGCCGCCCTCGACGAGAAGGACGGGCTGCGGCCGGGGGTGACGGCCGCCACGCTGGCGGCCGAGATCGCGGCCGTGGGCGAGCCCTTCCTGCCCCGCGCGCTCCGCACGCGCGCTGCGGCCGAGAACCTCCTCGGCAGCGGTGGCCCCGTCTGGGTCGTGTGCGGCGAGCGCGCCGAGGACAAGCTCCCGCTCTTCCGCCGCCTGCTCGATGCGGCCGGCCTCCGCCGCCGCCTGGAGGAGTGCGCCCGCGCCGGCGGGAAGCCGATCGGCGAGCTGCGCATCGCGATCAAGCCGAGCTTCATGCTCGGCTACCATCGGAAGGACCGCTCCTGTCTGACCGACCCCGAGCTGGTGCGCGAGCTCGCGAGATACCTGCGGGCGGCGGGCGCGGGCGACATCGCGGTGGTCGAGTCGCCGAACATCTACGACCAGTTCTATCGCCACCGCAGCGTGCCCGAGGTGGCTCGCTACTTCGACATCCCCGCGCCCGAGTTCCGCCTCGTGGACCTGGGCGACGATCAGGTCCCCCACGTCTACGGCCGCGGCATGGCGCAGTACTCGGTCGGGCGGACGTGGCGGGATGCGGACTTCCGCATCTCGTTCGCCAAGCTGCGCAGCCATCCCGTCGAGCACGTCCACCTCTCGATCGCCAACACCGAGGGCCTCGGCATGCGGTGCGACCACTTCCTCTTCGCCGAGCGCCAGGCGCAGCGCGAATCGGCCGTCATGACGCTGCTCGGCGACTTCCCGCCGCACTTCGCGCTCATCGAGGGCTACGATCTCGCCCCCGACGGCATCCTCGGGGCGATGGGCAGCCCGCGGCCCAAGGCGCCGCGCCGGCTCTACGCCGGCGCCGACGCGCTCGCGGTCGACGTCGTGGCGGCCCGCCACCTGGGGCTCCGCGACCCGCGCCAGTCGAGCATGCTGCGCGCCGCCTTCCACTGGTTCGGCGACCCGAGCGCGGCGACCCAGGTGATCGGCCCCGACGAGCCCGTCGCGGGCTGGCGCGGGCCTCATCACAACGAGCTCTCGTCGATGTTGAGCTTCGTCGCGTACCCGATCTACGTCTTCGGGAGCGGTCGCGGCGCGCTCTTCGTCCCCGAGATGGACGAGGACGCCTTCCCGCCCGTGACGCCCCCGAGCCTCGGGCTGCGCGTGGGGCGGAAGCTCCTGCAGGCCTCCCTCGGCCTCCGCTTTCCGCGGTGACCCGGACGGTCGTCGTCGTCGGCGCCGGGATGGGCGGGCTCACGGCCGCGCTGCGCCTGGCGCGCGCCGGCTTCCGCGTCCGCGTGCTCGAGGCGCGCGCCGAGCCCGGCGGGCTCGCCTCCGGCTTCGTGGCGGATGGCCTCGCGTTCGACGCCGGGCCCTACATCCTCCTCGACCGGCCGGGGCTCGAGTGGGCGTTCCGAGCCGTCGGCCTCGAGCTGGCCGACCACGTCGAGCTCCGTCGCATCGAGGAGGTATACGAGGTCGCCGGCGCGGATGGCGCCCGGATCGCGTTTCACGCCGACCTCCAGCGCACCGCCGAGGGCTTCGAGACGCGCTGGCCGGGAAGCGGCCTCCGCTACGCGACCTTCGTCGCCACGGCGGGCCGTGTCTACCGCCGCCTCGAGCCGCTGCTGCACCATTCGCGGCCGGGCGCCGTGGACGTGTTGCGCACGGGCGCGTGGCGCCACCTCCGCTTCCTCCTCGGCTCGCTCGGCGCCGTCCTCGCACGCACCGGGCTCCCGCCTCCGCTCGTCGACGCGATCGCCATCTGGACACACGTCGCTCGACAGCGAATCGACGAGGCGCCGAGCCCCATGGCCTTCGTGCCCGCGCTCATCCACGGCGCGGGCGCCTTCTACCCCGTGGGTGGGATCGCCGCCGTTCCGCGCGCGCTCGCGCGCGCCGCCGAGGCGGCCGGCGTCGAGCTGCGCCACGGGGCGCGGGTCCGGCGCATCCGCGTGCGCGACGGACGGGCAACCGGGGCGGAGCTCGCGTCGGGCGAGCTGGTGGCGGCGGACGCCGTCGTCGATGCGTCGGATGCTCCGCGGACTCCCCCTGCAGTCGCCCGGCGTGTGCGCGTACCTGGCGGTGAAGGGCTCGCCCCGACCGCCCTACCTCCGCTTCCGGCTGCCCGGCGGCGGCGAGCCGTGCCGCCTGCTCATCCTCCCCGGGGTCATGGACCCGACGTCGGCCCGCGACGGCTGGTGGCCCGCGCGGCTCCTCTCGCCCATGGACCATGCCGAGGCCGAGCGGGCAGGCCCGGCGGGGCAGCGGGCGTACTTGGAGCGCGTGCTCGCCGAGCCCTGGTGGCGCGCGCACGTCGCGGAGTTCCGCATCCTCGCGACGCGCATTCCCGCCGAGTGGGGCGCCGAGTACCACCTCCACCGTGACAGCATGAACCCCGTCATGACGGCGCGCTTCATGCGCGCGGGGCGGATCGCGCATCGCAGCCCCTGGGTGCGCGGGCTCTACCTCGCCGGCAGCGCGACCCATCCCGGCCAGTGGGTGAGCTTCTGCGCCATCTCGGGCATCCTCGCCGCCGAGCGGGTGCGCGAGGACTTCTGATGCTCGCGACCGCGCTCGAGACGGTCGACGGTCACCGCGTGCGCGTGGCGCGGATCGGCGCCGGGCCGCCGCTGGTCCTCCTGCACGGCTATCCGGAGAACCTCCAGATCTGGTGCGAGGTGGCGCCGCGGCTGGCCGAGCATTTTGCGGTCATCGCCTTCGACTGGCCCGGCATGGGCTTCAGCGAGCCCTGGCCCGGTGGCAAGACGCCCGGCCACATGGCCGATCGCCTGCTCCGGCTGCTCGACGCCTGGCAGATCGAGCGCGCCACCATCGTCGGCATGGACATGGGGGGCCAGCCGGCGCTGTCGTTCGCCGCCCGCCACGCTGCACGCATCACGCGGCTGGTGGTGATGAACTCGCTCGTGCTCTGGGACGAGGAGACCTCGTGGGAGATCCGCATCCTCCGTCGCTTCCGCTGGAACCAGCTGGTCCTCCGGCGACTGCCCTGGGTCGTGTTCCGGCGCGCCGAGGCCACCTTCCTGCCGCGCGGCACGCGCCTCCCGCCCGCCCTGCGTGCCGACTTCTGGGAGAGCTTCCGGCGCTTCGCGGTACGCGACCACATCGCGCGCATGTGCGGCGGCTACCAGGGCTCGCTGCCACGGCTGCCGGCGCTCTACCCGGGCATCCGCTGCCCGGCGCTGGTGCTCTGGGGCGAGCGGGACAAGCACTTCCCGCTCGCCCACGCCGCGCGCCTGCACGCGGCGATCGGGGGGTCGGAGCTCGAGGTCCTCCCCGGTGGAGCGCACTGGATGGCCTGGCACGCCGCCGACGAGGTCGCGCTGCGCATCCGGCGCTTCGCGAGCGCGGCGGCCCCGGGCGTGTGAGCCCCCTCAGCCGCGTCAGGCGATGACGCTGCGGATCACCTCGCCCGCCTCCATCGCGCGGAAGGCGTCGTTCACGCCCTCGAGCTTGATGGTTTTCGACACCATGGCGGAGATGTCGAGGCGGCGGGTCTCGATCAGCTCGACGAAACGCGGGAAGTCGCGCCGCACCTGCGCCGAGCCGTATTTGCAGCCCCTCACGGTCTTCTCCTCGAAGAAGATGCCGAACGCGGGCAGCGAGAACTGCGCGTCGAAGCGCGCCATGCCGACGATGATCACCTCGCCCCCGCGGCGGGCGAGGTTGTACGTCGTGAGGATGGTCTCCGGGAGCCCGATCACCTCGAAGGCGTAGTCCGCGCCGCGCCCCCCGGTGAGGGCCTTCACCTGCTCGACCGGGTCGCCCTTCGACGGGTCGATGACGTCCGTCGCGCCGAGCTGCTTCGCCGTCCTGCGCTTCAGCTCCTGCGGGTCGATCGCGATGATGCGCCCGGCGCCCGCGATGCGCGCGCCCTGGATGACCGCCTGGCCGACGCCGCCGCAGCCGAGGACCGCGACGCTGGAGCCGGGCTTCACCTTCGCGGTGTTGAGCGCCGCGCCGACGCCGGTCGTGACGCCGCACCCGATGAGTGCGAGCTGCGCGTCCGGGATGTCCGTCTCGACCCGCACCACCGACGACTCGTCGACCGTCATCACCTCGGCGAAGGTGCCGAGGCCGGTCATGCAGAAGTACGGGTTGCCGTCCGGCCGGGTCCCGCGCATCTGCATCGAGACCTCGGGCTCGCGCTCGCACAGCTCGGTCTGCTCGCGGAGACAGTGCCAGCACGCGCCGCACGCGGGCACGAAGGACGCGATGACCCGGTCGCCCTTCTTCACACGCGACACCTCGGGGCCCGTCTCGACGACGCGGCCGGCGCCCTCGTGGCCGAGCACCATGCCGGGCGGGACGGGGACGTAGCCGCGCATGATCGACAGGTCCGAGTGGCAGACCCCGCTCGCCCCGATCTCGACGATGACGTCGCGCGCGCCGGGTGGATTCGGCTTCACCTGCTCGAGAGACAGGGCGGTGGCATCTCCGACGTAGACAGCAGCTTTCATAGGGGCCTCCGATGTCGCGCAGTGGTGATCGCTCGGGGTATACATCCGCCGCGCGCGCGAGCGCAACGCGCACCGATCATGAGCGAGACGCGGGTGCCGTGGGCGGCGGTGTTCGGCAACGACCGCCCGGTCGAGGTCGAGATCGGCCCGGGGCGCGGGGACGTGCTGCTCGTCCTGCGCGCCTGGTCGCCGAGGCTTCGGTCGCTGCCTATCACCTCTACTTCCCCGATCCCTGGCCGAAGACGCGGCACCGCGCGCGCCGCCTGACCGATCCGAGCTTCGCGGCCGAGCTGGCGCGAACGCTGGCTCCGGGTGGCGTCCTCCATCTGGCCTCCGACCTTGCGCACCTGGTCGACGCCTTCGCGGCGATCCTGGCGGCCGCGGGGCTCCTTCCGGAGGCCGGAGCTGCTCCGCCGCCCGGACGGCCGACCACCGCCTTCGAGCGCAAGTACGCGCAGGCCGGGACACACTACGCGCGCTGGAGGCGTCCCGCCTGACGTGGTCCGCGCGCACCCCGCACGTCTTCGAGGAAGGGGCGCGCGGCCGCGACGATCCCCGGAGCGTCGAGCCCGTGCTTCGCGTACAGCTCCTCGCCCGATCCCGATTCCCCGAATTCGAGGACGGCGTGCCGGCGAACCGGGATCCCGGTCTCGGAGAGCGCCTCGCACGCGGCGCTCCCGAGCCCGCCCACGATGCCGTGGTCCTCGACCGTCAAGAGCGCGCCGGTGCGGGCGCCCCACTCCGCGAGCGCCGCGGCGTCGAGCGGCTTCAGCGTGTGGACGTTCAGGACCGCCGCCTGCACGCCCTCCGCGGCCAGGCGCTCGGCCGCCGCGAGCGCGTGTCCGACCACGGCGCCCGAGGCGGCGATGGCGAGGTCGCGTCCCTCGCGCAGGACGACCGCCTTGCCGCACTCGAACCGGTAGCCCGCGGGCGAGACGTCCGCCACCTTCTGGCGCGTCAGGCGGAGGTATGCGGGCCCTTCGTGCCGGACCAGGTACTCGACCGCCGCCTCGGTCTCGACCGCGTCCGCCGGCTGGAGGACGAGCATGTCGGGGAGCGAGCGCATGAGCGCCAGGTCCTCGAGGCCCATCTGGCTGTAGCCGTCCTCGCCGATGCCGACGCCGGCGTGCGTGCCGACCAGGCGCACGTTGGCGCGGTTGTAGGCGACCGAGACGCGGATCTGCTCGAAGCGCCCGGCGAGGAAGCAGGCGAAGGTCGCCGCGAAGGGGATCTTCCCGGCCAGCGCCAGCCCGGCTGCCACGCCGACCATGTTCCCTTCGGCGATGCCGAGCTGGAAGAAGCGCTCGGGGTACCGGTCGGCGAAGGCCTTGGTGTTGGTCGAGCTGGCGAGGTCGGCGTCGAGCACGACGATTCGATCGTCCGTGGCCCCCAGGCGGGCGAGCGCGCGGCCGAAGGCGACGCGGGTGGCCTCAGCCATGGCGCGCGATCTCCTCGAGGGCGCGCGCCGCCTCCTCGGCGGTGGGGGCCTTCCCGTGCCACGCCGACTTCCCCTCCATGAACGACACCCCCTTGCCCTTCACGGTGTGCGCGATGAGGAGCCACGGGCCGCCGCCGCGCCCGGCCTCGTCGAGCGCCTCGATCACCTGCGCGAGATCGTTGCCGTCGGCGATCACGCGCACGTGCCAGTTGAAGCTGCGCCACTTCTCGGCGAGCGGCTCGGGATCCATGATCTCCTTGATCGGGCCGTCGAGCTGCACCTTGTTGTAGTCGAGGACGACGACCAGCTTCTCGGGCTGGTACTTGCCGGCCGCCATCGCGGCCTCCCACACCTGCCCCGACTGCGTCTCGCCGTCGCCGAGCAGGCAGAAGACGCGCCACCGGTTGCCGTCCAGGCGGCTCGCGAGCGCCATGCCGAGCGCGAGCGAAAGCCCCTGGCCGAGGGAGCCGGTGGCGGCCTCGACCCAGGGGAGCGCCACGCGGTCGGGGTGACCCTGGAGGCGGCTCCCGAGCTTGCGGAGCGTCGCGAGCTCGGCGACCGGGAGCTCGCCGCCCTCGGCCAGCGCCGCGTACACGATCGGCACCCCGTGGCCCTTGGAGATGACGAAGCGGTCGCGCTCGGGCCAGGTGGGATCACCCTGGCGGCGGCGGAGCGTGTGGAAGAAGAGGACGGTCACGATCTCGGCGGCCGAGAGCGAGCCGCCCGGGTGCCCCGAGCCGGCGGCGGCGATCATGCGGATCACGTGCTCGCGGAGGCGCCGCGCGATGGGCGCGAGCCGCGCGACTTCCTCGGCGGTCCCCGCCATCACGCGCGCCCCGCCGGGTGGACGACGATCCTCTGCATGCCGGGCCGGTCGCCCTTCGAGTTGCGGGCCAAGGTGATGCTTCACGCAGCCGACGGTCGCGACGGCTCCGGCTCCGGATGGTGCCCGCCGTCCGGCCCGGCCCCGTTGCCGTCGGTGCCTCCGAGCCCGCAGAACATCTCGTAGTCGATGAGCTTCGTCACCGTCGGCCGCTCGCCGCACACCGCGCACTTGGGATCGCGGCGGAGGCGCAGCATGCGCACCTCGCCCGAGAGCGTCTCGAAGTGCATCATGCGTCCGATGAGCGGCGTGCCCTGGCCGAGGATCAGCTTGATCGCCTCGAGCGCCTGCACGCAGCCGACGAGCCCCGGCAGCACGCCGAGCACGCCCGCCTCGGCGCACGACGGCACCGCCCCGGGCGGCGGCGGCTCGGGGAAGAGGCAGCGGTAGCACGGCCCCTGGGGCGGGTAGAAGACGGTCGCCTGCCCCTCGAACTGCCAGATGGCGCCGTCGACGAGCGGCTTCTTCAGCATGACGCACGCGTCGTTGGCGAGGTAGCGGGTGGGGAAGTTGTCGCAGCCGTTCACCACGATGTCGAACTGCTCGAAGATGCGGAACGCGTTCTCCGAGGAGAGCCGCTCGCGGAACTCGAGCACTTTCACGTCGGGGTTGAGGGCCTGGAGGGTCAGGCGTGCCGACTCGGTCTTCGGCATGCCGATGCGGTCGTTGGTGTGCAGGATCTGGCGCTGGAGGTTCGAGAGGTCGACCACGTCCATGTCGACGATGCCGAGCGTGCCGACGCCCGCGGCGGCGAGGTAGAACGCCGCCGGCGAGCCGAGCCCGCCCGCGCCGATGCAGAGCACCTTGGCGTCGAGGAGCTTCGCCTGGCCCTTCTCGCCCACCTCGGGCAGCAGGAAGTGGCGGCTGTAGCGGATCTGCTGCTCGGGGGTGAACTGGCGGTCCTCCTTCACGGGGAAGCCCTGGTTCTTCCACGCCGTGAAGCCCCCGCGCATGGAGACCACGCTCGTGTAGCCGAGCTCCTTCAGGATGCGGCCGGCGAGCAGCGAGCGCGTCCCGCTCCCGCAGTAGGCGACGATGGGTGTGTTCTTGTCCGGCACCACCTCCTCCACCCGCATCTCGAGGAAGCCCCGCGGGAGTGAGAGCGCGCCGGGCACGTAGCCCTGACGGACCTCCTCCTTCTCGCGCACGTCGAGCACGACGGGGTGCTCCCCCTTGTCGAGCCGGGCCTTCACCTGCTCGGGAGACACCTCCGGCACGATCTGGCGTGCCTCGTCCATGATCTGCTTGTAGGTCTTCGCCATCGCTTCAGCCCTCGACGCCGTCGAAGAGATTCATGCGGTACTCGAGCCAGCGCGCCACCGCCGCCGCGTAGCGCGGCGAGACGAGGAGGCGCAGCGGGCTCAGTATGCGCCACATCGGATAGCGACGCGAGAGGGTGAGCGGGTCGCGCGCGACGCCGAGGAAGTGGCGCAGCTTCTCGCGGTCCGCCCGCCCGAGGAGCCCCCGGCGCCAGAGTGCGATCAGGATCACGCCGGCTTCGGCTCCACCGCCGGCCCGACGTCCTGCCCTTCCTGGTAGGCGCGCTGCATGTCGTCCATGAGCGCGTCCCGCCCGCGCGTCTCGAGGATGCGGGAGCGCTCCATGAGGACGGCCTTGGGCTCGATGAAGTCCTCGCGCCGGTAGCCCCACAGTCGGGGATGGACGAAGGTGTCCATGCGGATGGCGTCGCACGGGCACGCCTCGACGCACATCCCGCAGTAGATGCATTGCAGCGTGTCGATCTCGTACCGCACCGGGTACTTCTCGACCTCGGGGTCGGGGTGCTCGCCGGCCTCGATGTTGATGCACCTGGCCGGACAGGCCGTGGCGCAGAGGAAGCACGCCGTGCAGCGCACCGAGCCGTCGGGCTTGAGCGTGAGCCGGTGCGCGCCCCGATAGCCCTCGCTGTAGGGTTTCCGCTGCTCCGGGTACTGCGTGGTCACCGCGGCGCTCTTGTCGCGCGCGAGCCCGAAGAGATGGAGGGTGTGGAGGGCGAGGTTGCGCACGAAGTGCCGCGTGGTGACGGCCACCCCCTCCACCACCTGCGGCAGGTAGAGACGCTCGGCGAGCGTGAGACGCCGGGTCTCCATGCTCAGTGCGCGCGCCCGGGCACGCCCCCGGGAGGCAGCCGCAGCTCCTCGAGCCGGAACTCGAGCACGTCCGCGAGGCGGCGCGCGCGCTCGGCGAGCGTCGTGGCCTCCAGCAGCGCCTGCTTGTCGAGCGGCTCGACGTCGAGGTGCTGGGCGAGGAAGTTGACGAAGGTCTCGTCGTCGACGCTGCCGCGCAGCAGATCCTCCTCGCCCAGCTCCTTGCCGCGCAGCGCGAGATAGCGGCGCACGAGCGCGCCCACCGCGTCGCGCAGGCCGGAGGGGAGCGGCGCCGGGTCCGCCGCGCGCCAGCTGACCACCGCCTCGCGGTAGGCGTGGCGCTCGAGCTCGCGCACGATCGTGTACTCGCGCAGCCCGCGCAGCACGATGTTGAAGCGGCCGTCGGGCAGCTCCTCCACGTGCACCATCTCGCCCACCGTACCGGTCGCGAAGATGGGCGGGCGGCCGGAGTACTCCTGCTGCCATTCGCCGCGCAGGAGCGCCATGCCGATGAGATGCGC
>WNGI01003138.1_pt1 | contig 14727 bp, 18 predicted proteins | sample 5400621 | NCBI WGS metagenome assembly WNGI01 (sample SAMN13153374, study PRJNA577476) | soil metagenome | isolation source: 20 cm soil or saprolite under Garry oak tree replicate 1 | place: USA:California | collected 2016-06-15 | reverse complement strand
GCGGTATCGGACATTGCTCCGCGTCTAGCTGCGGCAAAATTGTTGCGCCTGGCGTTGACGCCATCGTCGCAGCTGGATCCGTGACGTCAGATCGCGCTGCGGCCGTGACCGTTGGAGCGCATCTTTGGGAAAAACGAAAGGCCCGCTGACATAGCGGGCCTTCGTCAAAGCTTTGCCTTTTCGAAAAGATCTGGAGCGGGCGAAGGGGCTCGAACCCTCGACCCCGACCTTGGCAAGGTCGTGCTCTACCACTGAGCTACACCCGCATCCGAGAGATTGGCGGCGATGGCTCGCCGGCAACGGGCAGAGCTATGCCAAATGCGGCTCGTGAATGCAACAGGCCACGCGGTGCCCGGGGACAGGCCCGATCCACCGGCCATAATTGCGCGATCGGCCCGCAAATCAGCCCAAAAACGGCCGAGCCGGGTTCCGCCGATTGCAAATTGGGCCGTCAAGCGCCAATTAGGGCGGGGACATGCTAAAATAGACCCGATCCTTCACACATAGGCGAGGATTCCCGTGACGATAGTAGAGCAGGGCAGTGGGGCGGCGCCGCAGGCGGCACCCGATCTGATCAAGGAGACGACCACCCAGACGTTCGTGAAGGATGTCATTGAGGAGTCAAAGCGGCAGCCGGTGCTGATCGACTTTTGGGCGCCATGGTGCGGCCCGTGCCGCCAGCTCACGCCGATTCTCGAAAAAGCGGTCCGGGCCGCAAAGGGCAAGGTCAAGCTGGTCAAGATGAATATCGACGAGCATCCGGCTATCCCGGGCCAGATGGGGATCCAGTCGATCCCGGCGGTGATCGCCTTCGCCAACGGCCAACCTGCCGACGGTTTCATGGGCGCGGTGCCGGAGAGCCAGGTCAACGCTTTCATCGATAAAGTGACCAGGGCCATGCCCGCTGCGGGCGAGCCGAATGTCGCGGAAATTCTCAAGGAGGCCGAAGCGGTTTTGGCGGAAGGCGATCCCGCCACCGCCGCGCAAATCTATGCCGAGGTGCTGGCGGTGGACCCGACCAATATCGCAGCGCTGGCCGGGCTTGCCAAATGCTACGTCGCGACCGGCGCCATCGAGCAGGCCAGGCAGACGCTGGCCATGGTACCGGAATCGAAGCGCAACGATCCCGCGGTCAAGGCCGTGCAGGCGGCGATCGACCTCGCCGAACAGGCCAAGGCGCTAGGCCCGGTCAGCGAGCTGGAGCAAAAAGTCGCGGCAAATCCGCTCGATCATCAGGCGCGATTCGATCTGGCGACCGCGCTTAATGCGTCGGGCAAGCGCGCGGAAGCCACCGATCAGCTGCTCGAGCTCGTCAAGCGCGACCGCAAATGGAACGACGATGCCGCGCGAAAGCAACTCGTACAGTTCTTCGACGCCTGGGGGCCGTCCGATCAGGCCACTCTGGATGGACGCAAGCGGCTATCGACGATCCTGTTCTCGTAGCGCGTATTCCGCGAAAGCGGTACCGGTCTTGCGATGAGAGTACGCGCCAAGCTAATATTTTGAAGGCTAGCACCGGGGCCGCCGATGCCGATCAATGCCGAATATCTCGGACCCGGCGACCTTCCGGAGGTAATACCGGTGTTTCCGCTGCCCGGCGCGCTACTGCTGCCGCGCGGCCAGATGCCGCTCAACATCTTCGAGCCGCGTTACCTCGCGATGGTGGACGATGCGCTGCGCGATGGCCATCGGCTGATCGGCATGATCCAGCCGGACGTTTCCCACTCGCGGGACGAGGACAGGCCGAAACTGTTTCGGGTCGGCTGCGTCGGGCGCATCACCCAGCTCGCCGAGGCCGGCGACGGCCGCTACATCCTCGAACTCACGGGCATCGCGCGCTTCAAGGTGATCGAGGAGATTGCCGTGCAGACCGCGTACCGGCAATGCAAGGTGGACTATTTTCCCTACCTCGACGATTTCACGGCGCGCAAAGGCGAGGAGGCCGTCGACCGCGAGGCGCTGCTCGCGGTGCTGACGGATTTTCTCAAAGCCAACAATCTCAAGGTTGACTGGGAAGGCGTCGAAAGCGCCCCCAATGAGGCACTGGTCAACGCGCTGGCCATGATGTCGCCCTATGGGCCGCCGGAAAAACAGGCAATGCTTGAGGCGCCGGACCTGAAAACGCGCGCTGAAATCCTGATCGCGGTTACCGAGATGGATCTCGCCAAGAAGCGCACCAGCGGCGACCCGCCGCTGCAGTAACACCACGCCGGCCACCGGAAGATTTGAAGCAGCAGGGCCGGGAACCTTTGTGGTTCTTGCCGGATTGGAAAGTTCTGGCGCATAATCCGGAAAAGTGGGAACCGGTTTTCCATCGCATCCTCTTCCAATCGAAACCATCTGGCATTCGGCGCAAACTCGTGTCGTCTCCGAAGGAAATCGAAATCAAGCTGCAGCTGCCATCCGCGAATTTCGCGCAGCTCCGGCGCGTGCCGTTGCTCCGCGGGGCGGGCACGTCCAAGCGCAGTGAAAATCAGGTCTCGGTCTACTTCGACACCAAACGCCTGAAACTTAAGGGTAGTGGACTGACGTTGCGCGTCAGGCGCACCGGCAATCGCTATATTCAGACCATCAAGTCCGATGATGGAAGCCCGTTCGAACGCGGCGAATGGGAAGCGGCGGTCGACGACAGCCGGCCGGTCCTGAAACGGGCGGATACCTCGGCACTCGAACCATTGGGGATCAGGAAGCTGCGCAAGCGATTGCGCCCTGTGTTCGAAACCCGCGTGCAGCGTACGAGCTATCCGCTTGCACGCAAGGACTGCGATATCGCATTGACGATCGATCGCGGCGAAATCGATGCCGGCAACGGCACGCTGCCGCTGTGCGAGGCAGAGCTCGAGCTGAAGCGAGGCAATAGAGCACGCCTGTTCGAGTTCGCGCGAGCAATTGCACGCGCGACTTCCGGCGAACTTGCCGTCAAAAGCAAATCTCAACGCGGCTACGAACTTCTCGCCGGCGAGAATGCCGCGGTCGCAAGAGGCGAAGCCGTTGACATTGCGCCGGACATGCCGGCGAGCGCCGCGTTCCGATCGATCGGATTTGCCTGTCTCAAGCAGATCGTCGCCAACAAACCCGCAATCCTGGCAGGAAACCCCGAGGGCATCCATCAAATGCGCATCGGGTTGCGGCGCCTGCGCGCGGCGATATCGTTATTTTCGGATATTGTTGCGGAAGCGGAAGTGCGCGACATCAAGTGGGAACTGAAATGGCTCACAAGCGAACTGGCTCCCGCGCGCGAATTCGACGTTTTCCTGACCAGGGTCGTGGCACCGCTCGAAAAGAGCCATGCCCGATTGACCGGGATGCGAAGCCTGTCGCACGATCTGGCGGACCGGCGTGACGCCGCGGTCGCGCGCGCACTGACGGCGGTCGGTTCGCAGCGATTTCGCGACTTGACGCTGAACCTCGCTGCATGGCTTGACGTCGGCGGCTGGCGCGAGCCGCAAAACCAACTCTCAAGCCGGCGTAGCGAGCAGCCGATCAGGACGCTGGCCCGCGCGCAGCTGACGCGGCGCTGGAGGAAGATTCGCAAACGCGGCCGCATGCTGGCAAAACTCGATGCTCAGGCGCGGCACAAGCTTCGGATTCAGGCCAAGAAATTACGCTACGCGGCGGAGTTCTATAAGACGGTGTTTCCCGGAAAAAAGAAGGAGAAGCATCGCGAGACCTTCCTGTCGGCGCTGAAGGACATGCAGGATTGTTTCGGCGATTTGAACGACGTCACCGTGCATGAGAAGCTCACGACCGGGATCGCGAAGGCGTCGATTGAACGGTCGGCCAGGCCGTCCCGACGCGTATTCGCGGCCGGCCTGTTGACAGGGCACGAGGAAGCCCGGTTCAAACCGTTACTCGCTGCGGCAGAGCATGCCTACCGCGATTTCAGGAAATTAAAACCATATTGGCGTTAGCCCGGTCTTGCCCTGGCCGGATCGTCAGCCAGTTGCGGCGGCAGGGGCGTTGTGTTGGGGTGCCGTCAGCCGCATCAGCATGACGGTCACGACAAGCACGCCCAGATAGACCAAAAGCTGCATTTCCGTCGGCTGATCGGTATAGCCGATCAACGTATGCATGGTCCGGCCGGCGATACTCTTTTCCGAAAGCAGCCAGCCACTGTCCCAGGCCACCGTATCAAGTCGCGTCAGCCAATTGGCCCGTTCGAGGAAAGCCACCGCCTGCGCCGCCATGCCGGCCGCCAGCAATGTGATCAGGACCGTCGTGGTCGCGAATAATGCCCGCGGCGGGATCCGCATCAGGCCAAAATAGGTCAAGAGGCAAACGGCGGCTCCAAGCGCCAGACCGATGATGCCGCCGAGGGCGAGGCTGAAGGCCGACCCACCGTCGGAGGCGGCGACGCCATACAGGAACAGCGCGACCTCGCTGCCTTCGCGCAAGACGGCTACTCCGACCACCACAGCCAATGCCAGCAGCGGCTTGGTTCCGTCCGCAACCGCCTGGCCGACCGCGCGCATTTCTCCGGCCATTTCCCTGCCGTGCCGCGCCATCCAGACGTTGTGCCAGGTCAGCATGATCACGGCGACGGCCAGGATCGCTGCGTTGAACAGCTCCTGCCCCATGCCGGCAAATAGCTGGGATAGTGCGCCGGCAAACGCGGCGACGACGCAGGCCGCAAGCGCCCCCGCCAGCACCCCGCCGCCAATCCAGCGATTGCGATGCCGAACCGAGCCGGTCACCGCGAGCACGATGCCAACAATCAATCCGGCCTCGAAGACCTCGCGGAACACGATGATGAGTGCGGCCAGCACGGAACCCTCGCCTATTGCACGACCAAGGCGCCGCGCGCCTTTTCGTTGAAGTCGTCGTAAAATTCGTAGCGTCCGGGTTTCAATGCCCGCACATTGATGACACCTTCGCTATTGGCGGCGACCACTTTCTCGACCCGCAGCGACTTGCTTTCAAACTCCATGGCCTTGGCGTCGAGGTTCTTGACGCGAACCGTGATGGCCTTGTCAGCCGGTGCGCGCACTTCGCTCGGCTGGAATTGACCCTTCGAATACGTCAATTGAATTTCCGTCGCCTGTTGCGCCCAAGACGGAGTTATGGGCAGCACCGCGATTGCGCAAAGCGCGGCCAAGATCAATGATCTCATTGTGATAATCATAACAGACCTCTGTCAGAGTTTTAGGGTTCTAGAAGCTCAAAATTCAACGGCAAATTTAAGTCTGGCGCGATGGCGCTGGAACTCGGCCAGGTTGAGCGAGACGGGATTGCCGATCTCGCGTCCCCAGACTTGCGCGTTCCACGCCGCCGTCATGAACATCTTTGGCGTGAACTGGACATAGAGCGTCGGTCCCAGCATGACGGCATCACCGGTGAAAGCCGTTAAATTGGCGGCGTCGTAATGCCTGAGATACCAGACCTCGCCGCCAAGGACGACATTCGACGCGATCCGAAGCGACAGCGCCGCTGACCCGCCGAACTTGGCCTCGCGTTCGGTGTCGCCCGCCGCGGTCTGCGTGACCTCGGGTTCGTAGAGCAAATTGAACCCCGCAAACAGGCGGTTCTTCAGAAGCTCGAGATCGGCGTTGATGATGGTTTCGAATTCATAATTGTGCACGCGTTCGCCGCCGGTCTCATCGACCCGCCGCACCGTCGGCTCGAACGCCAGCGTCACCGCCAGCGGATTGCTCGAGGTGCGCTCGAGCGCAAGATAGCGGAATTCCGCAAACACCCCACTCAAGGCAACCTGACGCCGGTCGTCGAGGTCGGTCACGCCGCCGATATTGTGGGTCGATCCGAGCGCGCCGAATTCGATCTGGATGAACTGGGTCGGGGTAAATTCGAATTCGTATTTTGTCTCGGTCGCCGCATAGTGGCCGTCGCGCTTGCCGAACCGGCCAATGCTGTCGATCGTGAATTCCTTCTCGCCCTCAAGGCCAATGCCGGATCCGGTGGTGAATCCAAAAATGTATTTTGTCTCGATATCGCGCCAGGAACTCGCATCCTCGGCGCGCGCAGCGCCGCTCGCCCAAAAAACACATCCGACTGCGCAGAGCACAAGGCTATGACGTCGTCCATGCCGTATCCGCGCTCGCATCGCTCGCTTCCGTTTTCAGGGTTGATGCTGTCAGCTAGCGGCTTGCTGCCGGATCGGCAAAAAGACTCCCTCTAAACTAGAGACATTCTAAGGTGTCGGGAGCGACCATATCAGCGGCAGCGAACGAACAGGACTGCTCAATCGCCACGCTAGTATCCGGCGACCGCCAGCGCGACTACCGCGCCAAGCACCACCCATCCGAAATGGCGGCCGCGCATCGCCCAGGCGTTAGCCAGCGCGGCAAAGCCAAACACGCCAGCCAGCGTTGCGATAATCCAGTGCCGTGCCGGCTCCGAAGCCATCAGCGGCGCGGCGATCAGCAGCACGCCGCCGCCGATCCAGGCCACGGTGCCCGCCTGCCAGACCAGGCGAATCAGCGTGCGCAGGCGCGGCGGCTCGATGGTGGCGCGCGCGAATACTTTGGTTTCGCCGAGCACGCCGTGAACGAGCGCCGCCGCAATGGCGGCCAACCCGGAACATTGCAGCAAGAGGTCGCGCATCGGAGCCCTCCATACAGTACTGTATGGTTCTAGGACAGGCGCCGGCGGTTGTCAATACAGTGGTGTATGGTATGATGTCCTCGCGAAGGAAAATGACCGATCAACTTTCCGCCAAGGACTGGCTCGATCAGGGCCTCAAGACGCTGGCCGAGCGCGGTTTCACGGCGTTGAAAGCCGAGCCGCTGGCGAAAGCATTGGGGGTATCGCGCGGCAGCTTCTACTGGCATTTCGACGACATCGGCGCGTTCCACGCCGCGATCCTCAGGCATTGGCGCGAGGTAGCCGCCGAGCAGATCATCGCCAATCTCGAGGCAGCTTCCGATCACGACGACCCAGTGGCGCTCCTGCTGCGCCAGGCGTTCGGCGGCAGGCTGGCGCTGGAAAACGCGGTCCGCAGCTGGGCTACGCACGATCCGATCGCCCGAGACGCGGTGCAGGCCATTGACCGGCGCCGGCTGACTTACGTCGCGAAACTACTCAGGGCATCAGGGCTTTCGCCAAGCGTAGCTCGTGCCCGTGCGCAAGTTCTCTACTGGGCGTTTCTCGGCTTTGCGCTGTCGGACAGCCCATTGCCGCGGGCGAGACAACGGGCCGTGCTCGACGAACTGCTGCGGATGGCCTCGCGATAGCGGCTGCGCGGATACACGATGCGATCGGATGTGCTACAGAACCAAAGGACCAAGCCGGAGATTACCCATGACATCGCCGCCCGAACGCCCTGAAGGCAGCGTCGATCCCAAGCTTCTGGAAATTCTGGTCTGTCCGGTGACCAAGGGTCCGCTGGAGTTCGACGCGGCAAAACAGGAACTGATCTCGCGGTCCGCAAAACTCGCCTATCCGATCCGCGACGGCATCCCGATCATGCTGCCGGAGGAGGCGAGGAAGATCGAGTGACGGACCTCGCTATCTGACGGAGAGAAACACAATCGCCAGAACGACACCCCACCCCACAATGACCAAAGAGGCCACCGCGCCCGCAGTTATTTTGAGCTTCTCTTTCCCGGTGTAGGGACGCATTCAAGGTCTCCATTGGTGGCTCTTTCGAGGGCGAAGAGCGATCCCTCAACTCGCGCAGTGGTCGAATGGAGAGACTTTTCATCCACCCCGCGGTCCATTTCATTCGCGCCGATCCTCCCACTCCAAAAGAGGGTGAAAACAAGGCGGACGAAAATCTACAACGCCTCGCCCTTCAACAGCCGCGGCACCTCGCCTGCAAGGCCCGCGGCCTGGCGGATGAACATGCTTTTCAGCGGCGGCGCGCGATCGACCAGACCGAGCCCGATATCGCGGACGACGCGCAGCAGTGTCGATTCGTTGGAGAACAGCAAATTCAGCGAATTGGTGGCAAGCCCCATCGCCATGGTGTCGAACCGCCGCCAGCGCTGGTAGCGCTCGAGCACGTCGGCTTGCCCTACATCAAGACCCAGCCTTGCCGCATCGACAATCACCTCGGCAAGTGCTGCGACATCCTTCAACCCCATGTTGAGGCCTTGACCCGCGATCGGGTGAATCACATGCGCGGCGTCGCCGGCCAGCGCCAGCCGTTCGCCGATGAACGAACGCGCGACAAAATACCCAAGCGGGAACGCGCGCGGTTTGTCGAGCGCCTTGATCTCGCCGAGATGCAGCCCAAAGCGCTGTTCGAGCTCGCCATGAAATTCATCTTCGCTCAACGCGACGATGCGCGCGGCCTCGTCACGCTTCTCGGTCCATACCAGCGACGAGCGTTTCCCCGTCAGCGGCAGGATCGCGAATGGGCCTGCGGGCAGAAAGTGTTCTTCGGCACGCCCGCCATGGTCGCGCTCGTGGCCGACGGTGACCACGATGCCCGATTGATCGTAATCCCAGCCATAGGTGACAATGCCGGCACGCTCGCGCAATTTGGAGCGCGCGCCGTCGGCTGCAACCAACAGGCTCGCCTCGACCACGCCGCCGTCGGCCAGCGTCACATCGACGCCGTCGCTGCGCGAATCGAATGTCGTCACCGATGTGGCTCTGAGATCGACGCCCTCGGTTGCCGCGCGCTTGACCAGGGCATCGATCAGATGCCGATTTTCGACCATGTGCGCGAACGGTTCGCCGGGCTCGACATCGCCGGCGAAAGTCAGGAACACCGGACGGGTGGCGTCCTGCAGCCTGGAATCGGTAACGACCATGTCGAGAATGGGCTGCGCCTGCGCCGCCGCCTGTTCCCACACCCCGAGCGCCTCGAACAGCCGGCGGCAGGCGGCGACGATGGCGGTCGCGCGCGGATCGCGGCTTGGCCGCACCGCGAGAGCCGGATCGGCGACGACGATGGGAATATCGGCGCCGAGGCCCTGGCGCAGCGCCAGCGCCAGCGCCAACCCGGCAAACGCGCCGCCGCCGATGACAATGCTCCGCTGTGCCGGCATGCCGAACCTTACTGACAGAGGTCATAGACCAGACTTGCTACCTGACTATAGCTGGGCGAAACAGGTTCCCCAAGCGCTCGTCATTCCGGGATGCGCCTCTTGGCGCAGGCCCGGAATCCATACTCCCGATCGTGGTTATGGATTCCGGACTCGCTCGTTACACTCGCGATCCGGAATGACGGCTATCAATTGTTGCTAAACGACTTGAGAGCACTTCCATGTCCAAAGGCCTGATTGACCTGATTTCGATTCTCGATCTTGAGCCCATTGAGGTGAACCTGTTTCGCGGCAACAGCCCGAAGACGAGCTGGCAGCGGGTGTTTGGCGGGCAGGTGATCGGACAAGCGATGGTGGCGGCCTGCCGCACCGTCGAAGGCCGCCTGCCGCATTCGCTGCATTGCTATTTCATCCTGCCCGGCGATCCGCAGATTCCGATCATCTACGAGGTCGAGCGGCTGCGCGACGGCAAAAGCTATTCGACCCGCCGGGTCACCGCGATTCAGCACGGCCACGCGATTTTCTCGATGATGGTATCGTTTCATGTCGACGAGCAAGGCACGTTCGATCATCAGGACAAGATGCCCGATGTGCCGCCGCCGGAAAAACTCACCGCCGAAGAAGTTGCAAAGCAGCCGATGTTCCGCGAGATGCCGGATTTCATCCGCCGCTATTACGAATCCGACCGTCCGATCGAGCTTCGCCCGGTCGAACTCGGCCGCTATTTCGGCGAGAGGATCGACGACGGCCGCATCCATGTCTGGATCCGTACCGCGGCGAAGCTGCCCGACGATCCGGCGCTGCATATGTGCGCGCTGGCCTACGCGTCGGATTTCTCGCTGCTCGACGCGGTGATGGCCCGCTACGGCCGCACCTTGTTCGACAAGCGGATGATGCCCGCAAGCCTCGATCACGCGATGTGGTTTCACCGCCCGTTCCGGGCCGACGAATGGTTGCTTTACGTCCAGGACTCCCCAAGCGCGCAGGGCGGGCGGGGATTGACCCGCGGGCTTATCTTCAAGCCCGACGGCACGCTGGTGGCCTCGGTGGCGCAGGAAGGCTCGGTCCGCGAACGCAGGTGACCGTAGGTCATGCGTTGGCGAGCCTGGCTTTTTCGACCAATGCGGCCTGCGACATCAGCCATCGGGCGAACCAGCGATACATCCATGGAATGGGGATGATGAGGAGGCAAGGGAGTGCGGTCACGATCGCACGCCAGAGAAACTCAAGCCCGGTGGCGCTGAAAACAATGTCGCGCCGCGTGCCTTCAATATGACGACACATCCAGCGTATTTGCGCCACGTAAACCCACGCCCAACCGATAATGGTGATCACCGAAAGGACGGCCAGCAAGCTCCAGCCAAGGAAGCCCCAGAACGAGCCCGAGAAGCGGAGCCCAAGCGGTTGTCCATCCGAACTGAGATTCGCAACGAACCATTTGATCAGGAGCCAGTATAGCACAAATTCGGCGACGCTAAGCGCGAGGTTGAGCGCCTGGGATTGGGTCCAGGCTGCCGCGATGGAGAGTATCACCAGTACGTAAAACCACATCAGGTCGACCGCCCGGCCGGTGAAGGCGAGATTTGGCCGCTGCGGAACACCAACGCAGGAGACAATCCACCTGCTGTACATGACGATGACCCACGGCACAGGGATGACGATCAAGATGCCGATGAAAAGAACCAGAGACCGCCAGGTGAATTCCCAGATTCCGAACTCGATCGAGAGCGGCTCGGCGTGGCCGCCGGCGCTTACCCGTGGGACACCCGCTCGCGGGACGAGCGGCGCGTCCGAGGCGCCCGCGAGCAGTCCCGGAATATCCCGCGCCTTCTCCCACTCCGCCATGCCCTCGCTCCAGACCAGCGTCTCCGCCGTCACCGTGCCGTTAGCGACGAACTCGCGGAGCTGTGCCTCCGGGTAAGGACCCTGTTGCTTGCCTTGGGACGCAAAAAACCAGGATCGGTTTGACATTTCATCCCCTTAGGCGTTGTGGCGGGCGAGCCAGCACGGCCGCCGGCGATCGGGCCGCATCCCGGGGGATCATGCCGCTGCCTCGAGAGGGAGGCTAGAGAGCGGGGCCGCGCCACAGCAATTGTTTTTCGGTGGGGGCTGCAAACTTTTTGTGCCATTTGCACGGAAAGATGCCAAACTTGGATGAAGCGCACCGAACCGCACTGCCGAAAATCATTGGAAATGAAGGCCTGACCATGAAGCTCGTTGTTGCCATTATCAAACCCTTCAAACTTGACGAGGTGCGCCAGGCGCTGACCGCGATCGGGGTCACCGGCATGACCATCACCGAGGTCAAGGGCTATGGCCGCCAGAAGGGCCACACCGAGATCTATCGCGGCGCCGAATATGTCGTGAATTTTCTGCCGAAGCTCCGAATCGAAATCGCCGTCCCGTCGAATCTCGCCGACAAGGCGGTGGACGTCATCACCTCGAGCGCGCGCACCGGCCAGATCGGCGACGGCAAGATTTTTGTGACGCCGATCGATCACGCGTTGCGGATCCGGACCGGCGAAACCGACAGCGACGCGCTCTGAATTCTACTTCCGCCGCTTCGGGCGAAGGCCTAGTTCGCAGCACGGCGAGGCCATGCAATAGATTCCCCATCGAAATACCGTTTTCCTGCCCTTGCCGTGGGCACGATTGTGTCGCGAGTCTGGCATGCCTTCATTTTGAGCAGGCATGGTCAGGCTTTGAGCGCGACCGAATAGCGCAGGTCAACCTGATTCCGGCAAAGCCCGAAAAGGTCCGCGTTCATAATCCGTTAGGGAACGCGGCCGATCTGGCACGGCATTTGATTCTATGGGTGCTGGCTGTGCCCGCGTAGTGAACTTCTCCGCGTGGTGAACCTCAGTCGAAACGCCCGGTCGCGTCTGGCCTGGGCCCAAGCGGGGATAGGACCCATGAAAATCGTTATGGCGATCATCAAGCCATTCAAGCTCGAAGAAGTCCGTGACGCTCTGACCGCCATTGGCGTTCACGGTCTGACGGTGACGGAAGTCAAGGGATATGGCCGGCAGAAAGGCCATACGGAAATTTACCGCGGCGCTGAATACGCCGTGAGCTTCCTGCCCAAGATCAAGATCGAAGTCGCTGTCGCCTCGGACCAGGTCGACAAGACCATCGACGCCATCACGGCAGCGGCAAAAACCGGACAGATCGGCGACGGCAAGATCTTCGTCATCAACCTCGACCATGCGGTTCGCATCCGCACCGGCGAGGCAGATGCCGCGGCACTCTGATTTCGCGCTCAACCTTTTCCAATCAGGAGTAAAACCAAATGACGTTCAAACGTCCCTATAGCGCGGGATTGGCAGCCCTAGCCGTTGGCCTGTTCGCCGCGACCGCTGCCTACGCGGAGCCAACTGTCAACAAGGGCGACAATGCCTGGATGCTGACGTCGACGGTGCTGGTGCTGTTGATGACGATCCCGGGCCTTGCGCTGTTCTATGGCGGCCTGGTCCGCTCCAAGAACATGCTCTCGGTGCTGATGCAGGTTTTCTACACCGTCTGCATCGTCACCATCATCTGGGCGCTGTACGGCTACAGCCTCGCCTTCACCGGCGGTTCCGACTTCATCGGCGGCTTTTCCAAAGCCTTCCTGATGGGCGTCACGCCGGATTCCAAGGCAGCGACGTTCAGCGTCGATGCCAACATCTCGGAACTAGTCTACGTCTGCTTCCAGATGACCTTCGCGGCGATTACCCCCGCACTCATCGTCGGCGCCTTCGCCGAACGCATGAAATTCTCGGCGGTCGCGCTGTTCATCCCGCTCTGGGTGACGCTGATCTATTTCCCGATCGCGCACATGGTCTGGTACTGGGCCGGACCGGACGCGATCTCGGATGCGGTCAAGGCGCTCGCCGCAGCGGGTGACGCGGCAGCGAAGACCGCGGCGCAGGCCAAGCTCGATGAAGTCAACGCCGACGCCGGCTGGATCTTCAAGAAGGGTGCGATCGACTTCGCAGGCGGCACCGTGGTGCACATCAACTCCGGCATCGCCGGTCTCGTCGGCGCGCTGCTGGTCGGCAAGCGGACCGGCTATGGCAAGGACCTGATGGCTCCGCACTCGCTGACCATGTCCATGATCGGCGCCTCGCTGCTGTGGGTCGGCTGGTTCGGCTTCAATGCGGGATCGAACCTCGAAGCCACCGGCGGCGCAGCGCTCGCGATGACCAACTCCTTCGTTGCCACGGCGGCGGCGGCGCTGTCGTGGATGTTCGCGGAGTGGATCATCAAGGGTCACCCATCGGTACTGGGCGCCTTGTCGGGCGCGGTGGCGGGACTCGTGGCGGTCACGCCCGCGGCCGGTTACGCCGGTCCGATGGGCGCCATCGTGCTCGGGCTGGTGGTCGGCGTGGTCTGCCTGTTCTTCTGCACCGTGGTCAAGAATGCGCTCGGCTATGACGACGCGCTCGACGTGTTCGGCGTCCACTGCATCGGCGGCATCGTCGGCGCGCTCGGCACCGGCATCCTGGTGAACCCGGCGCTCGGCGGCTCCGGCATCATGGACTACACCATCGGCAAGATCGCGGACTACGATCTCGTCGGTCAGATGACCTCGCAAACCTGGGGCGTCTGCACCACGCTGGTGTGGTCGGGCGTCGGCTCCGCGATCCTCTACAAGGTCGTCGATGTCATCGTCGGCCTGCGCGCCAACGTTGAGGTCGAACGCGAAGGCCTCGACATCACCGAGCACACGGAGCGCGCTTACAACATGTGAGTTCTCCCCGGGGCGCGATCTCACGGGATCGCGCCCAGAACTACGGTTCGGGCACATACCCGGCAATGCCCCGACCGTTGAGGGGCTCCAGCGCAAGTTGGAGCCCCTTTCTTTTTGGGGGACCATGAGGCTCGGCTAGTCCAGCAGAAAGCATGACCGCCGCTCGTCGGCACACGTTTGAAGTTTGTCGTCGCGGGCGCATTCTCCCCGCCCGTTGCCTGGTGCGCCCCTATGCGCTGCCTATCTCTCGTTTTCCGGCGTGATCAGTACCACCGTCGGAAAATAGTGACGATAGCGTCGCGAGTCGCGCGTCAACAGCGGTAGTTGTTCGACTGCCGCATGAGCGCCGATAAAAAAGTCCGCCAGCACGCCGGTGCGAATTCCACCAGCACGGCGATATTGCGTAAAGGCTTTGCCTGCAAGAAACAGCGCAGTTCGCGGTGTCGGCATGACCGAAACGTGGGCGATCTCTAGCGCAGATTCGAAATCCTCGATGGCGGAATAGCGGGTGGACGTCTCCGCATAAACGATATCGTTTATCAGCAATGGTCCTTTAAGCGCGGCTTGCTCTAAATGGGCCAGCGACCAGTCAGACCATTTGGGATCGTCAACCTCCGCGAAGTAATGCCATGATCTCGTCGGTCGACATGCCGCGACCCGCATGTCCGCGCAGGCGCGCCAGCCGGCTCGGTGGCGGTGCAGGTGCTTCCGCTTTCTCAATGACGATGCTGCCGTCGTCGACGCGACGGAATTCAACTTGGCTGCCCGGAACGATGCCTAAGTGATCGCGAACCGGTTTTGGGATCGTCACTTGGCCCTTGCTTGTTACTGTGGTTGCCATCTCAGGCCCTCCAAGTAATACCTCGATATGATATGGTAATACCGCGCAAATTGTCCAGTTCCGTCGATGGTTAATCGCGTCTTAACCTCGCCGTATCTATGGTGGTTTGATCTGTTTCCGGCCGATCTCGAATGTGATCGGCTGCCCCACGAAGGCTGGCGCAGTAAAGTATGGCAATGACCGCTCCATCCCGTGCGCCGCAGGGC
>WNGI01005582.1_pt1 | contig 14729 bp, 15 predicted proteins | sample 5400621 | NCBI WGS metagenome assembly WNGI01 (sample SAMN13153374, study PRJNA577476) | soil metagenome | isolation source: 20 cm soil or saprolite under Garry oak tree replicate 1 | place: USA:California | collected 2016-06-15 | reverse complement strand
CCCGGCATGGCGCGCAGGAACGTCAGGTCGAAGATCCCATGGTGCGAAGGGCCATCGTCCCCCGTGATCCCAGCGCGGTCCAACACGAACGTCACCGGCAGCTTGTGCAGGCAGACATCCATCATCACCTGGTCGAGGGCGCGTTGGAGGAACGTCGAATAGATGACGACGATCGGGCGCAGGCCCGCCATCGCAAGGCCGGCGGCGAAGGTGACGGCGTGTTGCTCCGCGATCCCGACGTCGTAAAAGCGGTCGGGGAAGCGTTCGGCGAAAGGGCCCAGCCCGGCGCTGCTCCCCATGGCCGCGGTGATCGCAACCAGGCGGGGCTCTCGCTCGGCCTCATACAGTAGCGCCTCGCCAAAGACATCTGTGTACGAGACTTTGCGGCTCAATGGCTTGGCGGTCAGCACGTCGAACGCACTGACACCGTGAAGATGGTCAATCTCGTCGGCCTCGGCCGGCCCATAGCCCCGGCCCTTGGTCGTGATCACATGTACAACCGACGGGCCGGCCAAGCGGCTGACCTGGCGCAGCGTGCGCTCGATGTCCTCGATGTTGTGGCCGTCGATCGGCCCGGAATACTTGATGCCAAGGTATTCGAAGAAGGTGCGCGGCGAGACGAGTTCCTTCAGACCTTCCTTGATCCGGCGTACGACTTCGATCGCCTTGTCGCCGGCGGGAACCGCGCGCAGAATTCGATCGACGCGGTTCTTTGTGCGGTGGTACGACGGGTTGAGAACGGTCAGCTGCTGCGCCAGGTGTTGCGCCAGGCCGCCGACGGTCGGAGCGTAGGACCGGCCATTGTCGTTGACGACGATGATCACGGGCGTCTTGCGATGGCCGATGTTGTTGAGGGCTTCATAGGCCATCCCGCCGGTTAGAGCGCCGTCGCCAACCACGACCACCACGTGTCCCGGATCGCCCTGCCGCCGCATCGCCTCAGCCATCCCCGAGGCGTAGCTGAGACCGGTCGAGGCATGGCTGTTCTCGATGAAGTCGTGCTCGCTCTCCGTGCGGTTGGGATAGCCGCTCATACCACCGAGCTTGCGCAGCCTCGCAAACCCCTCGCGGGGCCGGGTCAGGAGTTTGTGGACGTACGCCTGATGGCCGGTGTCCCACAGGATCCGGTCCCTCGGGCTCTCGAATACCCGATGGAGCGCCAGGGTCAGCTCGACCACTCCGAGGTTGGGACCAAGATGGCCGCCCGTCTTGGAGACGGTTGCGACCAGGAATTGCCGAATCTCCTCGGCGAGAGCGCGCAAATCGGCATCGCTCAGGGAGCGAAGATCGGCCGGGCCCGTGATCCGGTCGAGGACGGGTGTACTGGAAACCTGGTCCATATTCGATTCGAGTCTAGCGAAGAGCCGGCAATGCCCCCTCGATAGGTAACGCAGATCACCGAGATTTGGTTTCTCTCCCAGGCCGCCGCGACTAACCTAACCTTCTGGGTACGCCTGGTGACCGCCATGCTGGGCCACCAGCCCCTCACGGCGTCTTGTCATCGGCACCCAACCCGGGCTAGACTCGGCACAAAGCTGGGGCAGCCGTAGGGGGCAGGACAAGACTCATGGAGACACCGCTCACACCACTCGAGTTCACGCGGCGGACGCGACGGTTGCATCCGCAGCGTGAGGCGGTGGTCGACGGCGATCTCCGGCTCACCTACGAGCAGTTCTTCGACCGCTGCGACCGCTGGTCCACCGCACTGCAACGGATCGGTGTTCGCCAGGGCGACCGGGTCGCCTACATTGCACCGAACGTCCACCAGCAGCTCGAGTCGTTTTACGCCGTGCCGCAGATTGGCGCCGTGCTGGTGCCCATCAACTACCGGCTGACGGCCGACGACTTCGCCTACATCATCGATCACTCTGGGGCAACCGTCGTCTGCGCGACGGAGGATTACCTCGACAGCGTGGACGGCATTCGCGACCGGATCGGCGGCGTCCGGCACTTCGTCGCGCTGACGGGCTCACGCGCCGGATGGCTCGACTACGAGGCGACCCTCGCGGCCGAATCGCCGGACCACACCCGTCCGGACATCAGCGAGGGCGACTTGCTCACCATCAACTACACGAGCGGGACGACGGCACGGCCGAAGGGCGTCATGATCACCCACCGCAACGCCTATCTGAACACCATCGGAACACTGCTTCACCTCCGGCTGGGGATCGGCGACCGCTACCTGTGGACCCTGCCCATGTTCCATGCCAACGGGTGGACGTTTGTCTGGACGGTGACCGCTGCCGCCGGGACCCACATCTGTCTGCCGAAGCCCGAGCCGGCGGACGTCTTCCGGTTGATCCGTGAAGAGCACGTGACCTGGCTGTGCGCGGCGCCCACGGTCCTGATCGGGCTCGCCAATGCGCCGGCCAGTGTCCGGGGCAATGTTCCACGTGGGGTGCGGGTCGTGACCGCGGGCGCCCCGCCGGCCGCCGCCACCATCGAGCGGCTCGAGGGGGAGCTGGGCTGGGAGGTCACGCAGGTCTACGGCCTGACCGAGACCTCACCCTTCATTACGGTCTGCGATCTCTTGCCGGAACATGCAGGGCTGGCGGCAACCGAGCGCGCCACCATCAAGGCGCGGACGGGGGTGGAACTGATCACCTCCGGCGAGTTGCGCGTCGTCGACACGGAAACCGGCCGGGAAGTGCCACACGACGGGAGCACGATCGGCGAGATCGTCGTCCGAGGCAACGTGGTGCTCAAGGGGTACTACCGGGATCCGGAGGCCACGGCCAAGGCGATCCGCGATGGCTGGTTTCACACCGGGGATGCTGCGGTCGTCCACCCCGACGGCTACGCCGAGATCCGCGACCGGCTCAAGGACGTCATCATCAGCGGCGGTGAAAATATTTCATCGATCGAGGTCGAGGGGTGCCTGTTGCGCCATCCGGCCGTCCAGGAGGTGGCGGTGGTCGGCCTTCCGCACGAGCGCTGGGGCGAAGCGCCGTGCGCCTTCGTCGTACTGAAACCCGGTCAGACGGCGACCGAGGAGGAGCTTCGAGAGTTCGCCCGGTCGAAGCTGGCCCATTTCAAGGTGCCGCAGTGGTTCACCTTCGTGGAGGAGCTACCCAAGACCGCAACGGGAAAGATCCAAAAGTTCGTCTTACGCGGCCGCGCACCGGCCATCGTCCGTCAGTAGAGCTACCGGATCAGGGGGCAGGGCTCAGCTCCGTGTAGTCATTGATGATGACCTGGTGGCTGACATTCGCCGACGTGTCAATACCCCAGCTCTTCGAATACGGCGTACTGCTCTGCGACAACACGTTGCCCGACGCATCCCTGGTGATGAAGGTCGAGGTTCCGGTCAGGGTGACGCCGACCAGCCGCGACGCCTGGCTGCTGAACTTGGGGAGGAAGAGATTAGGCGATGGTGACATCTGGAATCGGCGGCAGGATCCACAGCTGCGCCGATGCGGAGGCGGGCCCCGAACCTCTCGGCGGCGGCAGGGCGGCGGCCGCCGAGCTCGAGACCCAGCCGCCGATCGCCGGCCCGGCACCAATCGTGGGCGGGAGGCTCGGGGTCGACCCATCGGCGAGCCCGGCGGCGGGCTCAGGCGTGTGCGTGGATAGATCGGCCGCCACCGGAAGGGTCCCAACAAGGAGCAGAGCGATGACGAGCGCAACCGGCAGGCGCCAGCCCAAGCGACGCCTCCCAGCCCTCTGCCGGTCCCGGGCTTCGAGTGGGAACAGAAACCGAGCGAGCGCAAAGCGCAGTGCACAGGCGATGACCAGGCTTGCCAGGAGGGCTGTCTTAGTCCAGAACTCGAGCGTGGTCGGGCCGATCAGCAGCACCGCCAGGATGGCCACCATCATGCCGAACGCCACGCGCGCCACTGGGCCGTCGGGAACTGTCCTCGGGTCGGGGATCATGAAGAGGCCGAAGACCAGGAGTTCGGGCGAGGTGACTAGGATCTGCCAGAGTTCACGTCCGCACATTGGAGCCACGTGCCAGCTCGCGACCATGCAATGGTCGGGCACCAGCGCCAGCGCCACGGCGGTAAAGGCTGCAAACCCAGCCATGAAGGCCAGCTCGAGGCCGAGCAGTCGTAGTTCCCACGCGATCAACAACCCCCCGATCACCAGGACCGCGTAGGTCACAATCAGCCACGGGCCGGGCGGGATCCACCACAGATCCTGCGGCTCCGTCAACTTGGGGCCCAGCGCGACGAAGGCAACGACCAGTCCGAGGTTCGACGGGTTGAAGATGTGCCGCCCACGCCAGCGGATCAGGTACTTCGACGCCATCGAGATCGCGACTACGCCGACAAAGATCCAGATCCCATGCGTGCTCCACCATTGGCCATGGAGCGTACCGGGCGTACGCAGGATGAAGGCCGTGCTGTTGCCGGTCAGTAATCCACTCGCCGGCCACATGAGGGCGCTGTCCTTGAAGAAGGCGACCCCGAATTCGATCAGGGCGCCGGTCGCGAGACAGATGAGAATCTGGGCCACCGAAAGCCGGAAGCCGAGCACTGTCTGGCCCAGCACCTGGAGCGTCACCAGCACGGCGGCGACGTGCATCCGGGGATCGCGCAGACTGGGGAGAATGACCGCGTATTCCCGGCCGAAGAGGCGCACCGCCCGGCGCTTGGCGCTCACCGTTGAGTAACGGTTGGAATGCTCAACCCGTTACACCGCAGACCTTGTTACCACTTCGCTCTCGATCGCACGCGTTGTACCGAGCACGGGCTGGGCTGGTCGGAGCCGTCGTCGTCGCCGCCCTCTCAGCCTGTGATCTTCCCTTCGGGCTTGGCCTGCCCACGACGCGCAGCCTGGAGAGCGGCGCCACCGGCACGCTGCTCGCGGCCGACAGCTTCGAGATCACCGGCTTGTATAGCGAAGGTAGCAACCGGTGGTCGATCGACTTGCAGCTGACCCGTCCCGGCTCCGAGTACGTGACGGTTACGACGGCTGATGTCAAGCTCGAAGCGATCATCCTTGGCAACAATGCCTATTTTCGCGGCCAGCAGTTTCTGTCGGCGCACATGGGCAGCGATCTGGCTTCTCGAAGCTTTGTCAAGGCGGCGGGAAATGGCTGGTGGAAGGGGTTGGCCGGCCACGTTCCCCAGCTAACGGACCTGACCGATGGAAACGTCTTCCGGTCGACGTTCCTCGGGCAGGCGATCACGCAGCGCACCGATCACGTGTCGGTGGATGGCATCGATGCGGTCAACCTGTCCGGCGCACGCGGAGAGGTGTTCATCACCGCGCAGGCGCCCTATCGGGTGCTGCGCGTGCGCCTCAAACACGGTGCTGTTGTTGACGGCATTCGCGACGCCGACCTTCGGTTCGTCAATTACAACCACGACTTCGGGATTTCGGCGCCTGCGGATGTGATTGATTTCTCGAACCTCGCCACGCTGCCGCCCATCTACACGGTCATATCGGTCGACACCTCGGGATGCGGTTCGCCATGCGTTGTCACGGCGTTGCTCAAGAATCTTGGCGGACTAATTCGTGCCCAAGCGCCATCCACCATCATCTTCAGCCTGGCGGACACGGCCTCGCGGCAGGTCCTCGGACGTTGCCAGAGGCAGGTCGTGCCGGACGTCGGGTACAACGCGACCGCTACGGTGGCGTGCACGATCGATAACGTGACCGCCCAGCAATCAAACGCGGCCACCGTGACGGCGACGCCCGACAACCCGGGACGCGGCTAGGATCGTGACAAAGCTCGAGTTGGCCGCATGGGGCCTGGTACTCGCGTTGTTAGGCGCTGAGGTCGGGCTCGCCGTGTTCCGGCCCTGGGACCATCACGTCGCCCTGTCGCTATCCGGCTCGCATACGTCGAGCCTCGTTTCGGCCAACGGCTCGCCGTCGCCAGGTGCGACCACGCCGGTCACGCCCTCCGCCGGTGGCAAGTGTCCCGACGTTGTGGTCCGCAGGGTCGAACAGCTCAGTACTTTCCCGCGGAGCGCCTGGGTCCACGCCTCGGATGGCGTCAACGTTCGGGCCGCTCCTTCGTCCTCGGCGTCGCGCCTCACGACGCTGGCGACCGGAACACAATTGAGCCTTCAGGGCGAACAGACGAGTCCCGACGGCAGCTTCTGGTATCGAATTCGCCTGAGCGACGGCCGGGATGGTTGGTTGAGCGGCCGCTACACGACCAACTACCCCATTAGCCTGGCATCGACCGACTCGCTAAAGATCTGGCTGCCTGTTGGCTATCAGTTCGAGTCGGTCGCCTCGGGGAAAGCGGAGGCGCACTACAAGAACGGGCCGGTGACGTTGCTCTACGTGGAGAGTGGCGCGAGGGACCAGGCGCCGACCGAGACAACGGTGCCGGCCGGCCTACCGCCCCGGGCCACGTGGACGGCGCGTCCCGTGGAGCAGGCTCTTGTCGGCGACCTTCCCGCCACCGACCACGTATTCGACATCAGGCTGGCCGGCAGCGCTTGTGCGGGGCTCGTCCACGAGATCAGGCTCACCACGACCACCCGTTACTACGACTTGATCTTCCTGCTCGACGAGCCGAGCTCGTCAGTGGTCGCCCAGTTGCTGGACAGCGCCACGGTGCAGTAGGCGACGGCCGAGCGTCAGGCCCCGTCGGGTCGGCCGAGGACTCCGGGTACGCCCGCCGTGTCGTACGAGGGGTCAGGGTGGATGTCGAAGGCATCGGCAAGCCGCACGAAGAGGTTGAAAAGCGCGCCGTCGTAGACAGCCTCGGCAATCTGGGCGTCGGTCCAGCCGACATCGCGGAGCCGCTGGACCTGCTCGTCGGTGATGCGGTAGGCGTGCCGGGTTAGGGTCTCGACGAATTCCAGGAGCAGCCGGTGCTTCGGCGTCAGTTCGGCGGCGTCGAGATCCCCGTCGCGCAGCGCCGCAGCAGCTTTCGAGTACTGTTCTCCCTGCAACTGCAGGAACCAGGCATGGCTGCTGAGTCAATAGTGGCAGCGGTTTAGCGCCGAGACGTAGGACGCGATCATTTCGTGCTCGGCACGGCTGAGCGCCCCGTCCATGAAGTGCAGCCGGCTCGCCTGATCGATGGCACGCAGAAAGTCGGGCCGCAGACTCATGGTCCTAAGAATGTCCGGGACGTTTCCCCGGGCAGACGTTCGCTTCAACTCCGCGTAGATATCGGCGATCTCACCCGCTGCGTCGCCGTCCTCAATCCACGCGATACGAGTCATGAAGTACCAACGTCCTCCTGACGACCCCGGTTACGGCGTGCCGGGAGGGCGGTTACGGCTAGACCGTGTAGACCTCGACCTGCCCGCGCTGGATCCGCACCTGCAAGGAGGGCAATGTCGGCAGCGGCGTATCGTATTGATCTGTTGCCTGGCCGTTGGTCTTGAAGGTCGCGCCGTGGCACGGGCACTCGAACTGATCGCGGAACTTGCTGTAGTTGAGGATGCACCCCATGTGGGTGCAGACCGCGGACAGGCCCTTGACCTCCTGCCCGTGCCGGATGAGAAATCCCTCGATGGCCCCCGCGCGGAACGCGACCGGCGTGGCCTCCGGAAGATCCGCCACCGCTTTGACCGTTTTCCAACTCCCGTTTTCAACCAGCTGTTGCTTCGCTGTCGGAGCCGGCGATGTCGTGAGCCGGTCGATGCCAACGGCGGCCGCCACCCCGGCGGCGATGCCGGCGGCACCTGTCAGCAGCAGCGACCGGCGGCTGGGGCGCACAGTGGGCTGCGGCCGCGCCGACCGCTCTCCCACCCATTCGTGGATCGAGCCCTGCATCCGCTCCAGGAACTCCTTCGAGGGCAGCCCGGCTCCCGGCTTCGCCGCGCGGAGCATCGCGGCCGTTTGCCGGGCACGCAGCGCGGCCTCATCGGGGAGCGGCGTGCGCTCCGGCCGACGGTCCTGCAGCAGGTCCTCGACGTGCTGGTCGAGCTGCTCGGGATCGTCGTTCAAGTCGTCCTCCAGCGATCCCGCCCGGCGCGGTTGAGTGCCCGGAACTGCAATACCTTGACGTTGGTCTCGCTGAGGTTGAGCTCCTGCGCCGTCTCGCGCACGGAGTAACCGCGCAAGAAGCGGAGCTCCAGCACCCGGCGGTAACTTTCGGGCAGGGTGGCGAGCAGCGAGTCCACCCGCAGCACCGCCTCCGGATTCTCCCGGGGAGCCGGCGGCCGGGTCACGTCGTCGTCCAGCTCACCCGTGTCCTCGGCGTAGTACTCCCGCCAGTGGTCGGCGAGGGTCGTCTGCGCCACCCGGTAGAGCCAGCTGCGCATCTCCGGGACCGAAACATCGCTGCGCATGCCACCGATCGCCTTCATGAACACCTGGGCGGTGAGGTCCTCGGCATCCGGGCGGTTCCCGACTCGGCCGTAAATGTACTGGTAGATGGCGGTGACATGCGTCTGATAGGCCCAGGTGAGATGGTCTTGACCCTGAGCCCTGTCCGCCTGGGGCAGCGCCACGACCGTTCCGGAGGAAGCGAAGGCCGCCGTGCCGGTCCTATGGTCCTCAGGCATCCACTTCCGCAGTTATATACCGTCCGAGGTTACGTCGCGCGTCGGCGGGGCCGGCTCGTTCAGGCGAGGCGAATTTGGGAATACTGGAGTTGGGATCAGGCTTAGATAACATGGGAGCTTCGCAAGCGATGCAAAAAGACCGCCAGTACGACGTGGTCATCATCGGCGCCGGACCGGCCGGCTTGACCGCCGCCCTGTACGCCGGACGAGCGCGGGTCAAAACCGTGGTGTTGGAGCGCGGCGCCCCGGGCGGCCAGCTGCTCAATACCGAGGCAATCGAGGACTACCCGGGCTTCGACCACATCACCGGGCCGGAGCTCGCGCAGCGCATGGCCGACCAGGCCGTTAAGTTCGGCGTCGACCTGGAAACGGTCCGCGTGACCGGTATCCGCCGTCACGGCGCGAAGCACGTCGTGGAGACCGAGGACGGGGAGTACACGGCGGACTACATCATTCTGACCGCGGGCGGCGAGCCCAAGAAGCTCGACATCCCGGGTGAGAGCGAGTTCCAGGGGCGCGGTGTTTCGCAGTGCGCCGTATGTGACGGGGCCTTCTTCAAAGAGGAAGAGGTCGCCGTGGTCGGTGGCGGAGACGCGGCGCTGGAGGAGGGCGTCTTCCTGACGCGCTACGCAAAGAAGGTCTACATCATCCACCGTCGGGAGCACTTTCGCGCCCAGGCCATCCTGGTGGAGGCGGCACGCAAGAACCCCAAGGTCGAGCTGATCACGAATACGACTGTCACCGAGGTCAAGGGTGAGGACGGCCAGGTGAAAGAGGTCACGTTGAAAGACGTGGTCACGGGGCAGACCCGGCCGCTGAAGATCACCGGACTGTTCGTCTTCATTGGCTTCCAGCCGAACGTGCAGTTCTTCGATCATCGCGAACACGTCGAGCACGACCCGCTGGGATTCCTGATAACCGACTCCACGATGCAGACGAGCCTGCCAGGCGTCTACGCCGCGGGCGACGTTCGGTCGCAGCTGACCCGGCAGATCACGACGGCTGTCGGCGATGCGACGACCGCGGCCATCGATGCGGTGAAGAAGCTCGAAGCGAAGAAGCACGAGCCCACGCCCGTGCCGGTCGACATCTACGGCCCTACCCGGCCGGACCTCGTCGGCAGCTAATCCGGACCGCCCGCCCCGTTTCGCCGCCGGCGCGGTCGCCGGTGTGGTTGTCGTTGCCGCCGGGCTGCGGCTGTGGGGGATCAACTTCGGGCTGCCAGCGCTTTATCGGCCGGACGAGGACGTCACGGTCGGTCGCGCGATGGGCATCTTGCATGGCGTACTGAACCCTCACTTCGCCGACTGGCCGCATCTCTACTTCTATGTGGCGGCCGCCTGGCTGGCGCCACTTCGTCTGGTGGGCCTGGTCTCCGATCCGGCGTCGGGCTATCTCGGCGTTCGCGTCCTCGATGCCCTGCTCGGCAGTCTCACGGTGCTGCTCGTCTTTGAGTTCGGACGCCGCGCCTACGGATGGCTCGCGGGATTCTTCGGGGCGGCGGCGCTCGCGGTCGCCTTCCTCCACGTCCGCGACAGCCATTTCGGGACCCTCGACATCCCGCTGAGCCTCGCCTGTGTGGCGGCGTTGTACATCGCCTACCGCACGCTGCAGTCGCGCGGCCTCTGGCCGCTCCTGATCAACGGGATCACCCTCGGCGTGGCGACAAGCCTGAAGTACAACGGCGCCCTCGTCTTCGCGGGGATCGCCGCGGGGCAAACGCTGCGGGCGCGCGCCGAGCTCCTCCGATGGCCGCGGCTGCTGGCACGTCTGGCATTGATCAGTATCCTCGGCATCGTCACCCTGGCACTCACGTCCCCGTTCCTCGTACTCGATCCAGGGATGACCCAGCATGGCATTGGCTATATCTTTGCGCACCTGGGGCGCGCGACCGCACCAGCGATCGGTTGGGTGCAACTCAGCGTCGCGCTGTGGTTTGGCATCGATCCCGTGCTCGTGCTGCTGGCGGTCATCGGCGTTGCCTATGCTGCATGGCGACGGCAACCGGCCGACTGGATCATCCTGACGTTCCTGCTCGTCTACTTCCTGTTGATCGGCGCCGGCCGTTCGGTCTTTCTGCGCTATGCCGATCCGATGATTCCGTTGCTGCTGCTGCTCGGCGGTCGGGCCCTGGCCGTATTCGTCCAACTGACCGCGCTGGGTCGGACGCGGCGACTGGCGCTGGGCGTGGCGTTCGTCCTGATCGCCGTGGCGCCGCTGGTTCACGACGTCCGGTATGACCTCTTGATTCAGCAGACCGACACCCGCACCCTCGCCTTCGACTGGCTGGCCCAGCACGTGCCTGCCGGCGGCAGGGCCGCGGTGCCGTACATGGCCGGCCCGGCCCACGACCAGGCGATGATCGACAGCGGCGAGCACAGCCACGGGGCGACGGACCCCTACATCGCGTCCTTCCTCGACAGCCGGCTCGAAACGCAGTACACCATCCGTGAGTTGACGCGCGACGACCTTCAGCTGACATCGCTCGACAGTTTTCGCAACGAGGGGATTACCTATGTGGTCGTCGGCTATGAAACCCCCGGCACCGGGTGCGGGACGCTCAGCCCGCTGGAGCAGGCCTTGCGCGCAGAGGGACCGCCGCTGGCGAGCTTTTCACCGACGAACGGATGTCCGGACAGTGTCTTCGACCCGATCGACACCTACTATGTCCCGCTGGCCGGATATGAAGGGTGGGTCAGGCCCGGCCCACAGATCCGAATTTACCGGCTGCCGGGGTAGTGCGTTCGATTCGGGCGCTTGGCCCAGCGCCGGACAGCCCTCTATAGTGGAAAGTAGTGAACCTGATCGCGCTGATCAAGGAGCGAGCCAAGTACTACAAGTGCCTCGCCTGCTCGCAGGCCCTGGCCGACTGCCAGGTCAAGCTGCTCAACGAGGCGGACGGCCACTGCACCGTCGAGGTGACCTGCGCGAACTGCGGGGTCAGCTTCGTTGCGGTCCTGTTGCTCAAGAAGGCCAAGCATCCCGACGGCCTCCCCAAGGCCGCCGAGGAAGGTCCGATCAGCACCGATGAGATGCTCGACGTCCACGAGTACATGAAGGCGTTCAGCGGGTCCCTGAATGAGCTGGCCCGCGGGCGTCCCTCGCGCCCGACGTCCTCATAGCCCCCACCCCCGCCCTCCCCAGAGGGGGAGGGAAATTGAGTCCGACGCACCATAGAATGATGTCGATGGTGTACCTCGACCATTCAGCGACGACACCACTCGATCCCGAGGTGCTCCAGGCGATGATGCCGTACCTCACCGACGAGTTCGGCAACGCCTCGAGTGTTTATGGGCTCGGTCAACGCGCGCGCCAGGCGATCGACCAGGCGCGCGACGAGGTCGCCGCTTATTACGGGGTGGCGGCCAAGGAAGTCATCTTCACATCGGGCGGAACGGAGGGCGACAACTTCGCGCTCCAGGGGATCGCGCAGCGAAACGCCAACCAGGGACGGCACATGATTACCTCCACGATCGAGCATGATGCGGTGCTCCGTTCGGCGGACGCGCTCGAGCAGGCCGGCTTCGAAGTGACGCGGCTCCCCGTCGATCGCACCGGGTTGGTCGATCCCGCCGACCTGGGCCGGGCGCTCCGGCCCGACACGATCCTGGTTAGCGTCATGCACGCGAACAACGAGATCGGCACCATCGAGCCGATCCGCGAGCTGGTCGCGGTCACGCGCGAGCGAAGCCGCGCCTACTTCCACACCGACGCCGTGCAATCCACCGGAAAGATCCCCACACGCGTCGATGAGCTCGGGGTCGACCTGCTCTCCATGTCGGCGCACAAGCTGCACGGCCCCAAGGGCGTAGGCTGCCTGGTCGTTCGCTCGGGCGTGCGACTTCTCCCGCAGATGCTTGGAGGCGGCCACGAACGCAACCGCCGCGCCGGGACGGAGAATGTCGCCGGCATCGTGGGGCTGGCGAAAGCCATCGGCATCGCGCAGCGCGACATGGCGAAGAACACGACCCACCTCACTGCATTGCGCGACCGTCTGATCGAGGGCGTCCTCGGCCGGATCCCCGGCACCGAGCTCACCGGTCACCCGGTGCACCGCCTTCCCCACCACGCCAGCTTCTTGTTCGAGGGCGTGGAAGGGGAGTCGCTCTTGCTGCAGCTCGACATGGACGGTTTCGCGGCCTCTTCGGGATCGGCTTGCACCTCGGGCTCGCTCGAACCGAGTCACGTCATCCTGGCACTTGGCTATCCGCGGGAACGCGCGCTTGGCAGCCTGAGACTGTCGGTTGGCAAGGGCAACACGGAAAGCGAGATCGAGCTCGTCCTCGATCGCCTGCCAGGAATGGTTGCCCGATTGCGCGCCATGACGCCCATCTCCGCCGCCTGAGCAGAACACATGCCAGAGAAGTTCTACAGCGTCGAGGAGGCCAATGCCCTCGTGCCCAAATTGAAGCCGTTGCTCGAGCGGATTCGCGCCACCCAGGAAGCGCTCGCCAAGGACAAGACGGTGGCGGCCGTCAGGGAGAAGGCGTCACACAACGGAGGTGGCCTCCCCGCGCGCCATCTGTCCGAGCTCCAGAGGACCCTCGAGCGCGACACGCGCCAGCTGCAGGAGTGGGGCATCGTGCTGCGCGATCCCTCAATCGGGTTGATCGATTTCCTGCACCAGCGTGAAGGCGAGACCGTTTGTCTCTGCTGGAAGCTCGGCGAGACCAGGGTCGAATGGTGGCACCCGGTCGACACCGGCATCGCCGGGCGGCAGCACCTCTAGCCGTTTCCGAAGACGACGGCGAGAACGAAGATCAGCAACAGAATGCTCGAGATGGTGAGACCGATGATCCCGAGCAGGCGGCCGGTGCGAGCTTTGTCCTCGCCCTGATACTTCTGGGGCTCCACCCGGATGGCCTTCACGGCATCGCCGCCGAAGACGATGGAGAGGATCCCGGTCGGAATGGCGATGATCGGCATCCAGAAGAAGATCAGCGTCGTCACGCCCCAGGTCATGGCGCTCGAGGCGTTGCGGTGCACGGGTCGCACGGCAGAAATTCCCTCGCGCTCGGCGAGCTGGTCGAGCGCCGCCAGGGGACCGGCGGCGGCGACGACTTCCGGAAGCGCCGCGCGTAACGCCGATTCCGCGCTCCGTGCCAGCGCCTCGCGGCGGGCGGCGGGCAGCAGTTCCCGCCGGGCCGCATAGGCGACCACCAGGCGGCGCAGCGCCGGATCCACCGGGCGGTCGACCGCTGCCGACGGCTCGCCGGCCACGGGGGTGTCGGTGCTCGGAGCTGCCCAAATGGAGGCGGCGGGTTTTGGCTGGGATGCGGCCGCCGGCGCCGTGCTGGCCAGGTCGTAGAGGCTGATGCGTTCACGGTCGCGCACCACGAGGGTGCCGGCCGCGAAATCGCCGAGCCGCTTCGCCCGGCTGTTACTGAACATCGTTACGATGCCGATCGCATAGAACGCGGGCAGGAAGTCCACCACGCGCACCAGGTTGCGGATCGCCGCCTGGCCGATCGTGAGCGGCTCCCCGTGGTCACCCACCGCCCGCAGCCGCACGTACCGTTTTCCCAGCGTCTGCCCATTCCAGGCGGCCTCGCTGATGAGGAAGTAGCCCGCGATCAGGACGAACGTCAGGATCAGCTCCACCAGCCCGAAGATCTGGATCGAGTTGAAGATGCCGCCGAGCGCCGCGGCTCCGATGGTGATGACGATCTGAATCACGGTGATGACCAGCACGTCGATGAACTGCGCCAGGAAGCGGCTTCCGATGCCCGCGATCTCGTACTGGAACGCCACCCGTTCGGGCGTGGAGACAACCAGGTCGTCCGACGAATCCGGGGGCTGCACGCCTGCAGTGTAACGCCCGTTTCGTGGAGAGATTTCAGGGTGCCGTGCGTCATCATGGATAGATGCGCGCCGATGAGTTCGTGACCCGGCGGCGACCCGAATGGGACCGCCTGGAAAAACTATTGCAGCGTGCGGGGACGAGCCGGGTCGGCGGGCTGCTGCCGACCGAGGTCCTGTCGCTGGCCGCGCTCTATCGCCGCGCCACCGCCGACTTTGCCCGGGCCAAGCGCGACTGGCCGACCGAGCCGGTTGCCGGATATCTGAACGGCCTGGTCGCGCGCGGTCACGCGGCGGTTTACCGGCAGGGTGGCAATCTCGGGGAGCGGATCGCCGTCTTCTACAAACGCACACTGCCGCAGACCTATCGCGAAGCGGCCCCCTATCTGGTGGCGGCCGCGCTTCTGCTGTTCGGCCCGGCCATCATCGCTTTCATCGCGGTCAGCCTCGACCCGAAGCTGGCTTACGCCCTGGTCCCCGCGCAAATCGTGCAGGGGGTTCACAACC
>WNGI01012693.1_pt1 | contig 14730 bp, 13 predicted proteins | sample 5400621 | NCBI WGS metagenome assembly WNGI01 (sample SAMN13153374, study PRJNA577476) | soil metagenome | isolation source: 20 cm soil or saprolite under Garry oak tree replicate 1 | place: USA:California | collected 2016-06-15 | reverse complement strand
TACTCGAGCAGGTGTTTGCGCGATTCAAAGTTTCGCCCTTCCACTGACTTCTGCGCCGACTCGATGCGTTTGGAAACCATTTTCGACTCGATGGCGACGCCTTGCTCCATTCCCAGACGCTGCATCAACGCCTTGACCTTTTCACCGGCAAAGATGCGCATCAAGTCGTCCTCAAGCGAAAGGAAAAAGCGCGACGAACCAGGGTCGCCCTGGCGTCCGGCACGCCCGCGGAGCTGATTATCGATACGCCGTGATTCGTGGCGTTCCGTGCCCAGGATGTGAAGTCCGCCGATTCCTACCACTTCCTTGTGCTCATCTTCGACGATGCGTTTTGCGCGCGCGAAGGCTTGTGACCACTGTTCCTCCGTCGCTTCATCAGGGTCGATCTCTTCTTTCTTCAGAAACTCACGGGCCATGAAATCCGGATTGCCCCCCAGCAGAATGTCGGTGCCGCGACCTGCCATATTGGTGGCGATGGTGACCGCGCCTTTGCGTCCCGCCTGCGCGACGATTTCGGCTTCGCGTTCATGATACTTCGCGTTCAAAACGTTGTGGGGCACAGCCTCGCGTTGCAGCCGGCGCGCAATCAGTTCCGAGTTTTCGACAGAGACCGTACCCACCAGCGCCGGCTGCCCGCGGTCGTGGCAATCCTTGATTTCCTCAATCACGGCATCCCACTTCTCAGGCAGGGTGCGATAAATCACGTCTGAAAAATCAGTCCGAACCATCGGCATGTGCGTCGGAATAACAATTACTTCCAGCTTGTACGTAGTGTGAAATTCCGCCGCTTCAGTTTCAGCCGTACCCGTCATGCCGGAAAGTTTCTCGTACAGACGAAAATAATTTTGCAGCGTGATTGTCGCGAGGGTTTGGTTCTCCTTCTCGATCTTCACGCCCTCTTTGGCTTCCACGGCCTGGTGCAAACCATCCGACCAGCGCCGGCCTTTCATTAGCCGTCCGGTGAAGTCGTCGACGATTATTACTTCCCCGTCCTGGACCACGTATTGATGATCCAGTCTGTAGAGCGTGTGTGCTTTTAGTGCCTGCTCAACGCAATGGAGCAGTTCCATGTTTGCCGGATCGTAAAGATTTCCTACGCCCAGGAGGCGTTCCGCTTTGTCGACGCCATCTTCTGTCAGTACTGCAGTGTGTTGTTTTTCGTCGACTACGTAATCGCCTGTTTTCTTTCCTTCTATCTCTTCACCCTTATTCAGCTGCGGAATGATCGCGTCAGCTTTGTAATACTTGTCGGTCGCCTCATCTGATGGGCCGGAGATAATCAGCGGCGTGCGTGCCTCATCTATCAAAATCGAATCCACCTCGTCGACAACCGCGAAATAGTGGCCTCGCTGAACACAGGTTGCGAGGTCAAACTTCATATTGTCGCGCAGGTAATCGAAGCCAAATTCGTTATTGGTGCCGTAGGTGATATCAGCAGCATAGGCTGCCTGCCGCTCGAAGTCGTCCATGTCGTTTTGGATACAACCAACTTCGAGACCCAGGAAACGGTGAATCTGCCCCATCCATTCCGCGTCGCGCGAGGCCAGGTAATCATTCACCGTAATAACGTGAACGCCTCCGCGTCCGGTCAACGCGTTGAGATAGGCGGGCAGCGTGGCAACCAACGTCTTACCTTCCCCAGTTCGCATCTCAGCGATTTTGCCCTGGTGTAAAACGATGCCGCCGATCAACTGCACATCGAAATGCCGCATGCCGGTGGTGCGCACGCTGGCTTCTCTGACGATCGCAAAAGCTTCCGGCAGGATCTCATCAAGCGTTTCTCGTTCGCGGCGCTTCCGCTCATCCAGATCGGCTACGCCGGCGACAGCGAGCTGCAATTGCTCCTTAAACTCTGCGGTGCGGACGCGCAGTTGTTCGTCAGACAGCTTCTTTATAGCCGGCTCAAGTTCATTGATCTGGTCAACAATAGGCTGGATTGCTTTGAGGTAACGCTGGTTGCTGCTACCGAATACTTTGGTCAGTAATTGATCGAAACCCATATCTTTATTTAATCCAAGCGGCGGAAAAAACCGCACCTTTTCTTTAATCTTTTAAAAGTTTGCTAGATTTTAGTTGAGCATGAGGAAGGTATCAAGCAGCCATCAGTTCCCGTTAACTTGGCTTATCTGGGACAAGTTGCTTCTTAATAAGATCAACTACGGCCTGCCGCGGCATTGTAAAATTGAAAACGATCTTCTTGCCGACGGGCTCCGCACTGGTGTTCCTCAGTAGCGCTTCTTCGTCTTTTCCGGCACGCGATTGGGCGCCAATAGACAACGCCGCATTGAAACCCTTTGCAAGCATACGAGCACTATCAACCGAAGACGCTTCTGACTCCACTGTGGCCAGCACTTCGGTTTCACCCTGCTTGATTGTAAATACTACCCTCGAACCGGGATTATCTTTATCAACGGGTTTCAGATAGATCAGGAAACCACTGTCGTTGAGCGCGGAAACCATGCGACCGAATAAGTCTACCAGGTTCGGATCGCCCGCCTTCTTCGTAAACTTCGCGTTCTTGAGTTTGCCGTTTTCATCGAGTTCAGCTTCGATAACAATCTCGAAAGGTTTGTTTAGATCGAGTTTGCCTTGATTCTTCAAGTCGAGGGCATAGGTGGCGAAGTCTTTCATCGCCTTTTTATTGATTTCGTTTTCCTTCGGCAGATCGAGATTGTTTTTGGCTGCGGTTTTATCGAGCTCCGTCTGCGCCTGGTCCACGGTCAGCGCCGGGCTCTGGGCGGGACTGGGACTCGCCTTCGCCTGGGCAATCGCCTCGGATGGCGAAGCCGGGGTGACGGAACTGGGCGAAGGGGTTGCGGTTGGTGAGGGACTCGGCGCAGGCGAAGGCGCGAGTTCGGGTTGAACCGATGCCTGCGGTTGGGCTTGCGCAATAAACTGAGGAGCTATGGGCGGAAGCGGAGGCAACGCCCCCGGTTGCGTTTCGAGGGCAAAATAGCCCTCCGGGTAATGAAACTTGTCGCTCGCCATCCCGACCCACTGGACATCATCGCCGATCTCTGTTCTCTCGTATGGCTTGTCTACAAATTTAGTATCGGTAATAAGGCTGGCCAGATTGAACGCAGCTCTGACGCCCGGAACGAAGATAACGCATGCCGCAGTCACAACGTGCAGGGCGAGCGAGCCCGCCAGCAGTTTCGCAATGACTGGCCACCTTGACTCTCGATTGACTTCAAAATTCGCGAAAAGTTCTGCCATTTCCTAATAAAACGCCCCTGGGAAAGATATTGTTCCCTGTCTTAGACGCGAGCCGTCGCTTACGCGTTGTGAAAGCTTTTTGACATCCGTCCCCTACGTTAGCACTTCGTGGGTAGAGGGCTCAAAGCTAGAATGGATTATGCGACGTTCTCGTGACAGAGTTGTTGATAAGAAACGTCGATCTGGTAACAAAAGCAGATCGCGCGGGTCCCCTTCGGCTCGGAAACACCCGCCACACACCTCTTCAAATGTAACCGAAGGGCGCCCCACCAGCCGCCTGCAGTCCCCCGATGTAAAAAGACTGCTTGCGGGAATCGGTACGCCGCACGCAGCACCCTTCAAGCCTGACCCGTTTCAAGTCGAAGCGCTCGCCGCTCTCGAATTCGAAGATGTATTGGTCACAGCGCCAACTGGTAGTGGCAAAACCTGGATAGCGCGCGAAGAGATTCGTCGCTTGTTGGCAGCGGGACGACGCACGTGGTACACGACGCCGTTGAAAGCCTTGACGAATTCCAAGTATCAGGAATTCTCGGAGGAGTTTGGCGAAGACCGGGTGGGAATACTAACCGGTGATCGGAAAGATAACACCGATGCCCAGCTGATCGTGGGCACTACGGAAATCTATCGCAACCAACTTTTTGATTCATTGCGCGGCGGCCGCGATGTCAACGCTGATCTGGTTGTGCTCGACGAAGCCCACTATCTCGGCGACGAAGATCGCGGCCACGTTTGGGAGGAAGCGATCATTCTCACGCCGCCTCGCATTCGGTTGCTCCTGTTGTCGGCCACGGTTGGAAACGCGGAGGAGTTTGCCGCCTGGATTGGAGAAGTGCGCGGCGTGCGCTGCGGAGTGGTAACACGCCCGGGCGCGCGGCCGGTGCCATTGCGTGCGGCAATGTTGCTTCCCGACAAACGGCTGCTTCAGTTGTTAAGCGAGAATGGAAAACTGAATCCGGAAATTGGCCATCTGTTGGAAGAAACCGCCAAGGGGCCAAAATCGCCAAGAAGAAGATGGTGAAAAAACCTTTCCGATCAATTGGCGCCCTCTTTCTGGAACCGCGAGCCTCTCGCCCGCCTTAAGCAACGCGTACACTCAAGTCGTAATGAATCTGTCACCTGTGGCAATGTGGCATTCAACGAAAGCGGGCGAGACGCCCGCGGTCCCAGTTAAGAGCGGTCTTACTTGGCGCTCTTCGCGACTTGGCGGTTAGTTGGAACTATGAAACTTCGCATGCCGGAAATGCCGCCCGCGACGCTGCTAACCGCGCTCGGCTTCTACAATTTGTTGCCGGCCATTGTGTTTATGCCGACGCGCCGGCGCTGCGATCAGGCAGCGTCCGAGACTGCTTTGATGCGCCGCGACGCCAACGACGGGCGACGTGACGCACGTCGCGACTTCATGCGCAGCGCCGTTGAGCAACATCCGGAGATACGCGGTCATCGTCATTGGGACACGATCATCAGAGGTGGCGTAGCGGCGCATCATGCCGGTCACATTCCCGCCTGGAAGATGATTATTGAGAAGCTGATGAGTGCCGGCCTACTTGACGCAATATTCGCCACCGCCACCGTTGCCGCCGGAGTAGATTTTCCGGCGCGCACTGTTGTTCTAACAGTTGCCGACGCGCGTACCGGGAGCGGTTGGCGGCAGTTGAGTGCTTCAGAACTGCAACAGATGACCGGTCGAGCAGGGCGGCGTGGTCGCGACAACGTGGGCTTCGTTATTGTCGCTCCCGGCTTACATCAGGATCCGCAAAGGATAGCCGAGTTATTAAAAGCCCGGCCTGATCCGCTTATTTCTCAGTTTCGTGCAACCTACACCACGCTGCTTAACCTGCTTGATGCCTACGGCAACTTCTCACAAGTGCGCGAGATTGCGGAAAGGAGTTTTGCGCATCGCGAGGCCGCTTTGCAGATCACACAACTTGAAAAAGCCAGGGCAGAAAGCAAGCAACGAATAGAGTCGAAACTTCAGGCAGCGGATTGCGAGCTGCCCCTGGCCACGGTAATTGGGTTTGAGCGACTGGTTAGCGCTCGTGCCCGGCTGCATGAAGCTAGACCGCAAACGCGAGCGGAAGCGTTACATGGCTGGCTCAATGAAGTGGTCCAACCCGGTCGCGTCGTCGGCATTGGTCGCAGCGGTCGCCGTCTGGTGTTAATTACAGAGAAGCGCGGAGGCAACGTCCGCGGAATTCGCGAAGACGGCCGCAGCGCGAGCTTTGCTCTGGAGCGAATCGGACGAGTTTATTCGCCCAGCTATCGTTTGAAGGATGAATTCATTGAAGAAGCGTTTGCAGATGTGCGGCAGCGTGGCCAGGAGCTTGTAATACCTGAACCGCGGCTGCGCGACGCGCAATCTGAAGAGGTCGATGCAATAGGTGCATTTGATGATCGTATCGAGTCGATCCTGTCCGCCATTTCTGGTTCCGAAGAGAAGTTGAAGTGCACGCAAGCGCTGTGGGGCGCGCTCGTGGACGCAGAAGAACTTGAACGCGCGACGCGGCGGATTGAGAAACTACGGGAAGAGGTTTGGGAGCCTTTTCATCAACGCGCGCGCGTACTCGCCGTGTTTGGTTATCTGGATTTCGACGGCGAAAAGACAACGGAGCGTGGTCGCTGGCTCGCTGATCTGCATATCGATCGTCCGTTGCTGGTTGGGGAAGCGCTCGAGAGTGGGCTGTTCAACTCACTCGACTTCCATCGAATGGCCGGCATCATGGCTGCGCTCACCGCCGATGAGGAGCGCGACTACGGTCAGTTGGAGCTGGACGATGCGCTGGTTAATGTACTGGCACAGTTTGAAGATATCGCGTTCAAGGTATCCACTGAAGAATGGAAACTCGGAATAGAACCCGCGCCGGAATTGAATTTCTCAGCCGCTGCGGCCGCCGCAAGGTGGGCCACAGGTACGGATTGGTCCACTCTGGCGCGTGAAACCGGCGCCGAAGAGGGTGATCTGTTTCGCATGCTTTCGCGTACGGGTGAAGCGCTATTGCAGGTTTCCGGCTTGCGGAAGACTCACGTAGAGGCTGCGCGCATTGCCGCTGTGGCCGCCGATGCAGTGTTGCGCGAACCGGTAAGATAGAGAGGTGGTCGAACGTGAGCGGGGGCAAGCCCGCCTTCCCAATCCCAGAGCTGCTCACCATTGAAATGCTAATCGCTGACTGAAAGGCTTTCACCGCGAGATCAGTTGAGAGAGAACCTCTCAGGTGAGGAAGGTGGGCTTGTCCCCGCTCTTTCCCCCGAACAAAAGACTATCAATGCCCTTTGCTTCTTTGTCATCTTCCCCGCTCACTCCGGGCACTAGTCCGTTAGAAATCTTCTATCGCGAGGAAGGCGAAGGGCCGCCGCTTGTCTTGCTTCACGGTGGCTGGGGATACAGCCTGAATCCGTTCAATCGCCAGATAGAAAAACTTCGCAACGGCTTCAGGGTAATCTGTCCGGATCGCAGCGGCTATGGTCGCTCAACCCACTCGAGTAGGTCCGCTGATCTTCCGATCGACTTTCACTACCGGGCAGCCACAGAAACGTTAAGTCTTCTGGACTTGCTTGGAATCGAACGCGCGTTTCTGTGGGGCCACAGCGATGGCGCCGTGATCGCGGCAATCATCGGTTTCACTGCGCTCGAACGCGTGCGCGGCCTGGTTCTCGAAGCCTTTCACCTTCGTCGGGTGAAGCCCGGTTCACGAGAGCTTTTCGAAACGCTTGCCGATGAGCCCGAGACTTTGGGCACTGAACTCTGCGAAAGATTCGCGCTCGAATTCGGCCGGGAGGATTGGCGCAAATTCATCACCAGCCATGCGAAGGTGTGGTTGCAAATAGGGTTGGAAAGCTCTGGTCCCGCAGACGATCTGTACCGTGGCCGACTTCACGAGATTCGCGCCCCAACATTGTTCCTTCACGGCCGCCTCGACCCGCGCACCGAGCCCGGTGAACTGAATGCCGTCTCCAGGCAACTGCCACAAGCGGAAATGCGGATACTCGAAGGTGCTGCTCATAGTCCGCACAGCGAGAGTGCGTCGGCTGATCTGGTTACGGAGCTTGCGAAAGAGTTTCTGACGCGGCATCTTACGGAAGAGGAGAGAGCCTAATGGCGTTGATTACAGCCAACGAATTGAAACGCAAACTACTGATCACGGTTGACGGGCAGCCATACGTGGTCCTTGAAGTTTTCTTTGCTTCACCGACGGCGCGTGGCGCGGCGACAATGGTGCGCACGCGCCTGCGCCAACTCTTGACCGGAGCTGTTATGGAAAAGAGTTTCCGTTCGAGCGAGAAGTTTGCGGAGCCGGATATTGAGCTATCGCCTGCGTCTTTTCTTTACAGCGACGCCCATGGTTTTCATTTCATGGATGAGAAGAGCTACGAGCAGTTTACCTTTTCGCCCGACGACGTCGAATCAGATCGCGGTTATCTCAAGGAAGGCGTTTCGCTGCAGGTCTTGAAATACAATGGCGCGCCGGTTTCGCTGCAACTGCCGCAACACGTCGAACTTCTTGTTACCTCTACCGAACTGGGTCTGCGTGGCGACACTGCCGCAGGCGGGGCCACCAAACAAGCAACGAACTCGTCCGGGTCAACACGCAAACAGGTGAAGTTACCGGCCGCGCTTAATTGCCGGCTAGCCCTTTGCCTCACTCACCATCCGCTTTAACTGAGCTCTTATCCTTCATCCTGAACGATACCTAACCGGACAAATTGTCACGACGAAATAAAACCGAAACGGGTTGTTTACGTACGTCACATAGACGAGCCTAAATCAGAAGAAAACAGCAACCATCGCAATGAAATCTCCATCTTAGTATCGGTCTCGATATTCAAGTGCTTTACAGTTCTTTGAAAATCGTTCGGCCATGCGCAGCGATAAAAAGCCAGGGACAAGAAGTGCGAACCCTACATTCGCACTCCCAGGTTAAGGGTATTAATTTGGTGGCCCATCGGCCATCGCTCACATGGAGAATCAAAGATGAAGTTTCCCCAAGAGTTCCCCAGTGTGCGTCCTGCCAGACGCCTTCGAAATTTACACTTGCGCTCCGGGAAGTTTGCCCCGTTTGCCATCATATCTTTTTTCCTCGTCTTCAATTTCACCGGACTCTTCTTCAGCCCCGTAATGGCGCCCGACGTTAATGCCGCAACAACAACCAAGGTGGAGACGATCCCTGAGGACATTCCCTTGTCCGGCGATTGTGATCTCGATTGGATCATCTTTCGCGCTGGCGAAAAGCAAGGTGTCGACCCGCGCTTCATTCATGCGGTCATCAAGCAGGAGTCGAGATACAACCCAAAAGCGGTTTCATTTGTTGGCGCGCAGGGTCTCATGCAAATGATGCCGGCGACTGCGCAGAGGTTTGGCCTCAAGAATCCGTTTGACGCAAAGGCGAATGTCGAAGCAGGAACAAAATACTTAAAATGGCTCTTGAAGAGGTTTGACGGCAATGTCTCATTTGCCCTTGCCGGCTATAACGCTGGTGAAGGATCGGTTGATAAATACAAAGGTGTGCCTCCTTTTAGCGAGACCCAGAACTACGTGAAGAAGATTGTGGCCACCTACGGAAAAACCTACCATCCGGTTTTGCCGCCCGATGACGCTAAACTTGCCTTTCATCTGGTATCGCAGGAAACCCAAACAGAGCCCACCGGACTCTAGAAGTCGGCATAACTGCACCACATCAGAATTAAAGATATTTGCGCGCCGGTAATGCTCATGATTGCCGGCGCGCAATTGTTTATCTAACGGAGTGCTCAACTACTTAATGTCATCGAGTCGGGCCTTCGCTTCCACGATGTGTGCTTTTAGTCGGTCTAACTCATCCAGCGTGAGCTGGGCCGTAACACGATCACACGTGCCACTTGTGACTGAAGCTGCCGTGCCGCTACGTCCCTGCCGGAAAACAACTATTTCCAAGTCACCCGGGGTGCGATAACGCGCCTCGAAGCTAGCGAGCTTGGTATTAGTTTCGTTTACGCGAGCTATCGTATCGAGCGCCCGCAGCAGCCGTTCAATCTCGTCATAATCGATGAATGCTCGGTTTTCTCGAGGCGTGTCATCCGTTTCTCTGAGTGCTATGACGATCCCAAAAGCTCGTGTAGAAGCGGCCGAATCTTTCAGCTCGACAGCATCAATGCGAACGTCTGCGCCGCGCGCGTTGAGCGTGGCAATCTGACTGAAGCCCTTAATCAGAACGCTATCATATCGCCAGTCAATTGCTTCAAGCTTTGTGCGCGGTTCAAGTGGCTCGCAGGCAAGCGGACGGCGAAACTCCGGCCCTGGTCTCTGCGCCAGGATAGAGTCACAGCAGAACAGCAACAGTGATACGACCAAAACGGTGGAACATTTGGGAACCATATTGAACTCCTTCGTTGTCTAATCAAGCGATGAGCTTTCCCGCAAGTTCATCAACACCGGGAATCAGTCTCAAAGATACCAAATCCGCGCCGCCGCGATTCAGCGGTTCGCAATCCTTTAACGCGGGCGCGGAACCACAGATTCATTTTTGTGCCACGGACGACGTGGTTCACAGTGGTACGCCGTGAGTAGCCGGAGTTTTGCTGGTCAAGTTGTTGAACGGCTCCAGAAGATCAGAGCATCAGCCTGAAAAAGCAACCCTTTCCACAGCACACGTGCCCAAACGAGCACCGCTAATTGACCAAAGTGGGCGTTCTTGCCCTTAGAATGGAACGGGCGGGGCTGGGCGGTCGTATTTGAGTAGTGCTAAGATATTCAAGCCGAAGGAATCAACCGCGGTTTGGTCGTTTGGAGGAATTAATCATGCAGGAAACAACGGAATCGGAATCTCAATCGGATGGCGGCAGCATTGTAAATGAGCTCGCCGATGCTCTCCGTTATCTGGGCGACGTTTCTTACGCGATTCTACCGAAGGATGTCGCTCATAATCTGGGCGACCTGAAGAAGTCGTTTTTGACCACGATTCGCTCTTTAATCGATAAGGATATCGACTGGGTTGAGGCGCGTGTTGCCGGGGGCGATCGCGTGCGCGAAGAGTGGCAGCAGAGGTGTAAACGAGAAGCAGCCGATGGCGCGCCGGAGCCAATAAGCTAATTTAGTAGCGCGAGCAACTACATCCCCATCCGGGCGGATCCCGTATAGATCCGGGTTAACTTAGGAGGGGTTCAGAGCACTCGACAGGGGCGCAGGCTGATGGGTGGCGGCAACATGGAAGTCTTACTAGCTGACGAATACGGATTTTGTTTTGGCGTCGAACGCGCTGTCGAGATGGTCGAAGACGCGTTGGACGAAGGCGTTCGTCCTATTCGTTCGCTTGGACCATTGATTCACAACGCCCAGGAGATGGAGAGGCTCGGTGAACTGGGTGTATCGACGATCGACGAGCCAGCGGAAGCCGATGGCGACACGATAGCTGTAATTCGCGCGCACGGCGTCACGCCGCAGGTTCAACGTGATCTGGAACAACGCGCGGCAAAAGTGATCGACGCCACCTGCCCGTTCGTTACCAGAGTCCAACACCTGGCGGAGCGGGCTGCTAAGGATGGCAGAGATGTCGTAGTTGCCGGTAATCCGGACCATCCGGAAATGATCGGGGTGGTCGGTTATGCCCCGGACAATACTTATGTCGTTCGGGACGCCAGCGAAGTTGCTTCGCTCCCGCAGTTACGATCCCCGCTCGTTGTTTCCCAAACAACGATCAAGCTGAAAACTTTTCTCGAAGTAGCAGAAGCGGTGCGCGCGAAGGCCGATGCCGAGCCGCAGGTGGTAAATACAATTTGTTCTGCCACCAGGGATCGCCAGGATGCGGCGCGCGGACTTGCCGGAGAAGTAGATGTTTTCTATGTGATTGGCGGACGCCACTCCTCAAACAGCGTCAAGCTGCTGGCCGTTTGTCAGGAACAGTGCAAGAAAAGTTATTTGATAGAGACACCCGCAGAGATCAATCCTGCCGACCTTGAAGATGCGAAGCGCGTCGGCGTGACCGCCGGAGCCTCAACGCCGAACTGGTTAATCAATCAGGTGGTTCAACGCCTGCACGAGATTGGAACCGTGAGAACATAACCGCCAAGGCGCAGAGAACGCCAAAGAACAAAAGTAATAAGGCGACACCTATCCGCCTTTAGCCATCTGCTACCGCTAAAACGCACCCTTACAGCCGACCACCCGAAAATACACTGCAGACAAGTGTTAGGTCTTCTAACATCGAGGTGTCTAAATGTTTTCAAATAGGCGAGTAGTCGTGTCTTAGATGCTTGGCGTTTTTGGCGTCTTGGCGGTTAAGTTAGAAAGCGGCGGCTAAATCAAAAGTCGTCATTGGACGCCTCAACCTGCGCCAGCGCGTTCACAATCTGCCGGGCCTCTTCTGAACCATAATCCTGCGCCTGGCGGCGAAGGGCATCGCGGGCAATCTCCGAATCGACCGGGTCACTCAGCAACCCGATCAGGAGTGAGGTAGGAAACTGCGCCAGCGCCTCACTAGCGAGTGCCCGGACGACAACATGCTGCGATCGCGCCAGTTCGCAGATCTCGCTGGGCGCAAACCCCATCAACGCATCTGCCAGCGCATCGATACGTGCGTAATTCCGCTGGCTATCGGCGCGGCGGACGAGTTGGGCGAAAACTTCTGCCGAACGGGTCTTTTCCTGCAACACGGCGGCACAGGTATCAGCTATATGGCGGAGTTGAGTTTCTTTTTCTGCTTCGAGCGAGGTATCAGACTCCAGCGCCCGTTCGTCCAGCGCCGCCAAAAGCCGGCTTAATTCGCGATCTGCGCGCGCATCGTAAGGAGCGTTGGGAGCATTGGGATGGCGTGCCGGCGCCGGGGCGGTGGCAGTTTGCAGAGCGCGTTCCACCAGGCCGCGAGTCGTCGGGCGAAGTTCCGACCAAACGCTTGCGAGCCGGCCACCGAAATCTTCCATCGTTAATGACAACGCTCCAAATTCTCCTAAATATGCCCGTGGACGACAACTAAAACGGCGTACTATACGCGAAGCGAGCTGGAAAAAACAGTAGAAGCCAGCCGACGACAGCAGCAGGCCTTAGACCGCCGACTGCCTCTGCCCGACCGCCTCTTGCTCAGTGTTCACTACTCACCGAGTTGTGATCCTTAATCTCGGCGATCGTAGGAAACGGTATCTTCACGATCTCACCATTGGCGCATTCCATCTTGACGCTTGGAGTTGTGAGAGCTTGAGTGGTTTTCATGCTGCGAACGATGCCCCGCACGCGTTGGCCATCAAGCGTCACAATCTCAACATTGTCTTTGCCATATAGCGGCTGTAGCGCCGCGAGGGCTTTAGTTACTTCCACGTTAGCGTTTTCCTCCGAAATTCATATCCACCCTGGGTGGATGAATTTCTAAAGCTTGAAAGATATTGCACTGAAGCGGGGCAGTTGTCTAATGCGAGGCCATGATCCGTCAAGCCCCAGTCGGATCTGACACAGCACGTCCCATGCCGACAGCCGAGGCGGCCATCGTCGCGTCCGGTTACCAGAATCGGCGCCTGAAAGTTAGCGGAATCACATTCCAGTGAGAATGGCAGTCACCTTGGGTTTGATTCCGGGACAAAGCTTGTATGCAACCGGAAAGCTCCGTTTGGCGTATAGACATCGAACGCTCTTTATCGCTGAGAGCGCAAGTAACCATAATTAGCAGTAGAATGTCTCGGTGAAATGTCTATGAATCCCGAAATGGATGCCGCAGTGACAACCTGCGCAAACTGCCGTCAGCCGATGCCCAAAGAGCTGCGATTCTGTCGCAACTGCGGCTTCCGTCTGGGCGAGGGACCGGCTGAGTATATAGAGACAGTTCGTTTTCAGAACGTTCCTGGGGGAGCCTTACACAACAATTCGGGAGATTCGTTCCCTCACGGCATCGGAGGACCGCTCGCTTTCCCGCCGGTGGGGAAAAAGCGGCGCCGCAGGAGCGGAATGACCTGGATGTTCCTCGGGTTGCTGATCTTCTTTATCACCGCGGCCGTCTTCACAGCCATCAAGTCCCCTCACATGCCCATCGTTCGAATTGGCCGACCGATCGCGCCGCCGCGTTCCTACTTCGGAGTTGACGGGTTCGAGACGGCTGAGGGCAACAGCGGCGTCACGTTTGCCAACGTCGAGCCGCCTGGCTCGCCGGCGGACAAGGCCGGACTCGTTGGTGGCGACATCATTACCAGCGCCGATGGACAGCCAGTGCATTCTGACGATGAGATGATGGAAATCCTTCGCCGCACGCCGATCGGCAAAACTATCGACATCGTTTACCTTCGCGACGGCGAAACAAAGAACGCGAAACTGACGACATTCTCTGAGGAAGACTCTGATCGACTCAGTAAGGAGTTTGCGGCCCGTCCGGTGGGCAGAGGGCGGTTTGGCTTCGATGACGATAACACGGAGCGTGTTCCCATTCCCGGAACCAAAATGTTTGGCATAAGGTTGGACGACGTCTCGCCGAGCCTGCCTGCCGACATGGCCGGAATAAAAAACGGCGACATCATCATTGAGTTTGCTGGAGTGCCGATTCGCACGCCTGAAGAACTCAAGTCGCGGGTCCGGCGTGCAATACCCTACGAACCCATCAACGTCGTTGTAATTCGCAATGGTGAGCGTTTGGAAATTCCTGTGAAGATGGGGAAGCAATGAAGAATAAGAATCATTTGCCATTTCTCATTTGCCATTTAGTTGGAGGTAGGGCTCATATTCTAATCTTTGCTCATCATCCTTTCTTCAAATGAGAAATGGAAAATGAGAAATGGAAAATGGAAAATCACGATCTGCCTGGACTCATCACTCAGTACCCAGTTACTCAGTACGCAAGACTATTTATTGACATAGTCTCGTAGGCGGGCTTCCATCTCACGGCGCATTTCTTCCCGTTGTTCCTCTGTTTCCTCTTTCTCAAACGTTTCAAACAGCGCAAAAGGATTTTCGGCGAGGAGTCTCAATTCCCAGGCCTCGCGCTCCTCATTCGACCGGCGTGAAAACCACAGCCCATCAACCGATCCTTCCTCTATTTTCGCGCTATCCAAAGGAAGCGAACCCGTAGCAAGTTCAGCCTCAAGCTCAGCGCGTGTTTCCGGACACAAAAGCACACGCCGCAGCTGCCAGCCATGCTTTTTGTAAGTGCCGACAATTTCCTTTATTAGATTGCGGTGGCTCATTCGCTGCTCCAGCCGAATAGTATTTCATAGAACCAGTATACAGTCGGTAAGCGGGTTGAGTAATGAGTAATGAGTAATGAGTAATGGGTGCTGAGTATTGTCCTGAGTCCTGAGTGTTGAATACTGATTGATCGGTTGTCGCTGCTCTTACCAGTAACTCAGCACTAATCACTCAGTACTCATTACTAAGCACTCCTCACTCTGCTTTGTTGACCGGCGCGTGCGTGCACTACTATGATCCTTTCTGTCACCCAGTTCACTTAACAGGTTATTCGAAGGATGCGGTGAAAGCTTGGTTAGAAGTGCGCGCTGCTCTAAGTTTTTATCAGGTTTAGTAATTGGTATCTGGCTCTCGACTTTTCCGTCACAATCGCGCGGCAGGGAAAATCG
>WNGI01003024.1_pt1 | contig 14730 bp, 10 predicted proteins | sample 5400621 | NCBI WGS metagenome assembly WNGI01 (sample SAMN13153374, study PRJNA577476) | soil metagenome | isolation source: 20 cm soil or saprolite under Garry oak tree replicate 1 | place: USA:California | collected 2016-06-15 | reverse complement strand
GGTCCACCACCTCCTGCACCGTGTCGACCTTCACCTCGTGCCCGCACTTGACGCAAAACTGCGTCCCGACTCGGGCCCACAGCAGCCTCAGGAAGTCGTAGATCTCCGTCGCGGTCCCGACCGTCGAGCGGCTGCTCGTGGTGGGGTTCTTCTGCTCGATCGCGACGGCGGGCGAGATCCCTTCGATCGCGTCCACCAAGGGCTTGGGCATGCGATCGAGGAACTGTTTGGCGTACGTCGACAGCGACTCGATGTAGCGGCGCTGGCCCTCGGCGTACAGCGTGTCGAAGGCAAGGCTGCTCTTCCCCGATCCGGACGGGCCGGTGATCACGGTGAGCGCGCGGCGCGGCAGCTCCACCGTGATCCCCTTGAGGTTGTGCTGCCGCGCGTTGCGGATGATGACCCGTTGGGGGGACGAAGGCATAACCCTCGAAAATAACAGGGATTTGGGGTTCGGGGGTCAGGGTGGCGTCGGCCCGACCGCCTAGCCCCGGGCCCCGACCCCCAGTACCTTCGCCCCCACATGGCTCTCGCCCTGACGCCGCGCCTCCTGCGCCGCGGCCTCGAGCTCTTCGCCGTCATCTCCCTCATCGGCGTCGCCGTCGTGTTGGTCGTGTTCGGCGAGAACCTGGACGCCGTGTTCTCTGCTCTCGCGCACCTGCGCTGGGGGTGGCTGCTCCTCGGCTTAGGCCTCGCCTCGATGGATTGGATCGGCGGGGGCACCCGGCTCTGGGTCGTCGCCCGGCACGTGCACCCCGGCGTGCGCTGGCGCGACATGGTCATCGCGGGGGGGATGAGCGCCTGGGCTGCCTATCTCACACCGTTTCAAACTGGTGCGGGTCCCACCATGATGTGGTCGATGGGTCGCGCCGGCGTCCGCCTCCCCGAGGCCATGACCTCCACCTTCATGACCTTCGTCGCCACCGTCGCCTTCTTCGCGCTCGCCGGGCCGCTCGCCATTTACCTCGGTGCCGGCCGGTCGCTCGCGGCGCATAACGTCGTGCTAGGTATCACGTACTATGGGCTGTTTCGCGCCAGCCTCACCATCTTCGGTGTCCTGGGCGTGCTCATGCTTGTCGCGATGGTGTTTCCGGTCTGGCTGCGGGATGCAGTGCACTGGCTGGCGACTCGGGCTCAGCGCAAGAGTCGTCGCGTCGCCGCCCGGATCGAGCACCTGCGGGAGGGAATCGATCGGGCGCACGAATGCCTGGTGGCGTTCGGCAGCCCCAAAGGATGGCTGGCGCTGCTGTGGGCGGTCCTGCTCTCCGGGCCGTCCCATGCGAACAAGCTCCTCGCGGGGTATGTCGCGCTACGCACCCTCGGCCTGCACACCAACTTCGTCGACATTCTGTTGCTGCAAACGTTCATCACGTTCCTGCTCTATTTCGCGCCCACGCCCGGATCATCAGGGCTGGCCGAGCTCCTGTCGGCGGCGGTGATGCAGATCTACGTCCAGCCGTCCGAGCTGCCCACCTACACGCTGATCTGGCGGTTCATCAACAGTTACGCGACGGTGATCGTCGGGTCGCTGCTCTTCTGGCACTGGCTCAAGCGGGGCCTCGTCGGACGCGAGGAGCCCGTCGTCGCGGAGGGACGCAGTGGCGGTTGAGACCAGCGGTGTAACCTGTGTTTCCTTGCGCGGTTACAACGCTGGGCGTAACTTCTGGCGCTGGCTCTTTCCGGTTTAGGGGCTCCGCACAATGTCGTTGTTAGAGCTCGGTGGGAGAAAGTTCACCATCCCGGTCGGCGAGGTGGCGCTCGGCAGCGATGCGGCCTGCGCGATCCCGCTGACCGGGGCAGACGTGTTGCCTCGCCACGCCCTGTTCCAGGGGCAGCCAGACGGGCAGGTGGTCATCCGCAAGGCCGCGCCGGCGGCGGAAGTGCTCATCAACGGGGTGCGGCTCGGCGCCGAGCCGACGCCGCTCTTGCACGGTGACAAGGTCGAGGTGGGTGGTCACGAGCTCACTTTCGTGGACGAGCGTCGCTCCGGCAGCACGCAGTTCATTCAGAAACTTCAGATGCCGGAGGCATCCGGTCAGCCGCCGGTGGCGCGGGGCACCGGCAAACCGGGGGTCGCCACCAACACCGGCGGCCGGGTGGTGAGCCTCACCGACGGCCGCGAGTACGTGATCACTGCGGCGACAATCGTGTTCGGGCGGGAGGCGGGGTGCGACATCGTGGTGGCAGGCAAGGACGTCTCGCGGCGCCACGCCGAAATCATGCAGACGCCCAAGGGCTACGTACTGGTCGACTCGAGCACCAACGGCACGTTCGTAAACGAAGAGCGGGTGCAGGGGCAGCGCGTGCTGCAGCGCGCCGACGTGATCCGGATGGGTGACGAGAGCTTCCGGTTCTACGCCGACGTCGTACCGGCAGCCGCGCCCAACCACGAGCTGGGTGCGGCCGCTGCAGCGCCACCGGCCGCGCGCCCACAGACCGGCGCGCCAGTGCGAGGCCCGGCGGCAGGCGTGCCTCCCGCTGCTTCCGTCGCGCCTGCCCCTACCTCCGCCCCCGCCCCCGCCCCCGCCCCTGCCCCCGCCCCCGCCGCCGCGCCCCCGCCGTCGCGCCCCGCCGCGCCTCCCGCCGGGGCGGGCGAGCGGCTGAAGCACACGCTGCACGGCCTCGACGCCGTGCCACGGCCGGCCCCGGCTGCAGCCCCGCCGCTGGCGAGCCTCCTCGTCAAGAGCGGCTCGCTCAAGAATCAGCGCTTCCCGGTGCGGACACCGGTGTTCAACATCGGCCGTGCGGACTACAACGACATCGTCCTCCCCGACGCCTCCGTTTCGACCGCTCACGCGAAACTGCAGCGCCGCGAGGGCGTCTGGGTGGTCGTGGACCTGGACTCGACGAACGGGACGTTCGTGGACGGCGAGCGTGTGCAAGGAGAGAGTCCGCTCGCACCAGGCACGCTGCTCCGCTTCGGAGACATCCAGCTGGTGTTCGAGCCGAGCGACGATGCGCTGGGGATCGCCCGCGGCGGGGGAACGCAGGTGATGAAAGATTTCAGTGCGGTCGCCCCGCCGTCCGCCGCCCCGTCCCGCGCGTCACCGCCAGCTCCGCCCTCCCCCTCGCGGCCACGACCGCCCGCGAAGGGCAGGCCCGCATCGAAGCGCCCTGCCGCCCAGCAGGTACCGGAGCAGCGCGGTAAAGGGTGCCGCAAGGGCGCGGCCATACTGCTGCTCGCGGCGGCGGGGCTCACGGCCCTCCTCTACCGCCTCCTCGCCTAGCGACGCACCGTGCACATCACCTGCGCAGGCCGCACCGACGTCGGCATCATTCGCTCAGGCAACGAGGACAGCTACCTCATGGTCCCCGATCGGGGGATCTTCGTCGTCGCGGACGGGATGGGTGGGCACGCCGCCGGTGAAGTGGCGAGCGAGATGGCCGTGCGTTTCGTGTCGCGCGAGCTCGGGTCGCTCAAGGGCCTGTCGGACGATCAGGTTGCCGACCGGATGCGCGCGGCGATTCGGTCGGCCAACGGCGCCATCTTCCAACGCACGCTCACCGAGCACGACAAGCGCGGTATGGGGACCACCGTCACGTCGATGGTGCTCTACGACACCCGCTTCCTGATCGGTCAGGTGGGGGACAGCCGGGCGTATCTGTTCCGCGACGGCAAGCTGATTCAGCTCACGAAGGATCACTCCTACGTGCAGGAGCAAGTGGATGCGGGGTACTTGACCCCCGAGCAGGCCCGGTCGCACCCGTACAGCAACGTCATCACGCGCTGCGTGGGGGCGAACAGCGACGTGATGCCGGACATCTACCTTGGCACGGTGAAGCCGAAGGACCTGTATCTGCTGGCGTCGGACGGCCTCACCGGCATGTTGGAGGATCATCAGCTGGCGGACCTGCTCACGGCGATCCGGATGCCGCAGGAGCAGGTGGACGAGCTCATCACCGAGGCAAACCGCCATGGCGGGCTCGACAACATCACGGCGATCCTGGTGCGGGTCGATTCGGTGGAGGTCCCGGTGGGGGACACGACGCAGATTACCCAGCCGGGGGTGCGGGGCTAGGGGACGGCGTCCTTTACAACAACGATCGCTCCTTTGCGACCCGCTCCAGCACTTCCTCCCGCGGCAGCATCACCAGCTCGACAATTGCTTTCGCACTGACCGTGGCGTTGCCCAGCACGAATACGCGCAGCCGCCGGGCCGAGCGGTGCAGCTCTCCCGCGACCCGGGGGAGGCCGAGTTGAGCCGTAGCGTCTGCGCCGGCGAGCTGTATCACCGTGCCGTCGCGCTGTACCAGTGGCAGGTCCAGGGCGAGCATGTCGGGCTTGGCGGGGAAGTCGAGAAACAGCTCGCCCGGCCGGAGCCCCACCTCCCCGGCGAGCCGGTCCTCGACGTGCTGCTGCAGCTCGGGATCGTCGGCCGCCCATGCCGGCGCGTCGGCCGGCAACTCAGTGGCGGGGAGATCCACGGCGCGCTTGGCGAGGCGGCGTTCGCGCAGCCGGCGGGCGAGGCCGGCGGTGTCCGCCTGCATGAGGTCGTGGATCAGTCCGTCGTCCGTCGCGACCGCGACCTGATCAGCCGAGAGACGCCCCGCCGCGATCGCATTGCGCACCAGCCGCTTGAACATCGCCGTGGCGCTGCGCACCGCGTGGTGCCAGTACACGTTGCGGTACATCTGGTACTTCGCGAACAGCAGCGATTCAAGCGCCGCGAGCCCTTTCTCGTGCAACGCGAGCGTCGGCCGCCCGTCCGGACCGGGGGCGACGGTCAGCGACATGAGCAGGCGATCGACGTCGATCACCCCATACGGGACGCCGCACATCCACGCATCGCGCGACAGGTAGTCGAGCTTGTCGACGTCGAGTGAGCCTGCGACCAGGCCCGCGAGCGGCGCACGGCCCCCGCCGCGGATGAGCGCGAGCAGCTGCGCGGGCGGTACGCCCATCTCCCCGAGCCGCTCGGCCAGCTCGCCGCCGGCGAGGTGGCGCTCAGCGACCGCTTCGTGGCGTGGGAGCCCCGCCTCTTCGAGCGCGTGGGAGAAGGGATAGTGCCCGATGTCGTGGAGCAGCGCGGCCAAGGTGAGCGTGGTGCGGTCGCCGGGCGCGAGTCGCGCGTCGCCCGCATCCTCGAGTTGCGACAGCGCGCGCCGAGCCAGGTGATAGGCGCCGAGGGCATGCTCGAAGCGGCTGTGCGTGGCGCCGGGGTAGACGAGGAAGGCATGGCCCAGCTGGCGCACATAGCGCAGCCGCTGGACGGCGGGCGTATCGACCACCGCAAGCGCCGCGGGGTCGAGCCGGATGTTGTTCCACAGCGCGTCGCGGACGACCTCGAACGCCGTCAACGCGACGGACCGGCCTCCCGCACCGCGGCGTGCACCTGGTCCTGGAACTGCTCGAAGTTCTGCCGAAACATCTGCGCGAGCTGGGTGGCCTGCGCGTCGTAGGCCGCCGGGTCGCGCCACGTGGCCCGCGGCAGTAGCACGTCCTCGGGCACGCCAGGGACGTGCAGCGGCACCTCGAGCCCGAACACTGGCTCGGCGGCCGTGGGGATGCGGTCGAGCTTCCCGGCGAGTGCGGCGCGCACCATGGCACGGGTGAGCCCGAGTCGCATGCGCTGTCCGACCCCATACGGGCCTCCCGACCATCCGGTGTTCACGAGCCAGCCCTGCACGCCGTGGCGCGCGATCTTCTCTCCCAGGAGCGCGGCGTAGGTGCTCGGGTGCAGCGGCAGGAACGGCGCTCCGAAGCAGGCGGAGAACGCCGCGTTCGGCTCGGTGACTCCCCGCTCCGTCCCCGCCACTTTGGCGGTGTAGCCCGAGAGGAAGTGGTACATCGCCTGGGCCGGCGAGAGCCGCGCGATGGGGGGCATGATCCCGTATGCGTCGCACGTCAGCAACACGATGTGCGACGGGTGCCCCGCCATGCCTCCGGTGACGTGCTTGGGAATGAAGTGAATCGGGTAGGAGGCGCGGGTATTCTCCGTGATGGCCGCCGATTCGAGGTCGATCGCGCGCGTCTCCGGGTCCACCACGACGTTCTCGAGCACCGTACCGAACATGCGCGTCGTCGCGTAGATCTCGGGCTCCCCCTCGCGCGACAGCCGGATCACTTTCGCGTAACACCCGCCCTCGACGTTGAACACGCCCTGGTCGCTCCAGCCGTGCTCGTCGTCGCCGATCAGCGCGCGCTCGGGGTCGGCCGAGAGCGTGGTCTTGCCGGTGCCCGAGAGCCCGAAGAACAGCGCGACGTCGCCCGCTTCGCCGAGGTTGGCGGAGCAGTGCATCGACAGCACGCCGCGCTTGGGGAGCACGTAGTTGAGGATCGAGAAGATCGACTTCTTCAGCTCGCCTGCGTAGCGGGTGCCGCCGATGAGGATCGTCCGCCGGGCGAAGCTGATCACGATGAACGTCGTCGAGTTCGTGCCGTGGACCGCGGGGTCGGCGTGCAGCTCGGGCGCGTGCAAGACCTGCCAGGACGGCGCGAAGCCCACGAGGTCGGACGACGTGGGGCGCAGGAACATGTTGTAGACGAACAGCGCGTGCCAGGCGTTGGGCGTGACGAACCGGATCCCGATGCGGTGGTTCGGGTCCGCGCCCGCGAACAGGTCGCGCACGAACAGCTCCTGCCCGTTCAGGTGGCGCACCACGTCCGCGCGCAGCCGCTCGAAATGCTGGTCCGTCATCGGGTGATTCACCCGGCCCCACCACACGTCGGACTCGGAGACGACGTCCCGCACGATGAACTTGTCGTTCGGGCTGCGACCGGTGTGCGGGCTCGTCACCGCGCAGAACGCGCCGCCCTCCGTGATCACGCCTTCGCCGCGCCGGGCGGCGTGCTCGTACAGCGCCGCCGGTCGCAGGTTCCAGTGCACGGCCTGCTGCGGGGCGAGCCCCAGGGCGTCGAGCCCGGGCGTGCGCCGGTGACTCTCCTGCGCGGAGCGTGTCGCTTGCGCGGTCACGTGGCGCGCCGCAGAACCCTCACGCGGGCGGCCGGCGCCCATGCTCCAGGGCGTCCACCGCGGCGATGACGGCCATGTTCACGATGTCGTTTACCTCCGAGCCGCGCTGCAACACATGCACCGGCTGGGCCATGCCGACGAGAATGGGCCCGATCGCCTGCGCGCCCCCGACCCGGTCGAGCAGCTTGTAGGCGATGTTCGCGGCATCCAAGTTCGGAAAAATCAGCACGTTCGCCGCGCCCCGCAGGCGCGAGAATGGGTACGTCTTCTTCAAGATTCGTTCCACCACGGCCGTGTCCGCCTGCATCTCACCGTCCGCCTGCAATGCCGGCTCGCGCTCGTGCAGCAGGCTCACCGCCTGCTGCACCTTCTCGGCCGCCGGGTGGCGCACCGAGCCGAAATTCGAGAACGACAGCAACGCCACTCGGGGCTCGATCCCGAGTCGTCCCACGAACTCGGCGGTGGCGGAGGCGATCTCCGCCAGCGTGTCGGCAGAGGGATCGATGTTCACGGTGCAGTCGGCGAAGAACAGCGTCTGCTGCGCCAACACGAGCATGTAGATTCCGCTGACGTGCCGGCGCCCCTGCTGGGCCCCGATCACCTCGAGGGCGGGGCGGATGGCGTCCGAGTAATACATGTCGACGCCCGCCACCACCGCGTCCGCCTGGCCGGCCTGCAGCATCAACAGCCCGTGGTACATCGGGTCGAGCACGCGGGCCCGCGCCTCGCGCAGCGTGATTCCCTTGCGCCGGCGGCGCTCCCACAGCTCCTGCGCGAAGCCGTCCAGGTGCGCACTGGTGCGCGGATTGGCCAGCGCGATGTCCTCGAGTGTCACGCCGGCGTCGTCGGCCTGGCGGCGCATCACGTCGGGGTCGCCGAGCAGGATCGGCGCGGCGATCCCTTCGTCGGCGAGGATGCGCGCCGCCTTGAGGATCCGGGGATCCTCCCCCTCGGGAAAGACGATCCGCTGGGCCTCCTGCTGCTGTGCCCGGCTCGAGAGCCCGCGCATGATCTCGCGCGCCCGCCCCAGGCGGGCGTCGAGCTGGGCGCGGTACTCATCCACGTCGATGACGCGCCCCGCCACCCCGGACCCGACCGCCGCCCACGCCACCGCCGGCGCCACCCATAACAGCACCCGCGGATCGAACGGCTTGGGGATCACGTAGTCAGGGCCGAAGCGCAGCCGCTCGAGGCCGTAGGCGCGCATCACGGAGTCGGGGACCTCCTCCTTGGCGAGCGCCGCGAGCGCGCGCGTCGCAGCCATTTCCATCTCTCCGTTGATCTTCTTGGCGCGCACGTCGAGCGCCCCCCGAAAGATGAAGGGGAAGCCGAGCACGTTGTTCACCTGGTTCGGGAAGTCGGAGCGGCCGGTCGCGATGATGGCGTCGGAACGCGCCTGGCGCGCCTCCTCCGGCATGATCTCCGGGGTCGGGTTCGCGAGCGCGAACACGATCGGGCGCGGCGCCATCCCCCTGAGCATGTCCCCCGAGACGATCCCCCCGACCGACAGGCCGACGAACACGTCGGCGTCCTGCAGTGCTTGGGCGAGGGTGCGGGCCTTGGTCTTGCGCGCGAACCGGCTCTTGTAGCGATCGAGATCGGTCCGCTCGCTCGAGATCACGCCCTCGTGGTCGCACATCAGGATGTGGTCGCGCTTCACGCCGAGGCGCACGTAGTGCTCCGCCGTCGCGATCGCCGCCGCCCCCGCCCCCGCGAATACCACCTGCACCGTGCCAAGGTCCTTCGCCACCAGCTCCAGCGCGTTCAGGAGCGCCGCGCCCGAAATGATCGCTGTGCCGTGCTGGTCGTCGTGGAATACCGGGATCGACAGCGTCTCGCGCAGCTTCTCTTCGATATAGAAACAATCGGGCGAGCGGATGTCCTCGAGGTTGATACCGCCCACCGTCGGCTCGAGCAGCTGGCAGAAGCGGATCACGTCCTCGGGGTCCTCCGAGCCCACCTCCAGGTCGAACACATCGATGTCGGCGAACGCCTTGAACAAGATCCCTTTGCCTTCCATGACCGGCTTGCCGGCGAGCGGGCCGATGTTGCCGAGGCCCAGCACCGCCGTACCGTTGGTCACCACGGCGACGAGATTGCCCTTGGCAGTGTACGTGTACGCCTCTTCGGGCCGCTGAGCGATCTCCCGGCACGGCTCCGCCACCCCCGGGGTGTAGGCGAGGGACAGGTCGTGCTGGTTCTTGAAGGGCTTGGTGGGCGAGACCTGGATCTTCCCAGGGCGACCCTGCGAATGGTAATCCAGGGCCTCCTGGCGCCGGATCGACATCGAGGACACAAGTCCTTTTTTGTGAAGGAGTTATGCTACCGGGCCGCGGCAACCCTGTCAAGGCGGCGGAAGTACCGTGGGCAGTGTGTGATACAACAGCTCCACCGTGCGGCGATCGGTCACGCTGGGGAAGCTCACGGTCGGAACCGCGTTCATGATGTCGAATCGGCTGGGGCTGTGCTTCAACAGGCCGAGGCTGTGCCCCAGCTCGTGGATCGCGACCCGCCGCAGGCAGGCTGCCACCTGAGCGTCGCTGAACGCGCCGCCCTTCGCACCCAGCGTCACGTGCAGCACCCGCGCCGACGAGTCGCGGAACACCACCGACGGGTTGGTCGTCGAGCCCGCGCAGGCATCGACCGCCGCGCCCGTGTCGGGAGGGACGTCGGGCGGCGGCGTGGCCTCCCACTGCACGATCACGTCGGCGGCGTTCGAGTCGGCGACCTGGACTGCGCGGAGCTCGCCGTACAGAAACTGCGCGTTCCAGGTGGCGACTCCGGTCGCGACCAGCGCCGGCATGGCAGCGCGCGGATCGGCGTAGTAGCGCACCGGCAGCCGCGTCGCGGGCCAATGGAACACGAGGCTCGTGTCGGGCGGGATGGTGTCCGCGAAGTCGTAGGTGCATCCGGTGCAGTCGCGCACCGGCACGCTCGGCTCGCACGCGGCGGCGACGACGCAGGCCAGCGCCAGCCCGGGCCGCGTCACCGCGCCGCTCCGCCTCCCCAGCCGGCGCGCACGGCCAGCGTCACGCGATGCACCAGCCGGGCCGAATCGAATCCTTCACTCTGGAGCGCCGGCGTGACGAAGCGATGCGCGTCGTAGCGCGCCTGCACGCCCAGTCCATAGCGTGCCTCGGCGACGGGTGCGTATTCGACCGTGACTTGGCCGAGCCCGGCGATGGCCCCGCTCCCTTGCCGGAAGATCCCGGTCGCGTCGGCGGGGAGGTATTTGAGCCCGCCCACGCCGACGGCGGCGGCGAAGCCGGCGGGTAGCGCGCGGCGCAGGCCGACCGTGAAGGCCAGGGTGCTCACGCGACCAAGGCCCGTCGTTGTGCCAGCGGCGTCATGGCGCTCGAGCGTGCTGGTGGAGAAGTCGAGCGTGGCCTGCGCCATCCAGCGCTCGCCCACCGGTGTCGCGGCCGTGACGGCCAGCGCTGGGGCCAGGGCGGGCCGTACGTCGAACGGGGTGACGATCGAGTCGTGCACCAGCGTGGAGGTATAGCGTGCACCCAGGGCCGCACGCACCAGGAGCTGGGCCGGTAGGGCGGCCGGCGCGCACGCGAGGCCGCCCGCGATGCCGGCCAGGCGCCAGTAGCGGGGCCGCACGATCAGCGGATCCGGATGATGGTGAGCCGCGGCGCGACGGCGGGCGGCAGCGGCGCGCCCCCGCTGCCGGTGAATATCAGCGCGAATCCGGCCGCGCCGCCGCGCTGCAGGGCGCGCTGGTACACGCCCGAGCCGGATCGCAGTACGCCGCTCAGGCTGACCGCATCGCCGCCGCTCGCCCCCGGCACGAGCGGGAAGGGACGGGGGAAGTCAGCCGGATCCTGGCCATTGAGCGATTGATAGGTCGTCCGGAAATGCCACGAGGTATACTGCAGCTGCGGCGGGGCGGTGAAGCCGGGGAGATCGGAGACCCAGTTGGCAAGGGCCCAATGCGCCAGCGTCGTGTCGAACGGCTGTCCGGTTTGGGCCGCGACGTTGGCCCGTCCACTGCTGCCGCTGTTCACCAGCCGGTGTGGCAGGGAATCCCCGAATTGATCGACGATATAGCGCGTGAACAGCCAGCTCGCCCCGATCTCGCCGATCGTGCCGTTGTCCTCCGGAATTTCGAGCGGGTAACTGCCGGTCGCGCTCAAGTACTGATAGGCGTCGTACACCGGGTCGAGCGCGTAGCGGGTGAACCCCGCCCGGTCTCCGGGTAGGTAGCTTCGCCCCGCCAGCTCCTCGGCGTACTTCGACAGCCCCTCGTCGAGCCACCCTACCTCGGGTTGGGCGTTCCGGACCAGCTCATGTTGCACCAAGTTGATCATATGCTGGAACTCGTGCGTGAACGTGCTCGGCGTATGTTGCTTGACTTCCGTGGCGGTATGCGCGCAGCTCAACGTGCCGGTCGAGTCCGCGACGATCGAATAGAAGATCTCACCGTGATTGAATCGGGACGCGAACGCCGGATCGAGATCCGCCGAAAAGAAGAAGCCCGCGACGTACCCCGCGCTCGCGCACCGGCTGCGCGTCACGAGCTGGTTGACGACGCCGGTCATGAGGACGATCACGACGGTGTTGGAATCGATGTCTGAGACGCTCCCGAACGCGGCGGTATCGAGCGGGTAGAGGCGCGAATCGAACTCCTGCTTGAGAGTGTCGAGGTCGGCCGAGTCGAGGCCGGCCGCCGGCGCCAGGGTGTCCACGTAGATGGCGATATGCGCCCCCACCGCCTTGACCCGCGCGCCGACATTCTTGAACGAATGGCAGTCCAGGGTATCGCACACCGTGAACGTCCGGACGGTCCCCAGGCCCGGCGGGCTCGCCGCGACGGCTCCCGCGGCTGCCGTCGGCGCGGGTGACCTCCCGTGGACCGCCGGCACGGTGTAGCCGCGCCGCCGCGCCAGCGAGCGCAGGAAGCCGTCGAACACCGTCGCCACGGAGGATCCCTGAGCGGGCGGTGGCAGCGCCAACGCTGCGAGCGCTGTCGGGGCGCCGAGCGCGGCGCCACGCAGCTGAAAGGGCGCCGCCTCCCCGGTGTCGGCCACCGACTGCGGCACCACGAGGTACTCCGCGGAATCCGCCGCCGCATTCGCAGGGAAGGTCACGCACCCGGAATCGGATGCGGGATCGACCGACACGTACGCCCCGACCGCGAGCGTGATCTGCGTGGCCCGGCTGCCGCACTGGGCGAGCGGATCGGGACCCGCCGGACGGTCGCCGCTGCACGCGGCGACCGGGGCGATGAGCACCCCTGCCAGTTGTATCAGCGTCCGACAGGTCATCCGAGCCTCCCGGGTCCTCGAGTCTACAGCCCCACATTCATCCGCAGCTGCACGGTGCGCGGCCGCCCGAGCGACGCGCCGCTGAAAAACGCGCCTTTCAGCAGGTACTTCTTGTCCAGCACGTTGTCGATGTACACCTGGGGCCGAACGACGATACCGCCGAAGGCAAACGTGTAGCCAACGCTTCCGTTCAAAATGAAGTTTGGCCCGACGTGGTGAAACTTGTTGAAATCAAACAGGCCGGTGCCTTGCGGGGAATTGGTGCTGTCGTCCGTAATCAGGCCCGATCCGTAGATGCCGGTGGCGGACGCGTAGAAGCCCTGGGCCGAGTATACCACAGTTGCCACGCCCGAGACGCGTTGATCGTGGTCTAAGTCGAAGTTCCCCGAGGGCGGCTCGGATTGGAAAAAGCCGCCCGTGATCGCCCCGTCGCCCCACGCGTGGTTCAGCGCGAGGTTCACGTACGCCGACATCGGTCCGCGCGGCCGGATCTCGACGACCCCCTCGATCCCGGTGACACGCACCTGTGCAATGTTGACGGACGTCACGATCGCGGAACCCGGCACCGTGTTGTCGTCGATTCCCGGGCTGCTGCGCTTGTGGTACGCCGAGAGCTTCGTGACGATCCCGAGGGGGAAACGATGCACGTACCCGACTTCGTAGAAATCGTCGCGCTCGGGCAGGGTCGGGGACGCGGCGACGCCGCCCTGCGCATCGCTCGTGATGGCGCGCAAGTCCTCGACGTTCGTGGGCAGGAACAGCCGGCCGTAGTACACCCAGAACGTGTTTCCGGGATCGGGGAAGAAGCTGAGCTTCACCCGCGGGCTCACCTGGTGCTGGTTTCCCGCGAACGGGGCGTTGTGGTTGTCGAATCGCACGCCGGTGCGTAGCTCCCACTTGTCGGAGGGCGCGATCGCCGTTTGCGCGTACACCCCCACGTCGCTCCCTTTCAAGTCGGAATCCGACCTGGGCCCGGGGCTGCCCGTCTTGCTGACCGTCGCGAAGTTTTCGTGCCCGCCGGTATACGACGCGAGCACTCCGCCCTTGAACTCGAGCCCGTGATGCGGCTGGAGCGTGTAGTCGAGCTTGAGTCCCGCCGTGTGGAACTTGCGGTCCTCGCTCAGGATGTAGTGCGTCGTGTCGGGAAAGAACAAGAACGTTGGGTCGTCGCTGAGCCCCGGCGTATAGGCGAGGCTCCCGTCCCGGAAGAACCCGGCGGCAAACAGTTCGGACGACCGCCCGGCTCCCGCGTCCGTTCCGGCGTCGAACCGATGGCGCCAGCCGAGGTTGACGAACCCGTTCACGTCCTGCTGGTGGTCGTCGATGATGCCTTCCACCGAGTCGAACGGCACCGCGAAGCGGGTGCGGGAGCGGTTGACGTCCAGATTCACCACGTCGCGGTTGGACGGCACGTACTGAATCTTGGCGAAGCCGAACAGGTCCTCGCCGTGGTTGTGGAAGTTCTCCACCCGATTCGCCGCAGTGTCGAACACCACGGGCTCGCGCCGCATGTCGGTCACCTGACGCGCTCCGGATGCGAAGAAGCCGAACTTCCCCGCGTTGGTGCTCAAGTTCAACGTCTGGCCGTTGGCGGTGAACGATCCGCCGTAGCCCGAGGCATCGAGGTGGAAGCCCCCGGTGGGGATGCGGGTGTTGACGTTGACGACGGCGGTGTTCTTGTTGCCGTACTCGGCGTCCCAGCCTCCCGTTTGGAAGTCGATTTGGTTCACGACCTCGGGATCGAACAGCTCGTTCAAGCTCCCCGAGATCCCGGCGGGGACCGGGACGCCGTCCACGTAGTACGTATACTCGGCGTGCTGCCCCCGAATGTGGACTTCGCCGGTGGGCGCGCGGGCGGCGCCCACGATCGACTGCTGCAGGATCTGCGACGTGGTATTGGTGGGCGCGCCGTGGTAGTCGTTTTGCTTGAAGATCTGGTTGCCGGTCCGCGTGTCGACGGCGAGGGGCACGGCCGCCTTCACTTCGACCGCAGACAGGTTGATCGGGAGCGGGACCAGCCGAAAGTTGACCGTGGTCGGTCGTCCGGCGGCGACCGTGACGTCCTGCGTCACCGCTCGGTAGCCCAGGTATCGCACCTCGACGGCGTACGCGCCGGCCGCCAGATTGTGGACCACGTAGCGGCCGAACGCGTCGGTGGTCGCGATGGCGATGGTGCCGCCGCCCTGCAGAATCCGCACCTCGCCGCCCGACAACGGCGTTCCCGACACGCTGTCGGCAACCGTGCCGCTGATGTCCCCCTCGGGGGTCGGTGCGGCGGGCGGGGAGGCCGCAACCGCGCGGGCGAGACCGCCGGTGATCGCCAGGCATGCCAGGACGGTCACGGCGCGAGCCAGATGTTTGCCAATCATCGTTCTCTCCTGATCGCAATGAGTACGCGTGCCCCGCGTCTCCGGCGTTGCACGCCGGCGAGGCGGGGGCGGCTCTGTGGATCGGCCGACGCGCGTGGCGCGTCGGACCGTCAGGAGAAAGCGGGCGGAGCTCTGGGTGGCGGGAAGAACCGCGCGCGGGCGCTGCGGACCGGG
>WNGI01003022.1_pt1 | contig 14731 bp, 17 predicted proteins | sample 5400621 | NCBI WGS metagenome assembly WNGI01 (sample SAMN13153374, study PRJNA577476) | soil metagenome | isolation source: 20 cm soil or saprolite under Garry oak tree replicate 1 | place: USA:California | collected 2016-06-15 | reverse complement strand
GGGGGGGGGGGGGGGGGGGGGGGGGGGAGGGGAAGCGCTGAAGCGCGTCGGCGTCATCGGGTCGATGGTGTGGGACACGATCTATGGTCGCGATCCCGCGCAGCCGGCGGTCCAGGAGTGGGGCGGCATCTCCTACGCGCTCTCCGCGCTGGATGCCTCGCTACCTGATGACTGGGAGCTCGTGCCGCTCATCAAAGTGGGCCGTGATCTCGCCACGAAAGCGAATGAATTCGTTCGCACGCTCCACCACGTGCCACCCGCCGCCCGGTTTGTGGAAGTCCCCGAGCCCAACAACCGCGTGACGCTCCGCTATGAATCGGTGGAGCGGCGCTGCGAGCAGATGAGCGGCGGCGTCTCCCCCTGGACCTGGCCGGAGCTGGGTCCGCTGATTCGCGACATCGACGCGCTCTACATCAACTTCATCTCGGGTTTCGAGATGACGCTCGAGACGGCGCAGCTGCTGCGACGTGGCTTTCCGGGCTTCATTTACGCGGACCTGCATAGCCTGTTCCTCGGCCGCCAGCCCGACGGCCTGCGTGTTCCGCGGCAGCTGCCTCAGGCTTCCGACTGGTTCAGCTGCTTCAATGTCGTGCAGCTGAACGAAGACGAAATGGGACAGCTTGGCAGCGATCCGCTGGCCACCGCGGCGGAGGCACTGCGTCAGGGCTGCACGTCACTGTGCGTGACGCTGGCATCTCGTGGCGCGGCCTACTTCACCGGCGATCCGATCCGCACCGAACGCATTCCCGCCCCGCCAATAGATCCACCGGCGTTCACCCAGGTGAACGATCCCACAGGATGTGGGGACGTGTTTGGCGGCGCCGCCGTGGCGGCGCTGCTCTCCGGCGCCCCACTCGCAGACGCTGTGCGCGCGGGCACCCGACTCGGGACGAGAAACCTGACCCATCGCGGCGCCACCGGGCTCCGTGATCATCTCATGGGAAAGCTCTCGGTGGCATGACGCGACTCGTCGAGGTGCCGACGCAGTTTGACGATCGCTCCTTTGACCAATTCGCCGCCGCCTACGCTCAAGCCACCGACGGCGAGCGACTGCTCTTCGACGCGCACGCCGCCGAGTGGGCGTCACCGTACGGGCTGGTGGGATTGCTGGCGGCGGGCGAGGCCGCGGCGCGCCGCGGCGAGCGGCCCTTGCTGACGGCGCCCGCCAATCCGGACGTCGTGAGCTACTGGGCACGCGCCGGCTTCTTTCGTGAGGCGGGCGACTTGTTCGAAGTCCACGGCAAGGTGCCCAGGACCAAGCCGGCGGTCGAGAGTGACGTGTTGCTGCCCGTGACACCGGTGCGGGCTGCTGAGGACGTGCACGCCGTCGTCAGCACCATCCAGCAGCGCGCGTCCGCGATCCTGAGCTCCGAGCTGGGACTCGATCCGAAGGCGACGATGGGATTCGCTATGGCGCTTTCGGAGTCATGTCAGAATATTGTGGAGCACGCCGGCACCGGCGGCTGGGTTGCCGTGCAGGCGTACAACTGGCGGCGCAAGCTGGCGCGCCGGGTGGTCGTGATTGCGGTCGCAGACGCCGGGGTGGGGTTCCGGCATTCGTTGGAGCCCACGCAGGCCAAGCGATTCGGCGAGCGGTGGGGCGACGCGGCGGCGCTGGAAGCGGCGTTGATTCAGGGTACGAGCCGATTCCGTGACCCCGGCCGCGGGCAAGGTCTCGCGGGCATCCGCCGCTATCTCGCCCGCTGGGAAGGCAAGGTCGCGATCCGCAGTGGCACCGCGCGCATCGCGATCGTCCCCCGCTGGGACGACGACCTGCCGTTGAAGGATGGGTTACCGGCGTTTCCGGGGTCGCAGGTCCTGCTGATCATTCCGGAGCAAGAGTCGGGAGGAGGGTCGTCGAAGCAGTGATTCCTCACATCATGGTTCAGGCCGTTCTCCAGCAATCGGTCTCCGGGTTCTATACCGACCTCGTCACACGGCCCACCGGACGCGCAGTTCGTGAGAACATCGAGCGAGAGCTCGCTCCCGGCACCATCGCAGTGATGGACTTCACCGGCGTGGGCTGCCTCGATTACTCGTGCGCCGATGAGATCGTCGCGAAGCTGGTGCGCGACAAGGTGAAAGTGCTGCTCCTGCGCGGGCTCACGGAGGCTCACCGCGAGGCCATCCAGCCCGTCCTGGCGGGTGCCGGCCTCGCGGTGCTCTGCGAGCGGCCGGACGGCGTGCTCGAAGGCCTGGGGGCGAGTGAACCGGCGCCGGCCCTGCTGGACGAGCTGGTCGAGCGGCGACTGGCCGCGCGCAACCCCGGAGGCTCCATCCGCTTCACCGCGGCGTGAAACGCCGTCGGCTGGGCCTCTCCACCCGCGCCATTCACGGGGACCCGAAGGCCCTCGCCGACTGGACCGCCGTCGCACCGCCGCTGTATCAAAGCTCCACATTCACCAACCCGGTCGGCTCGACCGCCGAAGTGCTCTACAGCCGCTACGGCAACAACCCCAACCAGGTCGCTATCGGCAAGAAGCTCGCGCTGCTGGAGGGGGCCGATGCGGCGCTGTTCCTGGCGAGCGGCATGGGCGCGGTGGCGCTCGCGCATCTCGCCGTGCTACGGCCGGGCGACCACCTGCTCGCGAGCGAATGGATCTACGGCGGCGTGTACCGCCTGTTCCGCGAGGAGTTCGGCAAACTCGGCATCGACGTGTCGTTCGTGAATCCCACGCAGCAGCGCACGTGGAAGCGCGCGATGCGCAAGACCACGCGCGCGGTGTTCCTCGAGACGCCCACCAACCCGTTGATGCGCGTCATCGACCTCGAGCCGATCGCGGCGCTGTGTAAGGAAGAAGGACTGGCGCTCATCGTCGATTCGACGTTCGCCTCGCCGGTGAACCTGCGCCCGCTCGAGCATGGAGCCGACCTCGTCATCCATTCCGCGACGAAATACCTGAACGGTCATACCGACGTCATTGCGGGCGCCGTCGCCGGCACCGACCAGGTCGTGGAGGAGGTGCGGCGGCTGATGCAGGTGTGGGGGCAGGCCCTCGACCCGTTCGCGGCCTGGCTGATCGACCGCGGCTTGCGGACGCTCACCGTTCGCGTGCACCGGCAGAACGAAATCGGTGTCGCCGTCGCGGAGTGGTGTGCCAAACAGGACTCGATCACGAAGGTGCATTATCCCGGGTTGCCCAAGCACCCCGATCACGAACTGGCGAAGCGCATCCTGGGTGGATTCGGCGGCATGCTTGGCATCGAATTGAAGGGCGGCGTGCGCGCGGCGGAGCGGTTCCTCAAGGCGCTGACGATCGCGGCGCACGCGCCGAGCCTGGGTGGCGTGGAAACGCTCGTATCGGAGCCGCGCCTCACGTCGCACGCGAGTCTCACCGCCGACCAGCGCGCGCAGGCTGGCATTCCCGACGGATTCCTGAGATTTTCCCTGGGACTGGAGGATCCCGATGATCTCATCGCGGACTTCGCCCAGGCTCTGGCGCGACAGTAAGTGATCAAGTTCACGAACGTCTTCAAGGCCTTCCCGAAGGGGGGCCTGGCGCTCAAGGACGTCTCCTTCCACGTCGCCAAAGGCGAATTCGCCTTTCTCACAGGTCACTCCGGCGCCGGGAAGTCGACGGTCATGAAGCTCATTTACGCCGACGAGCGCCCCACGTCGGGCGAGGTACGCGTGTCCGGGTACAACGTGAACGAGATGCGCCCGCGCGACGTCCCCCTGCTCCGCCGCAAGCTCGGCATCGTCTTTCAGGATTTCCGGCTGCTCGAGGATCGCACCGCCGAAGAGAACGTCGCGTTTGCGCTCGAGGTCACCGGCGCGCGCAGTTCCACGATCGCGGCGCGCGTGATGCGCGTGCTCACGCAGGTCGGCCTGGCCGCCAAGGCGCAGGCGTACCCACGCGAGCTCTCTGGCGGGGAGCAGCAGCGCGTCGCCATCGCGCGCGCCCTGGTGAATGAGCCGACCGTGCTGCTCGCGGACGAGCCGACCGGCAACCTCGACGAGCGCGCCACCCGTGGCGTCTTCCAGCTGCTGCGCGACATCAACGCGAGCGGCACGGCCGTCGTCATGGCGACGCACGATCTCGACCTCGTGCGCCAGGCACCCTACCGCGTCATCGAGCTCCAGGAAGGAGCGCTGGTCTACGACTCCGCGGTCGATGAACAGCGCGACCAGGCTGCGGCGCCATGAACCTCACCCTGCGGGAAGCGATGCTCACATTCAAGCGGGCCCCGCTCCTCTCCGCGCTCTCGGTCACGACGATCGCATTCTCGCTCTTCGTCCTCGGCTTGTTCGGGCTCGTCGTCGTGAACCTCCAGGACGCCCTGCGGGCCATCGAGGAGCGCGTCGAGATCGTCGCCTATATCCTCCCGGGAACGCCGGCCGAAGCCACGGCGCAGGCGCTCAAGGACATCCAGGCCTTTCCCGAAGTGCAGGCGGCCAACTACGTGTCTGAGGATGACGCGCTCGCCCGCGCGCGTGCGGAGCTCGTGGAGCTCCGGGACGTGATGGAGGAGTTGGAGCGGAATCCCCTGCCCGCGTCGATCGAAGTGAAGCTCAAGCCGGGATTTCGCGACGCCGATCACGTCAGCATCGTGGCGGAGCGGATGCGTGGCTTTGGATTCGTGGACGATGTCCGTTTTGGCCGCGACTGGGTGGAGAACGTCGACCGCTTGCGTGGCCTTGCCGCTGCGGTGGGGATCGTCGTCGGCGCGGCATTCGCGGTGGTGGCGATTATCATCATCGGCACGACGATCCGCATGGCGGTGCTGCAGCGCAGCCGCGAGATCGCGATCATGCGGCTCGTGGGCGCGACCGACGGGTTCATCCGCCGCCCGTTCCTGCTGCAGGGCGCCATCAAGGGGCTGCTCGGTGGGCTGGTCGCGGTCGGCCTCTCCTTTGGCGCGTACCTCCTGATCGATCGGTATCTGCTGCAATCGGCCTTCTTCACAAATGGGCAGGCCCTCGCAATCGTCGGTTTCGGCGCGGTGATCGGATTGCTCGGAAGCGCCACGAGCGTGGGTCGCCACCTCAAGCGCGTATGAGAACGCGCGTGGTGCGTGGTGCGTGGTGCGTGGTCGCGATGCTCGTCGTACGTCCAGTCGCCGCGCAACGCCCGACCTATCAGCAGCAGATGCAGGACAACCAGCGCCGTCTCGAGGACATCAAACGCGAGCGGTCGGAAGTCGAGCAAGAGCTGGCGCGGTTGCGCACGCAGGCCCACTCGCTCACCGATGAGATCTCCAACATCGAGCAGCAGAAGCAGAGCACCAATCGCATCGTCAACGAATTGGACCGCCAGATCACCGGCCTCGGCGGGCAAATCGATCAGATCACCGTCGATCTCTTGATCGCGCAGGATGCGTTGCTCGAGAAGCGCGCGGTCCTGGAACGCCGCTTCGTCGATATCTACAAGCGCGGGCCGCTCTACAGCTGGCAGGTGTTGTTCGCAGCGGCGAGCTTCGGCGATCTGTTGTCGCGCTACAAGTACCTCTTCCTGGTGAGCCGGCAGGACCGGCTGCTCAACAACGACATGCACAAGCTGCAGGACCGGGTGGCGCGGCAGCGTCAGCTGCTCGTCGAGGCGCGCGAGGCGCTGGCCAGGCGGCGGCGCGAGCGGACGGACGAGCTTGGCCGCTACCTCACGCTCGAGCAGGAGCGGGAAGCGAACCTGCGCGAAACGCGCCGCAGCGCCCGTCAGGCCGAGCAGCGGCTCTCGCGGCTCGAGAAGGACGAGCGCGGGCTGAATGACCGGATCGAAGCGCTCGAGCGGGCGCGCCGGGAAGCCGAGTCCCGCGGCGCGGCGACCGCCACGGGGTCGATCACGACCGCCGACCTGGGAGGACTCGATTGGCCCGTCGAGGGGATGATCATCTATCCGTTCGGCACGACGACCGGCCCCAACAACACGCGCATTCCGCGCCACGGTATCGGCATCAGGGCGCCAGTGGGCACCGCGGTTCGGGCCGTCGCGCCGGGTACGGTGAGTCTCTCTGGATCACTCGGTCTCTATCTCACGTCCGTCCTGATCGACCATGGCGGCGGGTACTACACGGTCTACGCGTATCTCAACGACGCGACAGTCAAGCAGGGTGATCGCGTGATCCGCGGGCAGGTCATCGGTCATGTCGGTGGCGAATCGAGCGATGAAGGTCCGCATTTACACTTCGAGATCCGGGGCCAAGGCGGCATAGCGCTGGATCCGGGCAACTGGCTACGGCGCCCCTCCCGCTCCGCTCGGCCCTCTACTCCACGCTAGCGGTCGCGGCCGCCGCCCTGCTGGCCGCATGCGGTGACGCGAGCAGTGTCCTCACCGTAGCCGGCACCGTCGAAATCCGCGAAGTCCGGCTCAGTCCTCTCGCGTCAGGCCGCCTGGAGCGCCTGCTCAAGGATGAAGGCGACTCGGTCCGCGCCGGCGATACCGTCGCGGTGCTCGACCAGCCGGGGCTCGAGGCCATGATCGAACAGCGCCGCGCGCTCGCCGGCGCGGCGTCTGCCCGAACTGCGGAGATCCGTGCCGCCGTGGCGGACAGTGAACGCGCGGCGAACGATCTCGCGCGCGCCCGCGTGCTGCGGGCTCAGGGCATTACCTCCCCTCAGGACTTGGACCGCGCGCAGAGCGCTGCGTCGGCAACCGCCGCCCGGCTTCAATCGGTCCGGGCCGCGGTACGCGAATCGCAAGCTGCGCGCGCGGCCGTCCAGGTCACGGAGTCAATCCGCGATCAACTGGTCTTGATCGCGCCGTCTGACGGGATCGTCCTGACGCGTTTCGCCGAGCGCGGGGAGATGATCGCCGCCGGGGTCCCCGTCGTTTCGATCGGCCTGGTCAGGACCCCGTGGATCCGCGCCTACGTGGGCGAGCGGTTCGTCGCTCGGCTCAAGACCGGCATGACCGTGCAGGTGCACGTCGATGGCTATCCCAAGACACCGTTCGGCGGACACGTGACGGAAATCGCGCCGCGCGCCGAATTCACGCCGCGCGCCGCCCTGACCGAGCGGGAGCGCGCGGATCTCGTGTTCGGCATCAAAGTCGCGATCGATGACACAGGTGGACGCCTGAAGGCCGGTATGCCGGTACGCGTCGAGATACCGCTGCTGCCGTGAACGACGTCGCAGTCGAAACTCGCCACCTCACCCGCCGTTTCGGTCCCGTCGTCGCCGTCCGCGATCTGAATCTCAGCATCGCGAAGGGCGAAGTCTTCGGCCTCCTCGGCCCCAACGGCTCGGGCAAGACGACGACCATTCGGATGCTGTGCGGCCTGATCGCCCCAACCGAGGGCACGGCCATCGTCGCCGGCGTCGACGTCCGCGAAGCCCCCGACAGGATCAAAGAGCTGATCGGCTACATGTCGCAGCGGTTCGGGCTGTACGAGGACCTGACGGTCGCCGAGAACTTGGATTTCTACGGCGGGATCTACGGGTTGGAGGGCCCCAGCCGCCGCGGCCGCATCGCCGAGGTGGTCGCGTTTCTCGGCTTGGACCGCCGTCTCGATCAGCTCGGCGGCACGCTGTCAGGCGGTTGGAAGCAGCGGCTGGGATTGGCATGTGCCCTCATGCACCAACCCAGCGTGCTGTTCCTCGACGAGCCGACCGCGGGCGTCGACCCCGCGGCCCGCCGCGGCTTCTGGCAGACCATCCATCGGCTGGCTACGGAACAAGGCACAACCGTGATCGTCACGACCCATTACATGGACGAGGCGGGTCGGTGCGGGCGCGTGGCGTTGCTCAGCCAGGGGCATCTGATCGCGCTGGGGACGCCAGAGGAAGTCGCGAAGCAGGTCGGCGGCCAGAGCCTGGAGGATGCGTTCATCATTCTGCAGCAGCGGGACGAGCAGGAGCAGCAAGCGTGAGGCTCTTCATCCCGATGTTCCGCAAGGAATTCATTCAGATGCGTCGCGACCGGCTCACGCTGGGCATCATGGTCGGTATCCCCGTCATCCAGCTGATGATGTTTGGATTCGCGATCCAGACCGACGTGCGTCACATCCCGACCGTCGTCTTGGACGAATCGCGTACGCCGACCAGCCGCGACCTGATCGCCGCATTCGAAAACACGGGCAACTTCCGCATCGTGACGCACGTGGACGGACGCGACGCGCTCGACGAGTGGATCGCCCGAGGCGACGCGCAGGCGGGTATCGCGATTCCGTACGACTTGCCGCGCGATCTCGCCCGCGGTACGACCGCGACGATCCAGGTCGTCGTTGACGCCTCCGATCCGTTGTCGTCCCAGGCCGCCCTGGCGGCGGCGGCCGGCGTGGCACAGATCCGCAATCTCGCGATCCTGTCGGCCGCGGCGCACCGCACCGAGCTGCCGCTCGAAACGCGAGTACGGCCGCGCTACAACCCGGGCTTACGGAGCCCGAACTACATCGTGCCGGGCCTGGTCGGCGTGATTCTCACCATCACGATGGTCCTGGTGACCGCCATGGCGATCGTGCGCGAGCGCGAGCGCGGCACGCTGGAACAGCTGATCGTCACACCGATCACGAAGACCGAGCTCATGCTCGGCAAGATCGCGCCCTACATCGGCGTGGGACTGGTCCAGATGACCACGGTGCTGCTACTCGGCCGATTTGTGTTCGACGTGCCGCTGACCGGCAACGTCCTGTTACTGTATGCGATCGCGCTCATATTCATCGTCGCGAGTCTCGCGATGGGGCTGTTTGTCTCGACGCTCGTACGCACGCAGCAGCAGGCGATGCAGGCCAGCTTCTTTTTCGTCCTGCCGAATATCCTGCTGTCGGGATTCATGTTTCCGCGCCAGGCGATGCCGGCGGTGTTTCAATGGATTGGCGCGCTCCTGCCGCTGACGCATTTCCTCAAAGTGCTGCGCGGAATCCTGCTGAAGGGGGTCGGCGTGCCCGAGCTGTGGCGGGAGATCGCGATCCTGCTGTCCATCGCGACGCTGCTCATTGCGCTTTCGGTGAGGCGATTCCAGAAGACGCTGGATTAACCGGTGTCCCCCACGACCGAGACCCGGTCGGCCGCGTCCTTGGCTTTTTGGAGCGCTCCTTCCCCGAGCGTAAACAGATCCTCGGGCCGGAGCACCTCGCTATGGGGATACGCCACGACACCGGCGGAAATCGTCGGCGTCTTGGTAGGACCGAGATCGGCAAACGTGTGCCGGGTGAAAACCTGGCGCAGCCGTTCGATGAACCGGCGGCCACCGGGTCCGTCCGTCTCCGGAAGCACACAGGCGAACTCGTCACCACCGTAGCGAGCGACGAAGTCCGGAGCCCGCAGCTCACGCTGCAGAATCGCGCCGATCTCACCGAGCACGCGATCGCCGGCGGGTTGCCCCAGACGCTCGTTGATGTCCCGCAGGCGGTCGATGTCGATCAGCACGACTGCGAAATGGAGCGAGTAGCGGCGGGCGCGCTCGAATTCATCGCGCAGCCGCCGATCGAGCGCGTCGAGTGAGGCGCACCCGGTCAGTTCGTCGGTGGTTCCCGCGCTGATCTGGCGGCGATAAATCGCCGACCGCCGCTCTTCGTTCTCGAGCACCCGCGCCGCGGCCTGCGCGATCGTATTCGCGAAGGCGACGTCCCCCGCCCTGAGCTGCGGATCGCCCTTCTCGGTGCGCAAAAAGAACACGCCGGCCGCACGCCCCTGCACGAATACGGGCAGCGCCACAGCGGCCTGCACGTTCACCTCGACGTGCTGCTGGTTCCAATGCTGTCGGATCGTCGCGAACAGCGGATCCTCGTGCACATTGTGAATCACGACGGGACGTTCGGTGCGGATCGCCTCTTGAATTTCGGGATAGCGCGTAAGGTCGACGCGCAGATCGCGAATCGCCGGGTTCTCGTACACCGCCACGACTCTGCCCTTGTCTTCCCCCGGTGCCGTCAGCACGAACGAGCAGTGCGACAGGCCAAACGCCTGGCCGACGCGCCGCACCAGTGTTTGAAAGATCTCATCGGCGCGGAGCGCCGAGGACACTTCCTGAAAGATGTCGAACAGCAGATCGCGGGCGCGCAGGGCTTCCTGCGCCTCTCGGACCTCGGTGCGCATGCGAATGTGGACGTCCAGCCGCGCGCGCAGCTCGGGGAGGTGAATTGGAGCAACCAGGGCGTCGCGCGCGCCGGCCAGGAGCGCTTCAGTCGCCGTGGTGAAGCGGCCCTCGCCCAGCAACACGAACAGCGGCGCGCCGCCGTACTCCGGCCGTGTCACCAGCGCGCGCACTTCATCGGCGATGCTGGTGAGCCCGGGATCGGGAGTGTAGAGCAGGAAATCGGGCGGAGGACTGGCCGCCGTTTCTGTTACCTGGAAACCGCCTCCGACAAGCACGCGCTCGAGACCCTCGGGCCGGCTCGTGGGATTCCCGAGCAGGAGAATGCGATGACGAAACAGGTCCGGCACGGCATCTCTCGCGCGCAGAGGGCGGGGCCAAGCTATAGTTCAGCACATGCCCGGGCAAGCACACCCCGCGTTGGAGACGCTCGACGCCCGCACCCGGATGGTCATGCGCCAGCTCGCGGGCCGGGGAATCCGGGATCAGCGGGTACTGGCCGCGATGCGGTGGGTGCCCCGCGAATGGTTCCTGCCGCCTCACCTTGCCGCCGACGCCTACAGCGACGCGCCCCTCCCCATCGGGAACGGGCAAACGATTTCACAGCCCTACGTTGTCGCGCTCATGACCCACGAGCTCACCCCTCGGCGCTCGGACCGCATCCTCGAAATCGGCACGGGCTCGGGATATCAAACGGCCGTGCTGTCGCGCCTCGTCCCCTCGGGCAAGATCTTCACGATCGAGCGCCTTCCCGATCTGCTGGTCGAAGCGGAAGAACGCTTTCGCAGGCTGGGGCTCACCAACGTCGAGACGAAGCTCGCCGATGGCGCCCAGGGCTGGCCGGAGCAAGCGCCATTTGACGGAATCATCGTGGCGGCTGCGGCGCCCCGGATCCCCGGACCCCTCGTCACTCAACTCGCACCCGGAGGCCGCCTGGTTATCCCCATCGGTGACCTCTCAGCTCAAGAGCTGGTCATCCTGGAACGGCCGACGAATGGCGGTGCTGTGCAGCAGCGCGGAGCCGGTGGAGTTCGGTTCGTACCGCTGATCTCCCGGCTCGCGTTCACGGACGAGCTGTGATGCTCGGGGCCCACGTCTCGAGCCAGGGTGGTGTGGCGGCCGCGCCGGCACGCGGCGGCGCGTTGCGCGCCACCGCGATCCAGCTCTTCACCAAGACACCGAACCAGTGGCGCGAACCGGCGCTCACGACGGCAACGGTCGAGCAATTCAGGAGTGAGGTCAGACGACATCGCTTGGAGGCGGTCGTCGCACACGACAGCTACTTGATCAATCTGGCCTCGCCCGACCCCGTGTTGCGCGCGCGCAGCATGCACAGCTTCACGAACGAGTTGGACCGATCGCGCGCGTTGGGCCTGCGCGCGGTCGTCTCGCATCCGGGGAACTACATGGACGATCGGGATGCCGGTCTCGAGCGCAACGCGCGCGCGTACGCCGAATGTCTGGCTGCGGTGCCCGGTGACGTGGAGGTCTGGATCGAAGGCACCGCGGGGTCGGGGACCGCGTTGGGCGCGACGTTCGAGCAGCTGCGCGACCTGCGCAACGCGCTGCCTGACGCATTCCGGACGCGCGTGGGATTCTGCCTCGACACGGCGCATTTGCACGCGGTGGGCTATGACTTGGCGCAGGTGGAGCGGGTGTGGGAGGAATTCGATCGCGTGATCGGGTTGGAATTGCTTAAGTGCTTGCATCTCAACGACTCACGTGCGGTGGCTGGCTCGCGGGTGGACCGCCACGAATGGATCGCAGAGGGCAAGATCGGACCTGAGCCATTCCGGCGGATCATGCGAGACCCTGATCTCTGGGGAGTCATTAAGATTATCGAAACGCCAAAGCGGGATGACCCGCTGCGGCACGACCGTCGGATGCTGCGGCGGCTGCGCGCGTACGCGCGCGGCAACACACGCGCCGCCGCGGCCGTATGAAGGAGACCATGCTGAAACGCATTGCGCTGGCGATGCTTCTCGCGATTCAGGTGCTGGGCGGCGGCGCCGTCACGCTCGCGCATGCGCGCGACGTCGTGGCGGCACCCCCCGGTGTCGAAGCGAGCCACACCGCGCGGTGTGCCATCCTGCACGACGAGTTGCGCTGCGCGCTCTGCCACTATGCGAACGCGCGTATCGTGCCGCAGCAGGTTTTCACCGTCGAGATCCCACTCGCCGGGGTGCGATTTACCCACACTCAGCCGTTTGTCTCGGTCCGCTCGGTTTCCAGGCTAGCGGCCCCCGCTCGAGCCCCACCCACGCTCCTCTCCTGACGTCGTCGTGACCGCTTCGCAAGCTCGCGGAGCGCTCAGCAGTCCTTCGTAATCACGGGAGAGGACAGTGAACATGACACGCACGCTATGCGCGGCGTTGCTGGCAGCCGCGTGTTGGACCACACAGCTGGGGGCGCAGCAGCCGCCCACCCAGCGGCAGCTCGATTCGCTGGCGGCGCAAGTTCGGCAGCTGCGCGCGCGGGTGGACAGCCTGCTCGCGGCGAGTCGCGCCGGCGGCGGCGCGCAACCGGCCGCCGCCGCGGCGCCGGGTGACGAGCTTGCTCGACTGCGTGCCGCAGCGAGCCAGGCCGCCGGAGGAGGAGCGCGCGACACGACGGCCGCAGCCGATACGATGGCTCGAGCGATCGGCCGGGAGCGCAATCAGGCGCAGCTCAATCCTGAAATCGGCGCAACGGGCGACGTACGAGTGTACGCGACGACCGCCGGGGTTCAGCAAAACAACTTTGAGCCACGCGAATTCGAAGTCGGCTTTCAATCCGCGCTCGATCCATACTCGCACACCAAGATCTTCCTCTCATTCGAGAACGACCACGTGGGGGTCGAGGAGGGATATCTCTACTGGATCGGGCTTCCCGGCCACATGCGGCTGGACCTCGGCAAATACCGGCAGCAATTCGGCGAGCTGAACCGCTGGCATCTCCACGCGGTACCGGAGACGGAGTACCCGCTCGCGCTGACGACCTACTTCGGCGCAGACGGTCTCGCGGGTACGGGATTGTCGTTGTACCGGGCGTTCGGCGGGTTCGGCACCCACGAGGTGACGCTGCAAGTGACGGGCAGCGAGAGCGACGCCGAGTTGTTCGGCAACAGCGGCCGGATCACGTACCTCGGACATCTGCTCAACTTCTGGCAGCTGAGCCGCTCAACATATATGCAGCTCGGATTCAGCGGCTTGTACGGCACGAATCCGGATTCCGCCATGAAAACGGGTGTCGGTGGACTCGACTTCCGGCTCACCTGGCGGCCGCCGGCCGAAGCGTTGTATCGCGAATGGACGCTGCGTGGGGAGCTCCTGGCCCTGCACAAGCAGATCGCCGGCACCGGACCGACGCGTCTCGGCGGCTACGTCAGTAGTACGTACAAGCTCAATCAGCGCTGGATTGCCGGGGTACGCTACGATTACGTGGAGTCGCCGGAGTTCGGCCAAATCACTCAGCAGATCATCCCGACGCTCACCCTGTGGGAGAGCGAGTGGGTGTTCCTGCGCGGTCAATATCGGTGGCAAAGAGTCGCCGGCGAGACGGCGACGAACCAGTTCGCGATTCAAGCGGTCTGGGCCATCGGTCCACACAAACACGAGACCTACTAATGCTACACATCATCTCCCTGGTGCTTGGCCTGTCCGGCGCTCACACTCCCGCACCGGCTGCTCCGGTGAAAGTCGTCACGTCGCTCACCTCCTACGCTGCTATCGCCACAGAAATCGTGGGGGACCGCGGAAAGGTGAGCTCCATCGCGGTCGGCGACGAGAACCCGCACTACGTGCAGCCGAAGCCGAGCTTCGTGCCGACGCTGGCGCAGGCGGACGTCTTCGTAACCACGGGGCTCGATCTCGAGCTGTGGGTTCCGGCCCTGCTCGATAAGGCCAACAACCCGAAGATCACCGAAGGTGGACCGGGGTACGTGGCGGCCTATCAGGGAATCAACCTGCTCGATGTGCCCGCCAACCTGTCGCGCTCGCAGGGCGACATTCACGTCTACGGCAATCCGCACATCTGGACCGATCCGCTCAACGCGGTGCTGATCGCGCGCAACATTCTGCGCGGCCTGAAGCGCGTGTCACCCCAAGACGCCGATTACTTCACTACGCGCGAGAAGGACTTCGAGGATCGAATCTACCGCGCGTTGTTCGGGGACGAGCTGGTAAAGCTGCTTGGCGGTGAGTCGCTGGCCGATCTCGATCGCCAGGGCAAGCTGTTGACGTTCCTTGGCCAGCAGCAATATCAGGGCGCCCCGCTTATGAATCACCTCGGCGGGTGGCTCAAGCAGGGCATGCCCTTCCGCGGCAAGCTGGTCGCCTGCTATCACAAGGAGTGGGACTACTTCTCGCGGGAATTCCAGGTCACGTGCTTCGATTACATCGAACCGAAGCCCGGTATCCCCCCCACGCCGCGGCACGTGCAGGAAATCATCACGGCGATGCGGGACCAGCACATCCAGGTCCTGCTCTCGACCAACTACTATGATCGGAGTCAGGTGATGGATGTCGCCCAGCGGACGGGCGCCAAGGCGGTCATCGTGCCGTCCAATACCGGAGGCCAGGCGGGTGTGAATACCTACTTCGACCTCGTGAATCTCTGGGTCACCGAGCTTGCCCAGGCTTTCGGCGCGAAGGAGGTTCCGTGAGCGGCCTGGAGTTGATGCTGCCGCCATTCGTCGCCTGCATGATCCTGGTGGCCATGTTGTCGTACCTCGGGCTGCACGTCATCGCGCGTGAGGTGATCTTCGTCGACCTCTCGCTGGC